>Ga0207706_10004848_pt1 | contig 12598 bp, 9 predicted proteins | sample KBSC53metaG_FD_184318 | JGI IMG/M metagenome (GOLD analysis project Ga0207706, IMG submission 184318) | Corn rhizosphere microbial communities from Kellogg Biological Station, Michigan, USA - KBS C5-3 metaG (SPAdes) (version 2) | ecosystem: Host-associated > Plants > Roots > Rhizosphere > Soil ... | reverse complement strand
TCGTATCGAAGGTTCATTCAGATGTACTCGGACGTGGTCCTTGGAGTCTCGATCCACGACTTCGAGCATCTACTCAAAGCCAAGCGCATGACGGCTGGAGTGAGCTCCGACTCCGAGCTTGGCGAGAACGATCTCAGAAACTTGGTCGAGGAATACAAGGCACTCGTCCGCAACCGCACGGGGAACGACTTCCCGCGCGATCCGGTCGTGCAGCTGTGGGGCGCGATCGAAGCTGTATGGAAGTCGTGGACTCTCAAGAAGGCGCGCGACTACCGCAAGGTCCACGGAATTCCGGAGGAGCTCGGCACCGCCGTGAGTGTCGTGGCGATGGTGTTTGGAAACCTCGGCGAGGACTCGGGCACTGGCGTGGCGTTTACGCGCAATCCCTCGACGGGAGAGAAGCGATTCTACGGCGAGTTTCTGGTGAACGCCCAGGGCGAAGATGTCGTTGCCGGCATTCGCACTCCGCTCGAGATAGACGAGATGGGCCAGCGCCTGCCCGACGCCTATAAAGAGCTGATGGACACCCAGGACAGGCTCGAGCGGCACTACCGCGAAATGCAGGATCTCGAGTTTACCGTCGAGCGCGGAAAGCTCTACCTGTTGCAAACGCGGACTGGAAAGCGAACCGCGGCGGCAGCGGTGAGAATTGCGCGCGACATGGTCTCCGAGGGACTCGTTGACGAAGTGGAAGCGGTGCGAAGAGTCCCCGCGGGACAGCTCGATCAGCTGCTGCACCCGATCATCGATCCGTCCATCCGTGCTACTCCGCTTTGCTCAGGCCTGCCGGCGAGTCCCGGCGCGGCGAGCGGACGGGCGGTGTTCGATCCCGACACTGCGGAACAGCGCGCGCACGCGGGCGAGAACGTGATTCTCGTCAGGGACGAGACAACGCCGGAAGATTTTCACGGCATCGTTGCCGCCCGGGCCGTTCTCACGGCGCGCGGCGGAATGACGAGCCATGCCGCGGTCGTCGCTCGCGGAATGGGAAAATGCGCCATCGTCGGCTGCAAGGACATCGAAGTTGACATCGAGCACAGAAGCTTCAGCGTCAACGGGACGCACATCGCCGAAGGAGACTGGCTCACTCTAGACGGCGCGACGGGCCGCGTCTTCGCGGGCGACCTGTCTACGATTCCCAGCGAAGTCGTGCGTGTCACCAACGGGACACTTCCGGCATCGCAGGCCCCGCTGTACCAGTCCTACGCGCAGCTGCTGTCGTGGGCGGACAAGGTGCGGAAGCTTCGCGTGCGCGCGAACGCCGACACTCCGCGCGACGCCCGAATAGCTCGCAGCTTTGGCGCCGAGGGCATTGGCTTGTGTCGCACCGAGCACATGTTCTTCGAGGGCGATCGCATCACCGCGATGCGCGAGATGATCGTTGCACGTGAAGAAGGCGGACGCCGTCGCGCGCTGGCCAAGCTCCTTCCGATGCAGCGCGCTGATTTCGAGGGGATTTTCGAGGCGATGGATGGATTGCCTGTCACCATCCGTCTGCTCGATCCACCCCTTCACGAGTTTCTGCCGCACGGCGGCGAAGAGACCAAGCTGCTGGCGCGCACGCTCGATCTCCCGCGCGCGGACCTCAATCGAATCATCGAGTCGCTGCGCGAGACGAATCCCATGCTCGGGCATCGCGGTTGTCGGCTGGGAATCACCTATCCAGAGATCACCGAGATGCAGTCGCGGGCGATTCTCGAGGCCGCCGTGCGCGCGATGCGTCGGGGCATCGTCGTCAAACCGGAGATCATGATTCCGCTGGTCGCGACTGTTAAGGAATTCGACCACCAGCGCGCGATCGTCGAAGAAGTCGCGAACCGCGTTCTGGGCGGTATGGGCGAAAAGATTTCTTATCTCATCGGCACGATGATTGAATTGCCGCGTGCGGCCCTGACGGCGGCACAGATCGCGCAGTCAGCGGAGTTCTTCTCTTTCGGAACAAATGACCTGACGCAGACTACGCTCGGGCTGAGCCGCGACGATGCGGGGCGGTTCCTTCCCTCTTACATTGATCGGGGTATTTTAGCCGACGATCCGTTTCAGATTCTTGACACCGAAGGGGTGGGTCGACTCGTAAGGATAGCAGCGGAGGAGGGCCGAAAGGTCCGTCCCAACATCAAACTGGGGATTTGCGGCGAGCATGGAGGCGAGCCGCGCTCCATTTCTTTTTGTCATTCCATTGGTCTCGATTATGTGTCTTGCTCACCGTTCAGAGTTCCAATCGCGCGTTTAGCCGCCGCACATGCCGCTCTTGACGCGTAAGCTCGCGCACGCTCGTCGCCTCGATCTGATGCCGGCGGGATCTCTCCCGATGGCGCAGAATCAGCATTCGCGACCACTGAGAATCGCGCTTGTCACCGAGTACTACTACCCACACCTCGGCGGCATCTGCGAGCACGTTCACTTCTTCGCGCGCGAGGCCCGTCGCTACGGGCATCAGGTCGACATCATTACATCCAACATCCCCGGCGCGCGCCCCGAGCCGCACGTCGTTCGCATCGGCAAGAGCCAGCCGGTGTACGCGAACGGATCGCAGGCACGGTTCACATGGGGCTGGGAGCTGCGGAAGGACATCAAGCGCGTTTTCAGTCTGGGACAATACGACATCATCCACGTCCACTCACCGCTCAGTCCCGTTCTGCCGGTGCTGGCGATCGAGGAAGCGAACTGCCCCGTCGTCGGAACGTTCCACACATACTTCGATCGCTCGTTCTTCTACACGATCGGGAACCGATATTTCCAGAAACGACTCGATCAGCTCGACGCGGCGATCGCGGTGTCGCACTCGACGACGATCGCGCTCAATCGATACTTCGAGGCCAACTGGACGATCGTTCCCAATGGCATCGACACCGACGTCTTCAACCCGCACGTCCCCCGCCCCGCCGCACTGCGCACCGACGTCCCCGTCATTCTCTTCCTCGGCAGGTTTGACCCGCGCAACGGACTGACCACACTGATCGAATCCTTCAAGAAGGTCCGCGGCAAGAATCGCGAAGCACAGCTCGTCGTCGTGGGTGACGGTCCGCTGCGCAAGCACTACTATCGCGCCGCAGGCGGCGATCCCGATATCACTTTCGTTGGCTCGGTGCTCCATGAGCGCCCGAATTATTATGCCCATAGTGCTATGTACGCATGCCCAACCACCAAGGCATCGTTTGGCATCACGCTGCTGGAGTCGATGGCGTGCGAGACACCGGTCGTCTGCTCCGACATTTACGGTTTCCGGGACGTCGTAAAGCACGAGCGTGAGGCACTAATGGTGCATTGTGGAGATACGAACGCACTCGCGGATTCCCTGGTAAGACTGCTCGACGACGAGACTCTGCGAGCGCGGCTCGGCAAACGTGGGCGTCAGGAAGCGCTCCAATATTCATGGTCACGGGTTACTGAAGCGGTGCTGGACATTTACACTGCGGTTCTGAGACGGGCGACGCACGAATGATCGGACTGGCTGCAATCGGTTTGTCGGTGATTGGCGGAGCCATTCACGGGGCGTTTCATAGAAACAGCCCACTGTTCGGCCGCGCACTGGGCAAGATCGCCGGCGACAAAAAGGTCGTCGCGCTCACGTTCGATGATGGCCCGAACCCGGAAGCAACTCCGCTGATACTGGACACACTGCGCGAGAAAGGCGTAAAGGCCACTTTCTTCGTCCTTGGCAGTCACGCAGAGCGGTGGCCCGACCTGGTGCGGCGCATCGCGCATGACGGGCACCAGCTCGGGAATCACGGCTACTTCCATCGCAAGCTGCAGTTCAAGAGCCCGTTCTATGTCAGCCGCGACATACGCCTTGGAATCCGCGCGATCAAGCGCGCTGGAGCACCGGCACCGCGCTATTTCCGAGCTCCCCACGGCTTCCGCAGTCCGTGGACGACTCCGATCGCCAACTCCTACGGTGAGCGCACCGTAGGGTGGTCACTCGGGGTGTGGGACAGCGATCGACCTGGAGTCGACGAGATCGTGCGCCGTACGCTGGAGGGAGTCTCTCCCGGATCCATCATCCTGCTGCACGATGGCGACGGCTACAATGCCGACGGCGACCGGATGCAGACCGCGGCGGCGCTTCCCCTCATTATCGATCGCCTGAAGGACCAGGGCTACGAGTTCGCGACACTGCCCACTGAATGAGTCCTAAACTGAAGAAAGGGATTCGCTGGGCCATCTCGGCGGCGATTCTCGTCTTCCTCATTCTCTTCGCACGGACAATTGACTGGCACGCCGCATGGAACTCGATGCGCCACGCGTCGCTGCCACTCCTCGCGGCGGCAATCGGCGTCAATCTGCTCTCGGTTCTCATCAAGGGTGTGCGCTGGTGGCTTTTCCTCCGCCCCATCGGCATACCGTCGCTGTGGCTGGCCATACGCGCGTCGGTCGCCGGCGCCGGACTGAACAATGTCCTCGTCGCCAGCGGAGGCGATGCGGCAAGAGTGGTTTTTGTCTCACGCGTCAGCGGCGTGCCGAGCTCCACGGTATTGGCGTCGATGGCTCTGGAGAGATTGTTCGACCCGATCGGCTTCGTGATTCTGCTCGTCGTCGGGGTAATTGCGTTTCAGCTCCCGCCACAGCTGGAACGGTGGAAGGTTCCAGCCGAAATCCTGCTCGTTTTGATCGTCGCCCTGCTCGTGTTCTTCGTTTACGCCACGCGACGCATGAAACCCGAGCACGTGCCCGAGCGCCGCGCAAAGCCCCGCACCTTTATGGGAAAGTTTCGCGCGTATTTCGTCAGCTTCGGCAGAACCGCGGGCCGGCTGGCTACAGGGCCGCGATTCCTCGGCGCCATTCTCCTGTCACTTGCATCCTGGGCCTGCCAGCTGTGGACATTCGAGCTTGCAGCCGACGCGGCGCATGTGCCGATGCCTCTCGCCGCCAGCCTCGCCTGCCTGCTCGGCATCAACGTGGGTCTGGTGATCCGCGCCACACCGGGCAACGTCGGCTTCTTTCAATTCGTGTACGCGCTGATGGCGGAGCAGTTTGGCATCGCGCGTAATGACGCTATTGCGATCTCACTGCTGATTCAGACGCTGCAAATCCTGCCTTTGACGTTGCTTGGCATCGCGCTGGCTCCGGAATTCATTTTCCGGCGCGGGAAAAAGGATCGCGAGACCGAAGCAATCGCACAGACCATCGATGCCGAGCGAGCCACGCATCATGGCCCATTGTCTACCGCGGAGGAGGTCCTGAAGCGCGCGGACAGGGAAGGAGTCGCTGCGCCGACCGGAGAGGTGAAGCAGTAACCGGGTCTACGATCCCGAAGAAGCGCGCTGCAGAAAAGCCACGAATTCCGCTGGATCGCGCGTCAGTCCGGTGAACGTTCCGCGAATCTTGCCGTCCTTGTCGACCACGGCGTAAAGCGGAAGGGCTACCGTCCCGAACGTCTTCTCCTGAAACGCCTGCTGTTGCTCGTAGATTGGTCCGTCGCCGTCTGTGTAGAGGCGAGCCAGGACGAATTGATTCAGCTGCGCACCGACGTCTGGCCGATTGAAGATGTTCGCCTCCATCCAGCGACAATTCGTGCAGGTGTACCCGGTAAAATCGATGAACACCAGCTTGCCATTGATTCGCGCTGCGTCGATCGCCCCGGCGTAATCGTTGAGCACCCATTGTGGTGAGTTGCCGCTGGCACCGAGCGCAATCGGTGCGCGTGGAGGCAGAAAAGCTTCTACCTGAGGCAGAGTGCGTCCCGTGATGCCGCTCGCGAGCCAAATCGCGATGAGTGTCGCCACCATCACAGAGGCGAGTCTCGCCGGCGCGAAACGCCGATCGACGATGCCCGCTTTGCGGAGCGCCAGATAGGCTCCGCCCGCGAGAGCCAGACCGGTCCAGATAACCAGAACCACTTCGCGCGTGAAAATGCCCCAGTGCAGAACGAGGTCCGCGTTCGAGATGAACTTGACCGCGGCCGCGACCTCGAGGAGTCCAATGAGGACTCGCAGCGTGCGCATCCAGTCTCCCGCGCGTGGGAGATTGGCAACTACGCGTGGAACGAAGGCGAGCAGTACGAAAGGAAGAGCGAACGCCGTCGAGTAGACGATCATTCCCACAACTGGAGCCATCCAGGAGCCCGTCGCGGCGAGTACTAACAGCGTCCCAACGAAGGGTGCAGTGCACGTCACCGACGTCAGTGTGAACGTCGCACCCATGATCAGCGCACCAAGCGAGCTTCCCTGTCCAGCATTGCGCGTCAGGCGATCGGCCGCCGTCAGAAGGCGCCAGGGAACGTTCAGCTCGAACCAGCCGAAGAGATTCGCCGCAAACACCAGGAAGAGCACAGCCAGCGCGAGGTTGACTCGTGGATCAGCAGCGAACCGATTCAGTCCCGACGCCCCGAACAAAGCAGCCAGCACCAGACCGAGAATCGTGAACGTGCTGATTATGCCGAGCCCGAATAGAATCGCCGTTCGTGCGCCGTCGGCGCGCCGATGCTCGCCCGAGAAATAGGCGATCGTTACCGGGACCATCGGGAAGACGCAGGGTGTCAACAGCGAGATGAGGCCCGTGCTCGCAGCCAGCCAGAGGAATCCGCTGCTCATCTATCTGGTCGCGATTCGGAGCGCGACATCGAGTTTATCCGTCCGCGCCGGCAGGCATAACTTGTCGCTGCAAACCTGATAACGCGCGCCGATCTGAAACTTGCGGACGCCGGAGACGGCTTTCCCCGGCACTCCAATCGGCATCGTAAAACGCGGGCTGCCCGAATAAAGCTCGGTTTCTATTCCAAAGTTCTTGTCGAATTTGCGGGCGGGCGCCGGCGCCTTGATCACGCCACGGACGAGAACGTCACCCGCACCTAGCAGCTCGAGCCGCAGTGGAATCGGCCCACCCGCCTTCTGAGTCAGGGAGTAGATGTGCCAGCCCTTGGCGATGTCCGCCTGCACCGTGACCGGGACCGTGCGACCGGAAGCAACATCCCGGATATGCGCTCCGCCCACGAGGGTCCATTTTACAGGACGCAAATCGGCGGCGCTGAGCGCCGGAGAGACGGCCGCACGAACATCGCTCCGTGACGAGGTCGACGGTGCAGACGGCGCCGCCACAACGACTGTCAAAAGAATCGAAAGGAAAAGTTTGCTCATCTGCTCCAAATATATCGATGCGCGGGCCTGAACCCTGCGTTAGTTACACCGTCCGTTCGAGCTCGGTTCAATAATGCTGCTGCTGTTGCAAACGCAGGCCGTGCCACCACCACCGCCGCACCCGCCATTTTTCTTCAACGGGTGGTACTACGTCGGGCGAACAGTCGCGCTTTCGATCATCGGATTCCTGGCGTTGATCCTGATGCTCCGGCTGTCCGGAAAGCGGACGCTCTCCAAGCTCAACGTCTTCGATTTCGTGTTCGTCGTTGCCGTCGGCTCGCTGTTCGCCAGCACCATCGTCGACAAGAACATCACCCTGGTCGAAGGGATGGCCGCGCTGGCGACGCTGATAGTGATCCAGATAGCTCTCGCCGAGTGGGCCGCGCGATCCAGGCTGGCCGACAGGATCATCAACGGCAGGCCAACTTTGCTTTTTTCGCATGGGAAGTTCATTCCCAAAGCCCTGAAGCGGCAACGCATCACCGAGGGGGAGATCCGGGCCGCCATTCGCGATCACGGGGTCAAGAGAATCGAAGACGTCGACGCGGTTATTCTCGAGAACGACGGCTCGCTGAGCGTCGCATGGCAAAGCGAAGGGCCAGGGGAAACCAGCCTGGTCGACGCGCGGGTGCCGAAAGGAGCGAAGCGAGCGGATTCCACCCGCCGTTAGCGAATCCAGCGGGGCCGCGCTCTGGTTTGGCTTTTGCGACTCAGAAAGTCGTGATCAGTGAGTATTGATGCATCCCCACGCCGCAAGAAATTCGGGTTACCGCAGCTTTCTCGACGCCAGGGGCAGACTCTGGGAGGTTTGGATGGTTCATCCATCCTCCATCGAGCGCCGGAAAATGGAGCGTCGATCGCCCGTTGAGAACGCCGTCTTCCTTATCGAACAACGAGTCCTGGGCGATCGTCGGGCGCAACCCAGCTCGCGCGCGGCCGTGGCGTCCGAGTACAGTAGCGGGTGGCTTTGCTTCGCCAGCAAAGGCGAGAAGCGAAGGCTTGCACCGGTGCCCGTCAACTGGATGAGCGCGAACGACAGCCAGGTAGCGGAGTGGTGCCGCGTGGCGAAACGCGTCGTCAAATGCGGTCCGACCTGGGATCCGGAAGACGAAGAAGAGATCCCAGCGGCCAAATCCCGCCGTCGCCCGGATCCGGATAACGGCCGCCGGGCCTGACCCGACACCGCTCCCAACGGTCCATTTTCCTGCTCGCTTTGGCGCCCGACCAGGCCTCTGGAACGGGGTCAGAAGTGAGTGTTGCGCCCACGCAACGCTCTAACGTTCTGTTGCGCCCGCGACACACCCCAAAGGGCGTCTGACCCCCGCAGCACGCTGACTACATATGGTCCCCGACTTGCCCCCCGCTCACCGCGGCGCGCCACCGGTCCGGGCGTCAGGCCTTCGGGAACAGTCTCTCGTGGCATCCATAGGAAGGACCGGGGAGGCTACAGGTCATGGCCGACTCCGCGATGGGGCTTGACCGCAACTTCGATCCGGTTCCGTACTCCGCACCTATTAGTGCGGACCGTGTACCCGCCGATTTCAATCCGCGCGTCGCAACTCCGGACGCAGGCCAGATCGCCGATGTCGATCTGGGTTCGCTGATCAGGCTGGCGACCACGAAGCAGCAAAGCGGGGATGATGCAGAGGCAGAGCATTATTTCCTTAAAGCGCTTCAGCTCGCGGACAAGACGCTGGGGTCAGCGCATCCAGAGATGATGCTGCTCCTCACGGATCTCACCCGCTTTTACCTCAAGAAGTCGGCATTCGCATCGGCAGAACCACACCTGCTGCGACTCCTCGAGCTGAAGCGCGCGAAAGGCGACGACCATCCCGAAGTCGCGACCGTACTGGCGAGTTTGGCGACCGTTCGTCAGGCGCTTGGAAGTCACGAATCAGCCGAGCAGCTCTGGCGCCGTGTTCTCAGCATTCGCGAACAGACGCTGGCACCCAACCATTTTGCAATCGCAACCGCCCTCGAGCACCTCGGCCAGTCGTGCGCGGCCCGCGGAAAAATCGCTGAGGGCCTCGAAGCATTTCAGCGCGCGCTGTCCATTCGCGAGCGGACTCTTGGCGTCGACCACGCAAGCCTTCGAGTATCTCGAGAGCGCATCGCCGATCTCGAGCTTCAGGACTCGGAAAGCTTTCTCGATCTCATACCGGAGGCTGCTCCAAGAATTTCACCCGAAAAATACCGGCTGACTTCCGGCGAGCCGCGCGTCACGCCTCTTCCGACCCTTATCGAGCGAGAGGCTGGCCCGTCGATCGTCAACCGTGAGCCGGTTCCCGCGCCGGTCACCCGTGAGAAGAAGGCAGCACCACCGCCGCCCGCGACTCCGAAGAAACAGGCCGTGATCCTGCCCGGACCATTCGCAGAGAGCGCGCTCCGTCTGGAAACAACGGACACTGAAGCGAACCTCGCCCCGCCGACTTTCGCGGATCTGGCCGGGTTCGAAACGGCGGTACACTCTGAACCCGTTGCCTACCGCGCCGCACTCGAGAGCCTGCGCGATGAGTTCGAAGCGCCGTACGAGGAGACACCTGCCCGTCGCAGCACTGCGGAGATCTTCGCTTCAGTCGTTGCGGTGGCGTCGCGCAAACACGTCATGGCAGGCGCCGTGGTTGTCGGTATGTCTCTCCTCTTCCTCGCAGCCGTTACTGATTCAGGCGCGTCCGGAGAAACTCAAAAGACCACATCCGGATCGCCAGTGGTAACAGAATCGCCGCGCATCGCGCCGGCCGTTGGTGTCAGCAACACCAACTTCCCGGCACGTGAGCCACTTAGCCTGGCGGACAACACAATCACCGCGAAGGCGACGTTGGCCAAGACTCGCCCGAGTGAAGACCGCGCGAGTCGGACGACAAAGCCGGCCGAGAAGAAGGCAGAGTCGAAACCCGAGACCAAGTTTGCCGTTCCGACATTGTCAGGCGGCATACTGTCACGCCTGGATTCGGTGGCGTCCACCGCGGGCAAAGCCGACTCGCGCGTTGCAGATATGTTCACACCCGCGCCAGCTCAGATCAACGCGCGGCGCTTCGAAGACGATCAGAACGGTGCGCCGACCCGCGCCCGGCTGATCGGCGATCTACCGACGCCGCGAGTGCCCTCGCAGGTCGCCGATGTCGAAGGCGAAGTTCGCGTCCGGTTCAATGTCGACGCCAACGGCCAGCCAATGATGTCGACTTTCTCCGTGGTGAACTCACCCAATCCGTTGCTCACGGCCGCCGTGCGGAAAGTCATTCCCGAGATGAGGTTCGAGCCCGCCCGTACCGCCGGACCAGACGGAAAGGCGATCACCGACGTCGTTCAGGTCGGATTTCAGTTCTCGCGTCGCGAGTAAGCGCTTACTGCGCGGGCCACACCCGCGTTAATGACATAACGAGGGGGCTGACGAATCGCGCGTCAGTCCTTTTCGTTTATGGGTCTGGGGCCGTCAGACTCCGAACGCTACGGTCCGGAAACGACCCCCAGTCACCTCCCTTCCTCCGGTTGAGTTGCGGTGCCTTGTGCTTGTCCGTCCAAGAGGCAGCGGAACGGGTGGCTCGTGTCGGTTCACGGGCGGGTATCCGCGCGAACTCACAGGCGAGGAAGTGCAATGTTCTTGAACAAGGTTGGACAATTACTGGCGGTAGCCGCGTTTACGGCGACTGTCGCCGGAACTGCGCAGGCGCAGAATGCGCGCGACGGTTTCTGGTTCAGCGGCGGTCTCGGTTACGGGACGCTTGGCTGCAACGACTGCAGCGGCCGCACCGGCAGCATCAGCGGCAATCTTTCACTGGGTGGCACCATCTCCCAGCGGTTCCTCCTCGGCGTGGGCGCGTCGGGATGGACGAAGTCGGAGCAAGGCGCGACGCTGAGCGTCGGCCTGGTCGATGCTCGCGTGCGATTCTACCCGCAGACGCACGGTGGCTTCTTCCTTACTGGCGGTCTGGGTCTAGGGAGCGTGACGGGAGAGATCGCCGGATTCGGTAGCAACACGGAGACAGGTCTCGGGATGTTGCTCGGCATGGGCTGGGACATTCGCATGGCGAAGAATGTCAGCATGACCCCGTTCTGGAATGGTTACGCCATGCAGAACAACAACACCGACGCCAACGTCGGTCAGGTCGGTCTGGCCATCACGCTTCACTAAGCTGGCGATTCAGTAGTGAAAAAGGCCCGTCCCATTGGACGGGCCTTTTGTTTTTCAGGGTGGGGGTCTCATTCCAACCCCGCCGAGATACCCGGAGCTCAAAGCGGAATGGCCGAAAACGCAGCACTGTTTCGACAGGCCTGTGCCACTTGCGCCACGCCTGGGAGGGGTAAGCGCCTGTTCCCACAGCGTAATGCGCTTCGGACGGCGGAGTGTCGTTTGCTTTCCCTGGGCGACATTCAACCCACGAGTGCTTTGTGCGTCGCATTGCCGCCCTTCCTTTACTGTTTTTTATCTGCTCCTGCAGCGCGTCTGATGCGACAGTTGGAGTTGCCGGCGACACGGGCAAATCCCCCCTCGCGGGCGCGGCAACCACGATGGCAATGTCTCGGGTCGACCTGGGCACGTTGGGCGGCCAGTCCAGTTACGGAGCCGACATAAACTCCGAGGACATCGTAGTCGGATGGTCCGAGACGACGACCGGAACAACCCATGCTTTCCGGTGGAATTCCGGAAGCGGCATGGTCGACCTCGGAACGCTTCCTGGCGACGACATGAGCCGCGCCGTCTCGGTTCTTGGCGGCACGACCGGTGAGATCCTCGGTATGAGCGGGAAGAACGGTCGCTGGACTCCCGTTGTCTGGTCGGCCACGGGTTCAGTACGCGCACTGACCATTCCCTTGCCTTCAAACTCCAGCATCACACTTCCGACCGCCTTTAACGTCCGCGGCGAGGTCGTCGGCTCCGATGCGGGCGGCCGAGAGGCCGGGTGGATCTGGTCTGAGGCGGAAGGAAAGAACGATTTGTCTGCGAGCCTTGCCGGCGCGTTAGGCGGCAACGCTTCCGATATCACCGAATCCGGTATGGTCGTGCTCACGATTGGCGCGACCACTTGTGTGCACAATCCCTCATGCTGGCGCACCTATCTTTGGCAGAAGGCCTCAGGCTACCGTGCGGTCGGTCTATTTGAGCGGAATTCCGAGAGTAGCGTCGTTGGACTTGGTGCGAACGAGAGCGGCACTGTCGTAGGATGGGCATCAGTCGGAGATAGTGAGTCTGCTCCATGGCGCTGGGATCAGAGCAAAGGCTTCACCCGTCTGGCTGGCTACTCCGCCAGTGGCTCGAGTTACGGGTATGCGACTGCGCTCAATTCGACGGGCACCACCGTGGGTGCCAGCCTCGAACCAGGCTCGGGGTCGATCGTTGCCTCTTTATGGCCCGCCGACGCCTCAATCGTGCGCCTGTCCCCATCGGATCCGAATCCAAGCGTCGCCGTCGCCATCAACGAACGCGGCAACGTTGCGGGGTGGGCCGCGCTCGCCGGAGGCGTAAATCACGCGGTGCTCTGGAAGACTTCAGCGACCACATCAGCAGTTGTCCTCTCGCCGCC
>Ga0207706_10004846_pt1 | contig 12599 bp, 7 predicted proteins | sample KBSC53metaG_FD_184318 | JGI IMG/M metagenome (GOLD analysis project Ga0207706, IMG submission 184318) | Corn rhizosphere microbial communities from Kellogg Biological Station, Michigan, USA - KBS C5-3 metaG (SPAdes) (version 2) | ecosystem: Host-associated > Plants > Roots > Rhizosphere > Soil ... | reverse complement strand
GGCAAATCCACGCTATTCAACCGGCTGGTAGGCTCGCGCCGCGCCATTGTTGGCGACGAGCCCGGCATCACCCGCGACCGCCTTTACGGGCAGGCGGAGTGGCGCGGCCGCCACCTGCGCATCGTGGATACGGGAGGCATTCTCCCCGAGGACAAAGACTTCATCCCCGCCGAAATTTTCCGCCAGGCCAGAGTCGCTCTCCAGGAAGCCGATGCCGTTATCATGGTGGTGGACGGCCGCACCGAAATGGCGTCCCCCGATATTGAACTGGCCCGCCAGTTGATCCGCTCCGGCAAACCGCTCTTCCTCGCGGTCAACAAAGTTGATACCGAAAAGCAGCAGAGCCTGACCGACGAGTTTCATCGTCTCGGAATCCGCAAGCTGTTTCCTATCTCCGCCGAAAACGCCCGCGGGCTCGATGACCTGCTGGATGCCATCCTGGAAATTCTGCCATCGAACCCTCAATTAACCACCGAGGACACGGAGGACGCAGAGGAAGCCGAGGACGATCAAGCCCGGTCTCATGAGACCCAAGCTCACGAAACCAAGGTGGCGATCATCGGACATCCCAACGTGGGCAAGTCCACGTTGCTGAACCGGTTGAGCGGCGCCGAGCGGTCCATCGTCTCGCCTATCCCGGGGACCACGCGGGACGCGATCGATGAAATCGTCGAGCACAACGGCAAATCCTTCCGCTTTATCGATACCGCCGGCATCCGCCGCAAGGGCAAGACTCACTTGATGGCGGAAAAACTCTCCGTGGTGATGGCGCGCAAGCATCTGGAAGCTGCCGACATCGCGCTGCTGGTGATTGATGCCACCGAAGGTGTGAGCCAGCTCGATGCCGCCATCGCCGGATACGCCCATGAGAGCGGACGCTCCATGATTATTATCGTGAACAAGTGGGACCTGGTGCTCAGCGGCAAGGAGCGCACCGGCCGGCAGACGAAGGCATCCCGCATGCAGGAAAGCAAACGCCCCGGCGATCGCGCCGCATACGAGGAACGATTGCGGTATGCGCTAAAATTTCTCAGCTATGCACCCATCCTGTTCGTGTCGGCCTCAACCGGAAAAGGCACGGAGAAAATATTTCCCACGCTGGTGGAGGTCGCCACGGAACGCCGCAAGCGGGTCGGGACCGGCGAAATGAACCGTTTTCTCAAGCATGTGGATTTCGAGCGCGCCTCGGTCCCGGCGCGCCAGCAAGTCAGGATTTACTACATGACCCAGGCCGCGGTCGGCCCGCCCACTTTCGTCATCTTCACCGACCGCAAAGTGAAGCTGCACTTTGCCTACCAGCGCTTCCTGGAAAACCAGATTCGCAAAGCCTTTGGCTTTCTGGGCACGCCCATCTGGATCAAGAACCGGGCGCGCGATTGAAGGTCGATTGCTACCCGATCGGCTCAGGCGCAGGCAGCAACGGCGGCGGGTCGGGAGGCGGCGGCGCCACAGGTGGCGGCGCAGGATATAAAACCGCGCTCAGCGCCGGATAACGCGCAGCGAAAAAGTAGATGGAATAAGCGGGAAAGAACACCACAGCGGGCACCGAGACCAAAGACATAATGTAGAGCAAAGAAAAAATCGCAATCGATCCGACCACCACCGCAAGCGTGATGGTGTAGAGGTTCCAGGTGAGCCCTGCCGCCATGCCTCCGATCACGGCCACCGCGCCCAGTCCCGCGACCGGAATCAGAAACAGCAGGAAGACGATGGCCGACACGATGCCGAGAATGATCGCGGCGCCGATCGCCATCACGATCTTCATTCCAATGTAAGCGGCATAGCCGCCCATCTCGCCCTTGATCCGTGGCCACAGCCGCCGCCATCCCTCGATCGCGCCGAGATCTTCCAGCGCCATTTGCGGAACGACAAAATCCTTGGTCATTACGTGTACCACCAGCAGCACTACAACAGAAAGCAGTAGCACAAAAAACAAAACCAACCCGCCCAGAATCAGGGGAACCATGTGCGCCTTGGGCTCTCTGAGCCAGCCTACAAGGAAAGCGAAGCCCGCCGGGATCCCGATCAGAATGGTGAAACCCATTGTCGAAGCCAGGGCCAGCAGAATCTGCCAGACAAAAAAACGCCGCCCCGGCCCCTGGCGCCGCATCCAGCTCTGCCCAATGCGGCACTCTTTCGCGACAACGCTGTCGAAGAGCACGAAGCGCATCACGCTGTTCACGTAGATGAACAGAACGAACAGCACCAGCCCGGTGACGATCAGTACCGCGATCAGCGAGGCGGTAAGCGCAGGGTTGATGGAGGGCAGCGCGCTTCCCAGAAGACGCTGTGAACTATCCGGGTGTGGCATCCGGAAGCTGCCCGGATTGCAGCCGCCCCCGCCGCCCGAGCCCATCTCGCCGGCCAGCAGACCGACCAGCGCCAGTTTGGCCCACTGCCCGGCCCGGAAGGGCCGCAGCAATTGCTGCCGGGCATGCTCAAATGCCGGAGTAATCGCATCCACGGCGGAAATCGGCAAATTGCACCTCAGAAGATCGTGGTTCGCAGCAAGGTACTGCGAAGCGGGGGTTGGGTCAATGGGATTCTTGGTACTGGGGGCATTGGAGATTTCAGATTTCAGATTGCAGATTGCAGAATTGAATATCCCGCACCTCCAAGGTCTAGTAAACGGACGGTTTCCAATCTGCAATCTCGAATCTGCAATCTGCTTCTCATTCGTACCGCAGAGCCTCCACGGGATCGAGCTTTGAGGCACGCAGAGCCGGCACCATCCCGCTGACCACCCCCACGGCAAGCAGCACCAGTGTGGACAGCATGACCGTGGCCGTGGAAATCCGCAAATGGATATCGGCCTTGCCGGAATCGTCTTCAAACAACGGCCCCATCAGGGGCAGCGTGCCGACGGCAGCGGCAATCGCGTAGGACAGCAGGACACCCACGGCCCCGCCCAGCAACATGATGAGCAGGGTTTCCGCCAGGAACTGCAGTTTGATCTGCCACTTCTTCGCCCCCAGCGCCCGGCGCAGACCGATCTCCCGGATGCGTTCATCCACCGACACCAGCATGATATTCATGACTCCGACGCCGCCGATGCCCAGGGTCAATGTTCCCACGAATGTAAGCAGCACCTGCAGCCCGATAGTGAGGCCGTCGATCACAGGGCGAAATTCGTCGCGCCCGAACATCTGAAAGGCCTTCTTGTCGGTCGGGGAAAATTGCTGGCGCGTGGCGATGGCAGCCAGCACCTGGGCCTCGGCTCTTCTTTCGAACTGGGGCGCGATGGGCTCGAACACCATCACTGCGGCGTACTTGGTGTTCCATACGTCGCCGGCGGCGCTGTAGGGAATCCATGCAGAGTCGTCGTCGCTGGAAAAATAGTTGCTCAGCTGGATCTTGCGGGCCATCACCCCGATCACGGTGAAATGCACGCCGCCGATCTGCACGGTCTCGCCCACCGCAGGCCGGCCGCTGAAGAGCTGCTCGCGTACCCGTCCACCCAGAAACACCACGCGGCGGCGCTCCAGTTCGTCTCCGGCGGAAATCCAGCGCCCTTCAGACGGGACCTCATTGCGCATCTCGCCATACTCCGGGCAAACGCCGCGGATCGCGGCCGTGCCCACGATCCGTTCGCCATAGCTGATCCCGGGGCGATTCACGGTCTCCAGGCAAACGTGTTTCACCAGGGGAGCAGTTTCCTTGACGATGTCGAGGTCAGCCTGTTCCAGCCGTACCTTTTTGCCGGCACGCTGCCCGCCGGGTTGCTCGCTGGTCTGCTGCGGCCAGCAGATAACCACGCTCTTGCCGAAAGCGTCAAACCCGCCTACCAGGATGCGGCGGAAGCTGCTGCCATAGGCGATCAGCAGAGTGACCGTGGCGATTCCCCAGACAATGCCCAGCATGGTCAGCAGGCTGCGGGTGTAGTTGCGCCGGAGGGCGGTCCAGGCTTCGAGAATGATTTCAGTCAGCATGCTTTAAAACCACCCGCGCCCGTGTAGGGACGGGTCTCCGACCCGTCCAGGCCGAGCGCAGCTCGGCGGGCCTTAGCTGCGCAGGCTTTAGCCGCAGCGAGCTTTTAGCCGCGCAAGCGCGGCCCGTCCGGGTCAGAGACCCGGACCCACACGGACCAACTCATCTACCCTCCGGCCTCATAGCGCAGCGCTTCGATTGGATCGATTGACGCCGCTCTCCGCGCCGGATACAGCGCCGAAAAAATCGCGACGATGCCCAGCAGCGCGCATGCGGTTGCGCCGGACTGCCACGTCGCGACCAGCCCGGCGAAAAAGTCCGGCATGGGAAGCAGGTTTACCAGGAAGCAAATGCCGTATGCGATTCCCATCCCAAGGGCCCCACTCACGAACGCAATCAGCAGCGCTTCGATAAAAAACTGTTTGAGAATGGTGCGGGCCGGAGCACCCAGCGCTTTACGCACGCCAATTTCGCGGGTCCGCTCCCGCACCGCCACCATCATGACGTTCATCACACCCAGGCCGCCGAGAAACAGAGTCACGATGCCGACCGCGCCCAGAAAATACTTCATGCCGTTGGTCATCTGCTGGAAAGCCTTGGCCTCCTGCACCGTGTCCCAGATGGGGCACGCTTCTTTGTCGTGAGGATCGAAGTTGTGCAGGCGCCCGAGCACGGTCTGCACCTCCCGTTTGCAGGCCTCGTGCTGCTCGACCGACCTGGGCGTGACCAGCAACTGGTCAAAAGTCGTGGATGTGCCGGGAGGCTTGTCGGGAAAATCACGGCGCATGGCCGCGAAAGGAATGAATATTTTGTTGACGTCCCAACCGTCGTAACTGGAATCCTGCTTTTTGGCCGCCATCACACCGATGACCCGGTACGGAAATGCGTTCAGATACACGTCCTCACCCACGGGGTTGCGGCCAGGGAAGAGCTGCTTGGCGGCATCACTTCCGAGGAAGGCCACGCGACGCGCCTCCTTCTGATCGTCCCAGTTGTAGAAACGGCCCACGCCCACGTCGAGGCTGCGAATATATCCAAAAGGAGGATGGGACCCAGTGACGGTAAACGCGGCATTGTTGTAATTGCTGTGGGCGCGAACATCGTTTTGCTCCAGCTCAGGAATGGCGTATTCACAATCCGGCGCTTCCGCCTGAACCGCCTGCACGTCCGAGTCTTCCCAGCGCAATGCCCGCCCGGCGCGGGCCCCTCCGACCTGCATGCTGGTGCGGCCGTGGAACACGATCAGAATATCCTTGCCCAGGTTGCGGGCCTGTTCTGCCTGTCCTTTGCGCAGGCCTTCGCCCGCGGCCACCATCAGGACAATGGAAACGATTCCCCATGCAATTCCGAACATGGTCAGGAAGGTGCGCAGTTTGTGGGCCCAGAGGGTACGCAACACGTCGCCGATGAGATCGCTGAGGACCATTGCTCTATGGACGCGGACGCCGCCCGAACGTGAGCCGGACAGGCCAGCGCCTGAATGCATATACGAGAGCCCATCTGATTTTGTTCAGAATGTGTGGGGCGGGCGCCCCCGCCCGCCGCTTTTGAAGTTGGTCTTTTGAATGTGGTTTGTGGAACCGCTTGAAATCTAAGTCAAAAGTGGCGGGCGAGGGCGCCCGCCCCACATACATCCAGCCAGCCATCGAACTCTTTCAATGCCAGTTCGCACTGGCGGCGGTGCCGTTCCTGCCGATCGCGGACTTTGTGCTCCAGGGGCGGCAGAAGATCAAAGGTAATGTTCGCCGGTTGGAAATTTTTGGCATCGGCATGAGTCACGTAATGAACCAGAGAGCCGAAAGCCGTGGGCCGTGGTGGAGGTACCAACTCCGCTCCGGACGCCAAGGCTGCGGCATGAATGCCAGCCATCAGGCCGGTCGCGATGGATTCAACATATCCCTCGACCCCGCAAATCTGCCCGGCGAAGAACACCGCCGGATGCCTCTTCATCTGGAGCGACTCCGACAATAGCGTCGGCGCATTGATGTAAGTGTTGCGGTGGATTTGCCCGTAACGCAGAAAGCGCGCGTTCTCCAGGCCGGGAATCAGCCGCAGCACGCGGGCCTGGTCTCCGAATTTCAGGTGATTCTGAAAGCCGACCAGGTTGTAGGAGTCAGCCCGCAGATTTTCTTGCCGGAGCTGCACCGCGGCGTAGGGAATCCGACCGGTGCGCGGGTCCTTCAATCCGACGGGCTTCATGGGACCGAAGCGCAGCGTGTCGCGGCCGCGACGGGCAATTTCTTCGATGGGCAAGCAGCCTTCAAAATAATTCAGCTTCTCCCAATCGCGCGCCTCGACCGATTGACCGGAAATCAAAGCATCGCAGAAGCGGTCGTACTCCTCTTTGGACATGGGGCAGTTGATGTAATCGGCCGAACCCTTGTCGTAGCGCGCCGCCAGGTAAACCTTGGACATATCGATGGAATCGGCTTCGACAATCGGACTGATCGAATCGAAGAAATACAGGTGCGTCGAACCGCTCAGGCGCGCGATTTCCCCTGACAAAGCATCGGAGGTCAGGGGACCGGTGGCGATGATCGTGATCTGACCTTCGATAATCCGAGTGACTTCTTCGCGCCGGACTTTAATCAGCGGTTCTCGCGAGACCTCATCCGTGACCCGGGCGGCAAAGGCCGCGCGATCAACCGCCAGCGCATGCCCGGCAGGAACGGCGCACTCGCGCGCAATCTCCAGCAGCCGCGATCCGGCGCGCCGCATTTCCTCCTTCAATAGCCACGGCGCGGTGTTCTCGCTGTCGGATTTCAGGGAGTTCGAGCAGACCAGCTCCGCAAAGTCTGCGGTCTGATGCGCGGGTGTAGAGCGCACGGGACGCATCTCCCAGAGTTCGACCGCAATTCCGCGCCGAGCGCACTGCCACGCTGCTTCCGATCCCGCCAGCCCGGCGCCGATGACTCTTACCGCTGTCGTCATCGTGCTCCCTTTGCCACATGTTCCAGGGCGTCTCCGACCAGGCTCACGGTTTTCCAGTCGTCCAGAAAAGTTGCGCCCAGGCTCTTATAGAAGTCGATCGCCGGAGTATTCCAGTCGAGCACCTGCCAGCGCACGTCAAAGCAATTCTTTTCCCGCGCCACCGACGCCACGCGGGCCAGCAGCGCCTGGCCAATTCCCTTTCCCCGGTACTGGCCGCCAACATAAAGGTCCTCAAGAAAGAGTCCCGGACGCCCCTCAAAGCTGGAGTAGTAGTCGAAGAACAGCGCATAGCCGGCAGGTTTGCCGTCCCATTCCGCCATCAGCACGTGGAATCTGGGCGATTCACTGAACCCATCGCGCAGCAACCCAGCTTCGTTGACGGTGGCGGGAAGACGCTCGAAGGCGGCAAGCTCATGGATGAGCGTATTCAACGTGGGCACGTCGCCGGCCAGGGCAGGGCGAATTGAAAGCATCGGCAGGTTCCTTCCGGCACGAAACATCCCGAGGTGCGTGCTTTATTATACGAAGTCCATTCTCGGGTTTCGGAGAACTTCATGGCCACGCATCGCTGAACAAGCCGGAAGAAAAGATCTGGCCACGGACTCAGGTAGCGCCGGCCTCCGGCCGGCCCCATGGGTGGGCGGGACGCCCACCAGACAGCCGGCGGGACGCCGGCGCTACTCTTTTGCTCTACAGGATCACTCTCTCATCTCCCACCCTGCGCGTCACGTGCTCACGGTCGAGATATTCCAGCAGAGGGATCGCGTATTTCCGGGTTACGCCGGTCATATCCTTGAAGCGGGCCACATCGATCTTAGGCGATTTCGTTTTTTCTGACGACATGCGCTGGCGCAAAGCCAGCAGCGCGTCGCGATGAAAGACCAGGTCTTCGGAGATCTTCACCAGGACTTTGTCGCGCAGCAGCAGGGTGACGATCTTCTGGGCACGGGCTTTGTCCACTTTGAGTCCGGCCAGCACATCTTTCAATGCCGGAACTTTCAGGCCAGCCGAAGCGAACGCCCGCTCGATGATTTTTTGGGATTCCGCTTCGTCGTCCTTCATCACCACGCCGCGTCCCGGAAGATGGACGATTTCCGCGGCAACCTCAAGTTTCCCGGCGCGGACCAGCGCGTCCAGGGCGTCGGAAAACACCTCGCTGGACGCCCTGGCCTGGTCGCGCAGTTCTTCCTTGCTGATGCCCGCGACCAGCGGGTTCTTCTTGTGAAAGCCGCCCACCAGGTCGCTGATCAACACCTTCAATTCTTCAATGGCAGGCAGATGTACAACCCTGTCTCCGATTCGAGCAACCCCGGCGGACAACACCGGAGCGGACAAATGCGATTCAATAAACTGCCTGGGCCATCCAGTTTCCGCAATCAGTTCCGCGATTGTGATTCCCGCATGACCCCGCCGCGCGATGCGGGCGCCCAAGATCGATTGAGCATCGCCCTCCGCCAGGGTTTGCAGAAACGCCTCCGGCCCCTGCCTGCGAAAAAGCGGCGATGCGTCGAGCACCACGCCTCCGCCAATAGTCACGACCGGCGAAAACTGACGCACAATAAAGCGGTCCCCGGGCAACAGAAGAGTGGGTTCAGTCAGGCGCAACTGAACGATCGCAGTTTCTCCCGGCGACACCTGCTTTTGTCCGGACTTCTGGCTGAAGAGCACGACCGTGGCAATGGTTTCAAAAGTGTAAGCATGCAGATGGACTCGCGCCCGGTCCTTCAGGGGCTTTGCCGCAGGCAATAACGTGAGCGACACATCCAGGCGTGACGCCGCCTGAAACGTTGAAGGCGGCGCCAGCACCATGCCGCGAGTCATCTCCTGCGTGGTCATCCCGGCGAGATTTAAGGCGGTGCGCTGTCCGGCCAGCGCTTTTTCGGCCCCCTGCCCATGCACTTGAATTCCGCGCACCCGCACCCGCCGGCCGGTGGGGAAAACTTCCAGTTCATCCTCTTTGTGAATCGTGCCCGAGACGAGCGTGCCCGTCACCACTGCGCCAAAGCCTTTCATGGAGAACACCCGGTCAACCGGCAGGCGGAATAACGCCGAAGAGTTGCGCGCGGGAATTTCTGCCGCGGCCTTGGTCAGAGCCTGCCGCAGTTCATCGAGGCCCGCGCCAGTCAGCGAACTGACGGCCACCACTGACGAATGGGCCGGATCCAGAAACGAATTGCGCAGAAACTCTTCGACCTCCAGTTTCACCACGTCCTGAGTCTCTCGGTCCACCAGATCGGACTTGGTCAGAACCGCGATTCCCCGGCGCACCGAGAGCAGCCGGCAGATATCGAAATGCTCGCGGGTTTGCGGCTTGATCGATTCATCCGCCGCAATCACCAGCAAAACCAGATCGATTCCTCCCACGCCGGCCAGCATGTTGCGGACAAAACGTTCGTGCCCAGGAACATCGACAAAACCGAGGCGCAGGATTTCACCATCCAGCAGAGGCAGTTCGAGATGCGCGAACCCGATGTCGATGGTGATGCCGCGGCGTTTTTCTTCTTCCAGGCGATCGGCGTCAATGCCGGTAAGGGCCTTGACCAGCGCGGTTTTTCCGTGATCGATGTGCCCGGCGGTGCCGACAATGACGGACTTCATTCGGAGAACATTATAAGTCGGCGATGTAGCGAGCGTGGGTCGGGATCAGGTCATCAGTCCTCATCGTCGGTCGTCGGGACGTTTGTAGCGCCGGCATCCTGACGGCTGGCTCGGGGGCATCCTGCCCCCGGGGGCGGGCAGGATGCCCGCCCGACAGCCGGCGAGACGCCGGCGCTACAAAGGAGTGGGCTTCATGACGACTGATGACTGACGACCGACGACGGCCCAAGTGACCGTCGCCGCAACTCTCATTGTGCGACAATAGATCTTCCCCATATGAGCTCTCCTTCGACGCCCATCCTTACGCCCGAGGTCATCCGGGAGCACGGCCTCACTCCCGACGAATACGAAAAGATCAAACACTTGCTGGGCGGACGCGAGCCCACCATCACTGAACTGGGGATCTTCAGCGTGATGTGGAGCGAGCATTGCTCTTACAAATCCTCGCGCGTGCACTTGAAAAGATTGCCCACGCGCAGCCGGCTGGTGGTGCAGGGGCCGGGAGAGAACGCGGGCATCATCGACATCGGCGACGGCTGGGCCTGCGCCTTCAAGATCGAATCGCACAATCATCCATCGTTTATCGAACCCTTTCAGGGCGCGGCCACCGGTGTGGGCGGCATCCTTCGCGATATTTTCACCATGGGCGCGCGCCCGGTGGCGGTGATGGACTCGCTGCGCTTTGGGCCGATTAGTGTAGGGCGGGCGCCCTCGCCCGCCAATGCTGCCTCAGGCACGAGCGGGACGCTCGCGCCCACATCCAACAAGGAGATTCATAAGAATCAATCTGTTCTTGAGGGCGTGGTCAGCGGGATCGCCTCCTATGGGAATTGTTTTGGCGTCGCTAACCTGGGCGGCGAGACCAAGTTCGAGCCCTGCTACTCCGGCAATCCGTTGGTCAATGCGTTCGCTCTGGGGTTGGTCCGGCGCGATCAGATCTTCTACGCCAAAGCTTCAGGCGAAGGCAATCCGGTGATTTACGTCGGATCGAAAACCGGGCGTGACGGGATTCACGGCGCGACCATGGCCAGCGAGGAATTCAGCGAGGCCTCCGAAGCCAAGCGGCCGAACGTGCAGGTGGGCGATCCTTTTCTCGAAAAGCTTTTGCTCGAAGCCTGTCTCGAAGCCATGCAGACCGGTGCCATCGTCGGCATACAGGACATGGGCGCGGCCGGGCTGACCTGCTCCACCTGCGAGATGGGCGCCCGCGGCCGTGTTGGTACGGAAATCGAGCTTGACCTTGTGCCGCAGCGTGAAACCGGCATGACGGCTTACGAAATCATGCTGAGCGAGTCGCAGGAGCGCATGCTGCTGGTGGCGCAGAAAGGCCGCGAGCAGGAAGTTTTCCGCGTCTTCGCAAAATGGGGACTGGACGCCGTCGAGGTCGGCCGGGTCACGAGCGACGGCAGGATGCGCGTTCTCCACCATGGAGAAGTGGTGTCCGACATTCCGAACGAAGCGCTCACCGACAACGCGCCGGTTTACAAGCGTCCGCTGGAGCGTTGGGAGCCGCCGGTGCAGCGAGAAATGCCGGCGCATGTCAAGCTGTCTGACACTTCCGATCTCACCGGGAATTTGAAACGCCTGCTGGCCAGTCCCAACATCTGCGGCAAGCGCTGGATCTGGCAGCAGTACGATCACATGGTGCAGACCAACACGGTCGAAGGACCGGGCGCGGGCGATGCCGGGGTGATCCGCATCAAAGGCTCTCAGCGCGGGCTGGCCATGGCGCTCGACGGCAACGGGCGGTGGTGCTATCTCGATCCGCGGCTGGGCGCCATGCATGCGGTGGCGGAAGCCGCGCGCAACGTGGCTTGCGCCGGTGCCACTCCAATTGGCGGCACCAACTGCCTGAACTTCGGCAATCCTGAGAAGCCACACATCATGTGGCAGTTTTCGCAGGTGATCGACGGCATCACTAAAGCCTGCGAGGAGTTGGAAATTCCCATCACCGGAGGCAACGTCAGCTTCTACAACGAAACTTTGGGCGAAGGAATTTATCCCACGCCAGTGCTGGGTGTGGTCGGCGTTTTCGAAGACGTGCACAAGGCGGTGCGTCCGGATTTCCGCGAAGCGGGACGCGCCATTGTTCTCTTGCGCGGCGCTGAACCAGGAGATGCGACCGACGCCGAATCGGCTTTCGGTTCTTCGGAGTACGCCAAGGAAATTCTGGGCGCGGTCTGGGGTTACCCTCCCGAATTGGAGTTGGAAAAAGAGGCCGCCCTGCAGAAAGCGCTGGTGGAAATAGCTCAAATCGAAATTTTGGATTCCGCCCATGACTGCTCTGATGGTGGGATCACGGTAGCACTGGTTGAATCGGGACTGGCTAAAGGTATTGGAATGAATGTCGATCTTACTTCGCTGGGGCTGCCGCCCGAGTTCGTTCTGTTCGGCGAGGACGCGAGCCGGGTGGTCATCTCGTGCGACCGCGAGAACTTCGGCAGAATCCAACAAGTGGCAGTAAAATATGGCATCACGGCAGAATTGATAGGAGAAACGGCGCCGGAGCGGGTTGAGATCAAGCTCGATGGCCGGGTTGTGGTGTCGGCGGCGATTTCGGAATTGCGCGAGGTATATGAGGGCGCGCTGGAGAAGGCGCTGCGGGCGGAAGTGGATACGATGGCGGCGGATTGAAGAAGCTGCCGAGCTTCGCTCGGCTGGGCACGTGAGACACCTGCCCCTACGTGGGCTTTAGAGGGTTGGCTGAAAGCTGAGGGCTGATAGCTATCATGTTCGACAAATTCCATGACGAGTGCGGAGTGGTTGCCATCTACGCTCACCCTGAAGCTGAGAAGCTGGCTTACCTGGGGCTGCATGCGTTGCAGCATCGCGGGCAGGAATCGGCGGGGATTGTCACTTCGAACGGCCTGACTCTGCGCGCCCATCGCGCCATGGGATTGGTGGCCGACATCTTTACCGAGGACGTTTTGTCACCGCTCCACGGCACGCTCGCGATTGGACACACGCGCTACTCCACTGCCGGCGATTCGGCTCTCTTCAATGCCCAGCCCATCATGGTGCAATCGAACAAGGGCATGATTGCGCTGGCCCACAACGGCAACCTGGTGAATGCGCATGAAATCCGTCATCGCCTCGAAGCCCAGGGTTCGATCTTCCAGACCAATAGCGACACTGAAGTTATC
>Ga0207706_10004844_pt1 | contig 12600 bp, 9 predicted proteins | sample KBSC53metaG_FD_184318 | JGI IMG/M metagenome (GOLD analysis project Ga0207706, IMG submission 184318) | Corn rhizosphere microbial communities from Kellogg Biological Station, Michigan, USA - KBS C5-3 metaG (SPAdes) (version 2) | ecosystem: Host-associated > Plants > Roots > Rhizosphere > Soil ... | reverse complement strand
GCTCGAACGAAGGTGCATGATCACCCAGGGCGTCCGCCGCGAGCGGCGCCAGGAGGTTCGCTGCCGTCAGCCGCACCATGCGGACCGGATCGTCGAGAAGCGGCAGCGCGGCGCGGCGCTCGAGAGGGGGCAGGCGCTCCAGTACGGCGAGTGCCGCAGCACGCACCAGCGGACTTGGATCGGTGAGCGCATCCCGGGCAGTATCGATGGCCGTGCGGTCGGCGTGACGCGCAAGTCGCTGCAGCGCCGAAGCACGCGCAATTGCGGATTGCGTTGAATCGCCCATCATCGCACCGAGCGCGCGTATCCCTCCCGGGTCTCCGCGGTCAGCAGCCGTAAATGCCTCGCCGAACGTCTGGTAACCCACCCGGGCCTTGGGGTGCGCACGGCGGACAACTGCGGCCGCCCATTCGGCGGACCTGTCCTGATGACATTGGTTGCATGCGTTCGGTACGCCGATCGACACGCTCAGGTCAGGCCTCGGAATCCTGAAACTGTGATCGTGGCGCGGATCCACGACCATGTAGGTGGTTGTCGGCATGTGACAGCCGACGCACTGACTGCCGGGCGAGTCAACAGGGTGCAGGTGGTGACTGGTTGCCTGGTATTTCGCAGGCTGGTGGCATTGATCGCAAACGGCATTTCCCGGCGCGCGAAGCCGGGCAGCGTGCGGTTCGTGGCAATCGCCGCAGGTGACGCCGGCCGCATGCATGCGACTCGACAGGAACGAACCCCAGTCGTAGACCTCCTCGCGCTGCTGGCCGTCAGGATGGTAGAGGCTGGATTCGATCAACGCCGGTCGATAATGATCCAGGAACAGTTCGCCTGCGCGGTAGCCGTTCGAGAACTGACCGCGACGCGAGTGACATTGCGCGCAGACGTCGAGTTCGCGGGTCGTGGTCCGGACCGGAGTGCGACGCGGGTTCCCCGTGGCCGGATCGATGGTCCATGCCGCGCCACGACGTTCGTCGAGCGCCACGGTCAGTCCCTCGGAGCCGCGGCCGAGGGCGGCGAGGCGCGCGTGCTCCGATCCGGGGCCGTGGCAAGCCTCGCAACCGACGCTGATCTCGCTCCAGCTCGTGGCATAGGTGTCGGTAGACGCGTCGTAGTTTTTCTGCAGATTCGTCGAATGGCAATCGGCGCACATGAAGTTCCAGTTCTGCTGTCGGCGGGTCCAGTGCAGTTCGTCGCGACGCTCGATCCGCTCGCCTGGATAGAGATGGAACCATCGCTGCCCGCCAGCCTCGCGCGGGCGCGCATCCCAGGCAATCGAGAGCGCCTGCAGGCGACCACCGGGCAACTCGAGCAGATATTGCTGCAGCGGGTATATGCCGAAGGTGTGCTTCACCTTGTAGTCGACGAGACGGCCGTCGGGCCCGTCCGTGCGCACCATGAACGCCGCGTCCCTGCGGAAGAACTCCGAAGTGACGCCCATGTGTGGGAACTTCACGCCGGAGAAGTCGCCGAGCACCGATTCCTCCGTGGCGGCCTGCATCGCGAGCGCATGCTGCGACCCCTGCCAGGGCCGGTACTGATCGGCGTGGCAGTCGGCGCAGGCGGCCGAGCCGACGAAGGCTGCGTCCGCCGTGGGGATGGTTGTAGTCAGCCCGGCATCGATTTCAGGCGACGCGGCCTGCCTGTGCGACCAGACAAGAAGGCTCGCCACCGCAAGCGCTCCGATGACCGCGATCGCGGCGAACGCCCAGGTCCGTCGTGCACCGAACCGCGTCGGCTCGGCGTCACGCGACGTACCGGCGGGAGGGCGGGGCTTGCGGGTCCGCTTCTTTCGTCCCATCGATCGCCTGAGGCCTACGGCACCTCAGCGCCGAGCTGGCCAGCGGGTCACTCCGTCGTGCGATCGACCTTGAGCTCGATGGCTTTCGTGTACGTGATGTCGACTTGATCGCCGACCTTCAGACGACAGTGTCACCGACCTTCAGCATGTCGAGGTTCTGGACCGCGGGTTGAGCTGCAAGCTCGTCGTCTCGTCCGAATGTCCCGGTGACTAGAACGAAACGTTGTAGAAGAGCTGCGGCCCGTCGTACACCCATTCGAACTTGCCCTGGAAGTCGTTGTCGTCGAGGTCGACGTCGACGTCGAACCGGTTATACCCAAGGCCGATCCCGACCCATTTACTGGGCTGCCACAGCACCCCGATTCGCGTGTCGAGAATGCTGCCGTCGTAGACGTCGTACTGCAACGCGAAGTACTGCACGGCGCCGTCGAGCCAGAAATTGCGATGAATCCGCCACAGGCCTCGGACGCCCACGACGGGCAGCGGTGCATTGAGTTTGGCTGAATCGCTGGCCTCTCGTGTTCCGGATGCGCCGTTCACCGTCGCGGACAGCTCGGCCTTGTACTGCGTCCAATGGATGCCAGCCGTGCCTGTGAGTTCCAGGGTCTCGCGCTTCAGGAATGCGTATTCGTATGCCACTTCGTAGATGCTGAACCGCGTTTTGGCGGTGGCCTCCGCGGACACGGGGAACACCTCGTCGCCCCACTCGATCTCCCGATCGAGGTTCTCAGTTCTGCTGCGCGAGAAATCGAACCACATGGCGCGCAGCTTGTGCCGGTCCCCAAAGCGCCAGGCGCCATCGAGGCGGAAGCGGCTGGCGTCGCCCCCGCCGACGACGCGGTCCCAGTCCACGGTGGTGCCGGTGTCCTCGTTGGTGGCATCGAGGCGTATCGTCGTGTCCGCACTGACGATGTAGGTCCCGAGGCTGACCTGGAACGCGTCCTCGAGCAGGTTCGGCCCTTTGCTCGAGCCGCTCATCATCACCTCCTGCCCCGCGGCCGGAGCGCTCATCGCGAGCGAGGTCAAAAGGAGCGCGGGTAGCCAGCGAGCCAGATGGCATCGGCCAGAGGAGCTTCGCGAAGGATTCGACCGACTCATGGGAGCGTCCACCGAGGGTTTTTCTTTAGGAAACGATGGCCGGATGGTATCGCGAAAAGTATTACCGTGCACTGACCTCTGATCCCGGCGCGCCGGAGGAAAGCTCGAAACCTGCCAGGCTCCGCGTCGACGATGGAGATTTCAAAGAGATTCCACCGTGACTGTAGCTGACGTGCCGGTAGAGTCTGTACGCCATCGTACGGAGCGCGTAACGGGAATTTCGGCCTCCCCCGAACCCCTCATCGGAGAAGGACCTTGGGCCAGAGACGCTGAAGGAGTTCCGCGTCATGGAGCGCTACAACCCGGACCCGACGTGGAAGCCGGTTGGCGGAGTCCTGACGCCCCTTGATTCGCACGCAGCGATTCACTGCTCCGTGAGTTGCACCCGGGGGATGTCGTTGGTGGCCGAAGTTGCGGGGCGGCGCTGTGGCATAGTTCGGCGCGCTCTATAGAGGGACGCGAACATGGATTGCCCGTCGTCTGTCGCACGGCCGCGCAGTGGACCGCCTCGCGCGCGCATCGGCTGCCCACTGCTCATCCTCGCCCTGGCGTCGACCGCTGCGCTCGGTGCCCCGAAGACCGATATCGTGGTTTTCCATAACGGAGACCGACTGACCGGCGAGGTCAAGGGTCTCGACCGCGGCCAGCTGAGCCTAAGCACGGATGCGGCGGGCACGGTTTCGATCGAATGGGCGCGCCTGGTCAGCGTCGACAGCAGGCAGATCCTGCAGGTCGAGCTCACGAGCGGCATGCGCTACACCGGGCAGGCCGCCGCCGCATCCGGCCCTGGGAAGCTGCGGGTCACTCCGCAGGACGGCGGTGAAGCACGGGAGTTCGCGTTCGCCGATGTGGTGCGCATGGACCCGATCGATCAGGGTAGTCTGTGGAACCGGCTGGACGGCTACCTGACTGCGGGCTACGACTACACCAAGGCGAACAACCTCCAGACATTCACCTTCACCGGCGGCGTATCCTCGCGCACTGAGCGCAATCTCCGTTCGCTGGATGCGTCAACCACCGTCACCTCGCAGGACACCGTGGAGGACTCGAATCGCTTCGATGTGACGGCAAACGCCCGGCGCTTCCTCGCGAATCGGCTCTTCTACCAGGGATTCCTCTCGTTCGACGGCAACGACGAGCTGGGGCTGGACCTGCGGTCGACCATTGGCGGCGCTTACGGCAAGTACCTGGTGCAGAACTCGCGACAGGAGTGGGCGGTTTTCGCCGGCCTCGGCGCGGCCCGCGAGGACTTTGCGACACGGGACCGTTCGGAGAGCCTCGAGGCGGTCCTCGGAAGCGAGTATTCGTTCTTCCGGTTTCACGACCCTGAGGCAAATCTCGATGCGAGCCTGGTCCTGCTTCCGAGTCTGACGGAGTCCGGCCGCGTGCGCTCCGAGGCCAAGCTGCGGTCGCGATACGAGATCGTCGAGGACCTGTTCTTCGAGGTGAGCCTCTACGGGAGCTACGACAACGACGCCGATATCGAAGAAGCGGACACGAAGTCGGACTACGGAATCACGACCTCGCTCGGGTACACCTTCTAGGGACGATCATGCCGCGCATGACTTCTCCCGCACCACGTCCGATCCCGCGACGTATCCGCTAGTCGCAGTCCGCTGCCGGGCGGCAAGAGTGATTTGCTGTCGCCGCGGTGCGCGTGTAATGCTGCATTGGCCTCGAACTACGAGGCAGCGGGCGTAGCCAGTGGCATCGAAAGGTCAAGCGATGAGGACGCGCTTCCTCATTGTCACGGCCGTGGCTGAAGCCGCGATCGGCGTGGCGTTGCTGCTCGCGCCTGGGACGTCAGCGTCGTTGCTGCTCGGTGCCACACTCAACGAGAGCGGAGCCATCCTGGTGGCCCGCATTTGCGGCGCGGCGCTGATCGCGATCGGTATCGCGTGTTGGTCGTCGCGCGCCGACCCCCAAAATTCGTCAACGGGCGGCTTGATATACGCAATGCTGTTTTACAACCTCATCGTCGCGACACTTCTCGCCTACGGCTGGATCGGACTCGGTCTCCGCGGCCTGGGGCTCTGGCCAGCGGTGTTGGCACATCTGGCGCTCGCTTTGTGGGCATTCGCGTGCGTGCGTAGCCCTCGGACTGATGGGATGTCGCACTAAGGGCAAGCGCCTGAGAGCGACGCTCGTTAGCGCGCCGGCGTGTACCAGATCGGTGAGGTGAAAGCCCGCTCTTGCGTAATCATCGGCACCTTCGGGTCCATCTTCACCTTGAAGTACGCAGCGTCGTACGCCGTCCAGCGGGGAGTCGGAATTTCCAGCACGCGCACGTAGTAGAAGGCCCGAGTGGCGGAATCGAACTCCGGGTCCTTCCACACACCGATCAGCTCGGGATCACCAATGCTGTTGTGCCAGGACGCGGTCGCGAGATCCACCGTGTTCCCCACCGGCGGCAGCTTGCCGTCGGCGCCGCGGTTGCGCTTCTCCGCATCGCCCCACACAACGTCGAAGATCTTTTCGTGCAGGTTGCCGCTCTGGTCTACCCAGCCCTTGATGATTTGAATCCGGTCAAGATTGGCGCCGATCGGATCCTTGAGCGCGGCCACCAGGAACGTGGGGCTCTTGCCCTTGGGCGCGGGCTTCAGATCGCCGCCCATCGCAACCCCCTTGGTGTACCCGGCAATGGCCGGGCTCCGGCTGAGTGCGTCGTCGGCGACGAAGTCGTAGCTCCCAAAAAACCGCACCACCATGTGAGGTCCGCTGGTGGCATAGGTCTCCTTGCGTTTCATCGCGTCCCAGATCGCCTCGCGCGTATTGGCGGTCGCCCAGACGGCCGTGACGCCCGCTGCGGTCATCTCCCAACCTTTGACCACGCGGTCGCCAAACTTGATGGCGTCCTCGTTCCATCGATCCGCGCGCGGCTCCGACCCCACGAACTTCCCGAAGAAATTTTCTTCCTCCGACGTCACCAGACCGTTGTGCGTGTCTGTGCCGGCCGCCATGCCGTATTTGAACGGATTCGCGCCGAGCTGCTGCTCGAGCTTGAGCCCCTGCTTCAATGCCTCGCGCAGATACTCGTGCTCCAGCATGCCGGGCTTCTTGGGCACCTGGACCAGGTTACCGCGGTCCCAGAGCTCGTAGCCCGCCGCAAACTCATCGGCCGTCGACAGGCTCGGATGCGACTCGCTCTGGCCCTTGTGCTGGATAACCTCGAACAGCGGCTCCCACCTGGCGCGCTGCTGCACCCAGTCCTGTGTCAGCGCCTTGCCCTCGAAGGTGGTGAGCTCGAACATGCGCCCGTTCGAGAGATTGCCGTTGTGCGGAATCGCCAACATCCGGCCGCCGGTCTTCTTCTCCCACTCCGCCATCCATTGCCACAGGTGTTCGGGATTCTCGCTCTCGAACGTCGTCAGCGGGATCACCTGCCCGGCCTTGTCCTTGCCGTCGCGCATGATGACGTTGCGGTGCAGGTTGTTGCCGCCACCCGCATTGGAGGTCCATTCGAAGGCGTGAAAGGTCGTGAAGCGCCCGGGCTCGTTGTACTTCTCCATGATCGCGATGTTCTTGTCCCACACGGACCTTGCGAACTTGGGATCCATGACCGGCGCGGGAAGTTTCTTGTTGGCCTGCGCCGCGACCAGCTCCATGGCAGCCTTTTGCGCGCCGCCGCCTCCTTCCATCATCCAGTCGTGCCAGCGCTTGAGCGTCGGGTCCTTCATCAGCTCGGGATTGGCAGCCTTGATCTCCGCGATGACGCCCACGCCGTCCGAATGATCCGTCACGGCGATCCAGTCGTGACGTCTGCCGATCTTCACGGGCTGACCACTCGTCGACACCACTTCCTCGCCGCGGGCAAATCGCACGGCATCCTCAGGCGTCAGCGTTGCTCCGGACATGCCTGCATCGACCGACCAGCCGGTATGGACGTGCTGATCGCCCCACAAGGGACGCTCCGGAAAGACACGACCGGCATACGGCGAGTACCCGGGTTTCTTGTAGAACTTCGTCGGGTCCGCGGGCTGCACCTCGCCGACATCCAGCGTTCCGGTCTGTGCCCAGGCACCTCCGAGAGCGGCACACGACAACACCGCGACCGAACAGATGCGAGCGAACTCACTCCTTACCGCACATTGCGCATTCATTCTTTGGTGCTCCCGGAAAGCGAGGCTTCTCCTGAACAACTCAACTCAGCGAGGGGACAACAGCGTGAGACCAGGTGCAGGCCCTTTTCGGTTCCACCGTCCGGCGTGCCTACATGATAGCGCGGGCCGGCGCTACTACTCGCCAGTTGTGCCCCGAAGTTGGCGCAGCTCTAGAATCGGTCGCTGACCCTGTTGTCCGGGCTGCTGTCTTGCAACGTCGTCGCCGCCGCCTCGGTCAAATGGAACGTCGCATTAGTCGCGCCAAGTGCAAGCGCGCCAGGTCGGAGGCACCATGCCACGCATCGCGTTTGGCGGCTTTCAGCACGAGACAAACACGTTCTCGCCGGTCAAGGCCACGTTCGCCGATTTCGAGGCTCCCGATGCCTGGCCGGGACTGACGCGAGGCCCGGCGCTATTCGACGCGGTTGCCGGCATCAATCTGCCGGCCGCGGGATTCGTACAGGAGGCGCGTGGTCTGCGCCACACGCTGCTACCGCTGCTCTGGTGCCAGGCGCAGCCGTCCGGGCACGTCACGCGCGACGCCTTCGAGCGGGTGAGTGCGATGATGATCGAGCAACTCCAGTCGGCCGGCGCCGTCGACGGGATTTATCTGGACCTGCACGGCGCCATGGTCGCCGAGCACATCGACGACGCTGACGGTGAGCTGCTGCGCCGACTGCGTGCCGTAGTCGGCGCGGATCTGCCGATCGTCGCGAGTCTCGACTTTCACGCCAACCTGTCGCCGCAGATGGCGGGTCTTGCGACCGCTCTGCTGTCGTTCCGAACATATCCCCACGTAGACATGGCCGCGAGCGGCGCCCGCGCGGCGCGCTGCCTGCATGACCTGATCGACCGGCCGCGGCCCGCGCACGCGCTCGAGCAACTCGATTTTCTGGTGCCGCTCACCTCGCAGTCGACGCTGGTCGAGCCGATGCGTTCCCTGATGGACGAAGCCATCGCCCTCGATCGTGCACCGCTCGTCGCGGTTGGGCTCACCGGCGGGTTCCCCGCATCGGACGTTCCCCAATGCGGACCCGCGGTCTACGCCTGCGGGCGCGAGCCCGCAGCCACGCGCTCAGCCGCGCGTACGCTCGCCGAGCGCGTCCGCAGCCGGGAACGTGAGTTTGCTCTCGAAATCTTCTCGATCGACCGTGCGCTCGAGCTCGTCGAGGCTGCGTCGCCCGACCGCGGCAGACCCGTGATCCTCGTCGACACCCAGGACAATCCCGGCGCCGGCGGCAACGCGGACACCATGACGCTGATCCGCGCGCTGATCGATGCGCGGATCGACCATGCACTGGCCGGCATCATCTGTGATCCCGAGGCAGCAGCTCTCAGCCATGTGGCAGGGCAGGGTGCCACCGTTAGCTTGAGTCTGGGGTCGCGCTCAAATACGCCCGGTGACGCGCCCTTGCGCGCGGAATACCGGGTGGAGGCTGTGGGCGACGGTCGGTTCACGGGCACCGGGCCCTTCTATCTCGGCTCGCGCTTCGAGCTTGGTCCGATGGCTCTGTTGCGCTGCGGGGGGGTTCGTATTGCGGTTGCAAGCCGCAAGCAGCAGGCGGCCGACCAGGCGATGTTCCGCCATCTTGGCGTGGAGCCGGCGGACCACGCGGTCCTGCTGCTCAAGAGCTCGGTGCACTTCCGTGCCGATTTCGGCTCCATGGCAAGCCGGATCATGGTCGTCGAGGGCCCGGGTCCCAACGTACCCGATCCTGCGTGGCTGCCGTTCCGGAAGCTGCGCCCCGGACTGCGGCTGAGGCCGAGGCGCTGAATTCGTTGCAGTGCAGGAAAACCCGCGACTGTCGAAGGCCGCGGCAACGGGCCTATACTCCCGCGGTCCTGTTCCGCCCTGCGCCTGACAACTCAAAACAGAAGGGGGAATCCCATGGCCGAGAAGAAGACCGTCGGCAGCGTGACCTATACGCAGACCGACAAGGAATATTTCGCGAAGCGCGGCCTGCGCAGATATGCACGTGTATGGTCGCTCTGGGCGCTGGGTGTCGGCGCGGTGATCTCAGGCCATTACTCCGGTTGGAATTTTGGTCTGCAGTACGGCTTCGGCGCGATGCTGATCGCGCTGTTCGTGATCGCAGCGATGTACTGGGGCCTGATCTTCAGCATCGCCGAGATGTCGCCGGCGCTGCCGCACACCGGCGCAGCGTATTCCTTCGCACGCAGTGCGCTCGGGCCCTGGGGCGGGATGATCACCGGTCTCGCGGAGAGCATCGAGTACATCCTGACGCCGGCCGTGATCGTCTTCTTCATCGGTGCTTACATGACGGCGATCTTCGAGACGCCGGCCGCAGCGCAACCCTTGTGGTGGGCAGGTGCGTACGCGGTCTTCCTGTTCCTCAACCTGCGTGGCGTGGAGCTGTCATTCAAGGTCTCCGTGTTGGTGACCCTGGGCGCTCTTGCGGTGCTCGCGCTCTACTGGGTGAGCGCGTTCCCGCATTTCGACCTCGACCGCTGGGCGCTCAACATCGGCGCGGGGCCGGATGGCAAGGCGATGGAGTTGCCGGGCGGCAGCGGCCCATGGCTGCCGCTCGGTATCGGTGGGGCACTCGCTGCACTGCCGTTCGCCGTGTGGCTCTTCCTCGCCATCGAGCAACTCCCGCTTGCCGCGGAAGAGTCCTACGACCCGAAGATGGACATGCCGAAGGGTCTGGTCTACGGCATGACGACGCTGATGATCTCGGCTCTCCTGATCACCTTCCTGAATTCCGGCGTCGGTTCCGCGGATCCCGACAAGATGCACGGGGCGTATTCGCTGTCGAGCTCAGCCGAGCCGCTGCTTGACGGATTCCGCGTCATCTACGGCACCGCCACTGCGAAGGTGCTGGCGTTCCTGGCGGTCATCGGCCTGATCGCCAGTTTCCATACCATCATCTACGCGTACGGTCGCCAGATCTATTCGCTGTCGCGCGCCGGTTACTACATGCCGTTCATGTCCTTGACCCACGGCACCCACAAGGTGCCGCACATGGCGCTCTACGCCGGCACGCTGCTCGGCTTCGGCATCATGCTGGTCGTGTGGTTCCTGCGGGGCTCGGAAGCGGGCGGTGCGCTGATCGGCGGCACGCTGCTCAACATGGCGGTGTTCGGCGCGATGATCTCCTACGCGATGCAGGGCATCTCGTTCATCCGTCTGCGCCAGACGATGCCGAACATCGCGCGGCCGTATCGCAGCCCTCTGGGTGTCGCCGGTGCTGCCGTAACCGTCGTGGTTGCGCTGGTCACGCTCTACTACCAGCTCAAGGATCCGGTTTACCGGACCGGCGTCTATGGCGCGGCGATCTGGTACGTGCTGGGGCTGCTGTACTTCGCATTCGTCGGCCGTCACCAGCTCGTGCTCTCGCCGGAGGAAGAGTTCGCGCTCACCAAGGGCGAGCACGGTCATCCCGAGCGGGAAGGCTACGGGACGACGAAGATCTGACGTAACGCGCGGTCCCGGGCCCGGTGCCCGGGGCCGCGCTCCGTCCGGAGCGATTGCATGGAACCACGCCAGGTCAAGAGCGCGGCGGACGCGCGTGCCATCGTCGAGGCGCGCGGTCTGCCGCACGTCAAGGTCGGGGCCTTCGATATCGACGGGATCCTGCGCGGCAAATACGTGTCGCGGGAGAAGTTCCTCTCGGCGCTCGAGGGCGGGTTCGGATTCTGCGACGTCGTGCTGGGCTGGGACTGCCAGGACCAGCTCTACGACAACGTCAAGTTCACCGGCTGGCACACCGGCTATCCCGATGCGCCGGTACGCATTCTGCCCGACTCCTGCCGACCGCTCCCGTTCGAGGACGGTGGACTCTTCTTCCTGGGCGAGTTTGCGCCGCCGGCCGAGACCGTCTGCCCCCGCGCACTGCTGCGCCGGGTGATCGAGCGCGGCCGCGCGCTCGGGTTCGAGGCGTATGTCGGTTTCGAGTACGAGTTCTTCCTCTTCAGGGAAACGCCGGAATCCGTGCGCGAGAAGAACTACCAGGGGCTCACGCCGATGGCGCCCGGCTGGTTCGGCTACTCGGTGATCCGCAACAGCGCGGGCAGCGATTTCTACCGCACGATGCTCGACACCTTCCGCGAAATGGACATCGGCATCGAGGGTCTCCACGAGGAAACCGGCCCCGGAGTGATGGAAGCCGCGATCACGGTCGACAAGGCGCTCTCGGCCGCCGACAAGGCGGCGCTCTTCAAGACCTTTGCCAAAGTGGTTGCGCAGAAGCACGGTCTCATGGCTACTTTCATGGCGAAGTGGTCGAAGGACTGGCCGGGCCAGAGCGGACACATTCACCTGTCGCTGAAATCGAAGGACGGCGCGCCGGTGTTCCACGACTCGGGACAGCCGCACTCGATGAGCGAGACGATGCGCTGGTTCGTCGGCGGTCAGCAGCGGCTGATGCCGGAGCTGCTCGCGATGATCGCACCGACGATCAACTCCTATCGCCGGCTCATACCGGGGTTCTGGGCGCCGACCGATGCGACCTGGGGCGCGGAGAACCGCACCACCGCATTGCGTGTCATCCCGGGCAGCCCGAAGTCACAGCGAGTGGAGTTCCGAATCGCGGCGGCAGACTCGAACCCCTACATCATTCTCGCCGCAGCGCTGGCGTCGGGGCTCTGGGGAATCGAGAACCGAGTCGAGCCCGAGGCCCAGGTGACCGGCAACGCCTACGACCGCAAATTTCCGGCGCGGCTTGCGCTGCCGCGTACGCTGTGGGACGCCGCGCAGCGGCTCAAGGGTTCGAAGGTGGCGCGCGATTGGTTCGGCAGCGATTTCGTCGAGCATTACGCCGCGACGCGCGAGTGGGAGGAGCGCGAGTTCCGCAAGCACATCAGCGACTGGGAGCTCGCGCGGTATTTCGAGATCATCTGACGGAATCGGGGCGGGGCAGTCACCTGCCCCGCCCACGACCCGCACGACGTTCAGAGTTACTTGTCCTTGCTAGCGGTCAACTCGGCGGTGCTCAGCGAACCGCTCTTGTCCTTGTCAAGCTCGCTGAACTTGGCCGAAAGCGTCGGATCCATCTTCGCTTCGTCCTTGCTGATGCTTCCGTCGCCATTCGCGTCGAGCTTCGCATAGTCGGCGGACTGCCCGCTGGACTGCGCACTGGGCTGGGCGGAGGGATTATCCTGCGCAAATGCTGCAGGGGCGGACAACACTGCGGCCAGCGCCGCAACCTTGATCAATGCATTCATGTGGTACTCCTTGGGCTTGTTTCCATGGAAAACGGATTCGATCGGCCCGATGCAAAGGTAACGCGGCCTGCCGAGGGCGTGTGCGCATGAAGCGTCGTTCAGAGGCGACACGCAGGCGTAAGTCGGAGTTCCATTCAGCTGTAGGAGAAATCCTGCATGCGTAAGCTATAGCGATGAAGATTGCCACTTTCAACATCAACGGCATCAACGGACGCCTGGCGGCGCTTCTCAACTGGCTGGCGAGGGAATCTCCCGATATCGTCTGCCTGCAGGAGCTCAAGGCACCCGACGAAGCCTTTCCCCAGCTCGCGATTCGTAGCGCGGGATACGGCGCCATCTGGCACGGTCAGCGTTCCTACAATGGGGTCGCCATCCTGCAGAAGGGCGGGGAGCCCGTTGAGACGCGCAGGGGCCTGCCAAACG
>Ga0207706_10004842_pt1 | contig 12605 bp, 12 predicted proteins | sample KBSC53metaG_FD_184318 | JGI IMG/M metagenome (GOLD analysis project Ga0207706, IMG submission 184318) | Corn rhizosphere microbial communities from Kellogg Biological Station, Michigan, USA - KBS C5-3 metaG (SPAdes) (version 2) | ecosystem: Host-associated > Plants > Roots > Rhizosphere > Soil ... | reverse complement strand
GCCCTGGAAGCCGGTGATGATCACAACCTTGCCCGCGGCGAGGTCGGCGCGCACCTTGGTGTCGTCGATCCTCTGGATACGCGCCTTCGTGAACGACGAGTCGGTCTCCACCGGGACCTGCCAGCCGGTGTAGCTGACCGCGTCGAGGCCCTCGGCCTGCAGCGCGATCGCCAGCAGCCCCACCGACACCTGCTCGCCGGTGGCGGCGATCATGTCGAGCTCGCGGTTGACCGCCGAGGTGATCTGCGCCGGCGCCAGCTCTTTGGCGAGCCCGAGCAGGCGGTTGGTCTCGCCGCTCATTGCCGAGGGAACGACCACCATCTGGTGGCCGGCACGGGCCCATTTGGCCACGCGCTTGGCGACGTTGCGGATGCGCTCGGTCGAGCCCATCGACGTGCCGCCGTACTTGTGAACGATCAATGCCATGGAGCTTGCTGGGAAGCAGTGGAGAAAGCGCGCGCGACCTGTGGTGATCGCAAACCTTCGATTCTAACGGCCGGATCAGGGTCTTCCCGGGTTTCAGGGCCGGTACTGTGATGCGTTTTATGCAGGAACCCACCGCAGCCGCCACTGCGGCGATCCCGGCGCGGCCAATGCGCGCGCGTCCACGCCCAGCCCCGGGACGAAGACCAGCTCTCCTGCGCAGTAGACGAGCGGGCCCTCGCGGAGCCAGGGTGCGATGCCGGTCGCCTGGTATTGCTTCTTGAGGCTGCGCGGCGTGCTGCGCGGTTCGCGCTGGAACTGTTCGGCCCCGGCGCGCAGCCGCAGTTCGACCGGAGCCGTGAAGCGCTCGACGGCAACGCCTCCGGCTTCGGCCACCTCCACATGAAGCGCACCGCCCCATGCGTCGAGCACATGGATCCCCGGCCTGTCGACCTTCAGCAGCGTCGGTGAAGAAGGCATCGGCGCCTCGCGCACCGTCACGGGCCTCCACGCCAGCACCCCGCGATATCGCAACAGCTCGCCGCCCTCGATCGGCCACCGCGCGGGGGCGTGGCCACGAGGGAGTTCGGCCAGCAATCGATCGATCAGCGAGGCGCCTGCCCCGCCGCGGCCGCGCAGCCATGCGCGCAGCACATTGGCGCGACGTGCGCCTGACAGCGCGCTCCAGCGGTCGATGCGCAGCGCGTCTCCTTGCGCAACGGCAGTCAGGTCCAGCTCGGCCAGCTCACGCAGGCACTGCGCATCCAGCTGCGCCCTCTGCGCCGCGGCCGACAGTGTTGTTTCGGCATCGGCGAACGCCGCCGTCAGCGCGGGCCAGACCTGCAAGCGCAGGCGATTGCGCGCGAAACGAGGCTCATCGTTGCTGGCGTCGTCGACGTAGACGAGCCGATGCTGTGCGATGTAGGCCTCGATCGCCTCGCGCGGCTGATCGAGCCACGGGCGCGCCCAGGTCACCTCTTCGCGCACGATGCTCGTTGGCATTGCCGCGAGTGCGTCGGCACCGCCGCCGCGCAACGCCTGCAGCAGGAAGGTCTCAGCCTGATCCCGCCGATGGTGGGCCAGCAGCACGAGTTGTGCCCCCGCCTCGCATGCCATCTCGGCCAGGGCGCGATAGCGCTCCCGCCGCGCCCAGGCTTCGACGCTTTCGCCGCGGGCCGGGCGCCCTTCGAGCCGTCGATGCAGCAAGCGGATCGGAAGGCCCTCATCGGCCCAGCGAGCGCACTGGTGCTGCACATGCAGCAGCCAATCGTCGGCCTGTGCCTGCAGACCATGGTGGACATGCAAGGCCGCGACACGCAGATCCAGCGCAGCCGCCTGCCGCAACGTGGCATGCAGCAAGGCGGTGGAATCGCGGCCGCCGCTGTGGGCCACGGCTACGCAGCGTGGCGCCATGGCGTGCGAGGCCGGGCCGACGGAACGGCTCAGCGGTCCTTGGTGTCGCTGAAGCGGCCGTAGGCCTGGAGGCGCTCGTAGCGGCGCTGCAGCAGCTCCTTCGGCTTCAGGTCGGAGACCTGGCGCAGCGAGTCGTTGAGCGCGCGCTTCAGCTGCGCCGACATGTGCTTCGGGTCGCGGTGTGCGCCACCGACCGGCTCGCTGACGATCTTGTCGACCAGGCCCAGCGCCTTCAGGCGATGCGCCGTGATGCCCAGCGCCTCGGCAGCATCGGAGGCGCGCTCCGAAGTCTTCCAGAGGATGGAAGCACAACCCTCGGGCGAGATGACCGAGTACACCGAGAACTGCAGCATCAGCACCTGGTCGCCGACGCTGATCGCCAGCGCACCGCCGGAGCCGCCTTCACCGATGATGGTGGCGATGATCGGCACCTCGAGCTGCGCCATCTCGAAGATGTTGCGACCGATGGCTTCCGACTGGCCGCGCTCCTCGGCGCCGATGCCTGGGTAGGCGCCCGGCGTGTCGACGAATGTGAAGACCGGCAGGCCGAATTTCTCGGCCAGCTTCATCAGGCGCAGGGCCTTGCGGTAGCCCTCGGGGCGCGACATGCCGAAGTTGCGTGCGGCGCGCTCCTTGGTGTCACGCCCCTTCTGGTGGCCGACCACCATGCAGGCCTGCCCATTGAAGCGGGCCAGGCCGCCGACGATCGAGAGGTCGTCGGCGAATGCGCGGTCGCCGTGCAGTTCCTGGAAGTCGGTGAAGATGTCGTTGACATAGTCCAGCGTGTAGGGCCGCTGCGGGTGACGCGCGATCTGCGTCACCTGCCATGGCGAGAGGCTGGAGTAGATGTCCTTCGTGAGCTGGGTGCTCTTCTTGTCGAGGCGTTCGATCTCTTCGGAGATGTCGACGGCCGACTCGCTCTGCACGTAGCGAAGCTCTTCGATCTTCGATTCCAGTTCGGCGATCGGCTGCTCGAAGTCAAGGAAATGTCGTTTGCTCATCCGGTTCGTCGAGTTGAGGTTCGATGAAGGCGCTGATTCAGCGCATGCGCTAGTGCGCGCTCGGGGCCGGGATCAGTAATCCACCGGCAGCGGATCGAGGCTGCGCCAAATGTACCACGTGGCGACGGACCGAAAAGGCGCCCAGGCGTCGCCCAGCTCGCGCGCCTCTGCGCGCGAAACGGGCTCGCCGCTGAAGTAGTTGATCGAGATGCCCTTGAGAAGGCCAAGGTCATCGAGCGGCAGCACGTTGGGCCGCATCAGATGGAAGATCAGGAACATCTCGGCCGTCCAGCGGCCGATGCCGCGGATCGCGACCAGTTCCTCGATGATGGCCTCGTCGTCCATCTGCTGCCACTGCCGCACATGGACTGCGCCCGATTCGAAATGCTGGGCCAGATCGAGCAGGTAATCGGCCTTGCGGGCCGAGAGGCCCGCGCTGCGCAGTGTGGGCACGTCGAGCACGAGCACCGCCGACGGCGCGATCCGCGTCGAGGGGCCGCCCACCGCCTCTGCGAAACGCCCCCACACCGCCTGCGCGGCCGTGACCGATATCTGCTGGCCCACGATGGAGCGCGCGAGCGTGGTGAACGCATCGCCGCGACTCTGCAGGCGCGCCTCGCCGAACTGCGGGATGAGTTTCCTCATCACACGGTCGCGCTTGGCGAGGTGCTTGCAGGCCTCGTCCCAGTAGTCGGGCGTCACGCCCGCCGAGCTGCGACCCACGGCTTACGCTTTGACCCAGGTCGTGCCCTGAGACGAATCCTGCAGCTCGATGCCCTGCGCCGCCAGCTCCTTGCGGATGCGATCGGCCTCGGCGAAGTTGCGGGCCTTCTTGGCCTCGGCCCGCGCGGCGATCATCGCCTCGATGGTCGTTTCGTCGACACCGGAGCCGGCCTGCAGGTACGCCCGCGGCGACTGCTGCAGGATGCCGAGCACGCCGCCCAGGCCCTTGAGCAACGCGGCGGTTTCAGCGGAGCGGGTGCGGTTCAGCTCGTGAGCGAGCTCGAACAGCACCGCCACCGCGCCGGGCGTGTTGAAGTCATCATCCATCGCCGCGCGGAAGGCCGCGGCTTGCGGCACGTTCCAGTCGACCTCCACGGCCGGCGGCAGCTCGATGCCATCGAGCGCGGTATAGAGCCGGCGCAATGCGCTGCGCGCATCGTCGAGGTTGGCGTCGCTGAAGTTGAACGGGCTGCGGTAGTGCGTGCGCAGCATGAAGAAGCGCAGCGTCTCACCGTCGTAGCTCTTCAGCACATCGCGGATGGTGAAGAAGTTGCCGAGCGACTTCGACATCTTCTCGTTGTCGACGTTCAGGAAGCCGTTGTGCATCCACACGTTGACGAACGGCCTGCCGGTCGCGCCTTCGCTTTGCGCGATCTCGTTCTCGTGGTGAGGAAACTGCAGATCCATGCCGCCCCCGTGGATGTCGAATTGCTCGCCGAGCAGCGCGCAGCTCATCGCAGAGCATTCGATATGCCAGCCGGGACGACCTGCACCGAAAGGCGCGGACCATTTCGCATCGTCGGGCTCACTCTCCTTGGCGGCCTTCCACAGCACGAAGTCGAGCGGATCTTCCTTGCCGTCAGCCACCGCGACACGCTCGCCCGCGCGCAACTCGTCGAGCGACTTGCCGGAAAGCTTGCCGTAGCCCGGGAATTTGCGCACTGCGAAGTTGACGTCGCCATTGCTCGCGCGATACGCCAACCCCTTGCCCTCGAGCGTGCTGATCATCGCCTGCATCTGCGGCACATACTCGGTGGCACGCGGCTCGTGCGTCGGCCGCTCGATGCCGAGTGCGCTGATATCGGAGTGCATCGCCGAGATCATTTCATCGGTGAGCGCGCGGATCGGCATGCTGCGCTCGAGCGCCCGCTTGATGATCTTGTCGTCGATGTCGGTGATGTTGCGCACGTAGGTCACGCGATAGCCGGAGGCCCGCAACCAGCGGTAGACCACGTCGAAGGCCATCATCATGCGCGCATGCCCGACATGACACAGGTCGTAGATCGTCATGCCGCACACGTACATGCGCACGTGTCCGGGTTCGAGGGGTCGGAAGGTTTCCAGCTCGCGTGAGAGCGTGTTGTAGATGCGCAGCGTCATCGACCGAAGACTAAAAGAAAACAGATGTGGCCGCAGGCCACAGAAGCGTCGGGGCGACTTGCGGGCCGGGGCCTCCCGCACCCCGATCTCGAGCCCCGTCGGGCTCGGCACCGCAGACATCAGGGTCTGCGCAGCAGGCCACCGGGGCGTCGCTACAATCGAATCAGTATAGCGGGAGCCTCTTTTTTGAGCAGCGACCCGCAGGCCTGGCCTTCGGGGCTCCCGCCATCGATTGCCGCAATTCTTCCTGCTCCTCGCTCTCGCCGATGCCGATCTCCTCACGACTGCATTGCCTCATGCTGTGCGCAGCGCTCCTCACCGCGACGGGCCTTGCGCGCGCCGACCAGCGCAGCGAGATCGAGCAGCTGTTCCGCTCCGGCGACACCGCCGGCGCATTGCAGCGTGCCGACCGTGCCATTGCCGCCGCCCCCCGGGACGCGCAGCTGCGCTTCTTCAAGGGCGTGATGCTCGGCGAACTGAATCGCCCTGCCGAGGCCGAGGCCGTCTATCTCGGCCTCACGCAAGACTTCCCCGAGCTGCCCGAGCCCTACAACAACCTGGCGGTGCTGTACGCCGCCGGCGGCGAGCTCGGCAAGGCCCGAGAGGCGCTGGAGCTCGCGTTGCGCAACGATCCTTCCTACGCCACCGCGCACGAGAATCTCGGCGACGTGTACGTCCGGATGGCGGTTCAATCCTACGAACGCGCCGGCAGTGGTGTCGGCACCGAGCTGCAACGCAAGCTGCAACTGGCACGCCAGCTGTTGTTGCGCATCGGCACCACGCAGCTCAACCGCTGATCCCGCGTCGCCCGATCCGCCCCATACACAAACCCAAGGAGAGACACACGATGATCTGGTCCCGCCGCATTGCCGCGACCGCCCTGCTCGCCGGCTCCAGCCTGCTGCTCGCCCTGCCCGCTTCGGCGCAGAAGGTGCGCCTGTCCACCAGCATGGGCGACATCGTCGTCGAGCTCGACAAGGCCAAGGCGCCGAAGACGGTCGACAACTTCCTGCAGTACGTGAAGGCCGGCCAGTACAACGGCACGATCTTCCATCGCGTGATCGACAACTTCATGATCCAGGGCGGCGGCATGACGCCCGACATGAAGGAAAAGCCCACGCGCGCGCCCATCCCGCTCGAAAGCCGCAACGGCCTCAACAACGTGCGAGGCACGCTTGCGATGGCCCGCACGATGGACCCGAACTCGGCCACCGCGCAGTTCTTCATCAACGTGAAGGACAACGCCTTCCTCGATGCGGCCAACTCGCGCGACGGCAACGGCTACGCGGTGTTCGGCAAGGTCATCGAAGGCATGGACGTGGTCGACAAGATCAAGGCCGTGCCCACCGCCGACAAGGGCCCGCATCAGAACGTGCCGGTGCAGCCGGTCGTCATCAAGAACGCCACCATCCTGGAGAAATGACATCATGACCAAGACCGTTGAAATGATCACCAGCAAGGGCACGATCCGCATCGAGCTCGACGACGCCAAGGCGCCCGGCACCGTGGAGAACTTCCTCGCCTACGTGCGCAAGGGCCACTACGACGGCACGGTGTTCCACCGCGTCATCAAGGGCTTCATGATCCAGGGCGGCGGCTTCGAACCCGGCATGAAGCAGAAATCCACCGATGCGCCGATCAACAACGAATCGGCCAACGGCCTGAAGAACGAGCACTACACGCTGGCGATGGCACGCACCTCGGCGCCGCACTCCGCCACCGCACAGTTCTTCATCAACACGACCAACAACAGCTTCCTCGACAAGGACCGCGCGCAGGACGGCTGGGGCTACGCCGTCTTCGGGCGCGTGGTCGAAGGCAAGGAAGTGGTCGACGCGATCGAGAAGGTCGCCACGACCCGCAAGGCCGGCCATGCCGACGTGCCGGCCGAAGACGTGCTGATCGAGCGGGCGGTCGAGGTCGCCTGAGCTTGGAGGCACCTGCCTTCGGCCGTTTCGAGGCGCCTGCCGCATGGCAGGCGATCGACTTCATCTCCGATCTGCACCTCGATCCGCAGCATCCGCTGACCTTCGAAGCGTGGCGGCGACATCTGCTCGACACACCGGCCGATGCAGTCTTCCTGCTCGGTGACATCTTCGAGGCCTGGGTCGGCGACGATGCCCGTGGAAGCGGTTTCGAACAGCGATGCGCACAGGTGCTCGAGGCGGCAGCGGCCCGGCGCCACCTCGCTTTCATGGCCGGCAACCGCGACTTCCTGGTCGGCGAAGCCCTTCTGGCTGACTGCGGTGTACAGGGCCTGTCGGACCCGACCTTGCTGCGAGCTTGGGGCCACACGGCGTTGCTCACCCACGGCGACGCGCTGTGCCTCGCCGACACCGACTACCAGCAGTTCCGTGCGTTGGTTCGCCAGCCGGCCTGGCAGCAGGGCTTCCTGGCGCGCCCGTTGGCGGAGCGCCGCGCGATTGCGCGGCAGTTGCGCGATGCCAGCCAGGCCAAGCAGGCCGACATGGCGTCGGAAGACTGGGCGGATGTCGATGCGGCAACAGCGGTCGAATGGCTGAAGCACGCCGACGCCGCACAGATGATCCATGGTCACACGCACCGTCCCGGCACCAGCCTCCTCGCGGCCGGCTTCACGCGGCATGTCCTCAGCGATTGGGATCTCGACACGGCCCATCCACGCGCCGAGGTGCTGCGCCTGACCCGCGAAGGCTTTGCCCGTCTGACGCCCGAGCAGGCGCTGCGTTGATGCTGCGCGGATGGTGGCAGCGCTGGCATCGGCAGCGCGAGGAAAGAGCCGTGCAGCGCCGCGCCATCCCTGATGCGCTGTGGCAGCTGACCCTGGCGCGATACCCCTTCCTGGCCCAACGCAGCGATGACGATCTGCGCACGCTGCGCCGCATGACCAGCCTGTTCCTCGACCAGAAGGAGTTCCACGGCGCCCAGGGCTTCGAGGTCACCGACGGCATCGCGGTGGCCGTGGCGGCACAGGCCTGCCTGCCGATCCTGCAGCTGGGCCTGGACGCTTACCGGCGCGTCTTCAGCATCGTGATGCATGCCGACGAGGTCGTCGCGCGCCGCGAGGTGCTCGACGACGACGGCATCGTGCACGCCTACGACGACGAGTTGCTGGGCGAGATGTCGACCATCGAGACCGGGCAGATCATGCTCGCATGGTCACCGGTGCGCGACGCGCACGAACTGGCCGATTGGGGATGCAACGTCGTGATCCACGAGTTCGCCCACGTGCTGGACGCGCTCAATGGCGAGATCGACGGCATTCCCGGCCCGATGCCGGTGGCGGAGCAGCAGCGCTGGGCGCAGGTATTGGATGCCGAGTACGAGGCATTCTGCGGCCGCGTGGATGCGGGCGACGACACCGCGCTGGATCCCTACGGCGCCGAGGCATCGGACGAGTTCTTCGCGGTGGCGGCGGAAGCCTTCTTCGTCGCGCCAGGCGCCATGAAAAAAGAGCAGCCGGCGTTGTACCGGCTGCTCTCGGGTTACTTCCGGCAGGACCCCGCGGCCCTGCCTGCCTGATAGCGCGCTCAGGCGGTGGCCGGCTCGGCCTTCGGCTTGTCGCTCTTGCGCGGGGGCTGGATGTCGAGGACCGCATTGCCCTCGGCATCGATGTCGACCGACAGCCTGCCGCCGTCGACCAGGCGGCCGAACAGCAACTCGTCGGCCAGCGCACGACGGATCGTGTCCTGGATCAGGCGCTGCATCGGCCGCGCGCCCATCAGCGGATCGAAGCCCTTCTTGGCCAAGTGCTTGCGCAGCGCGTCGGTGAAGGTGACCTCCACCTTCTTCTCGGCCAGCTGGCTCTCGAGCTGCAGCAGGAACTTGTCGACCACCCGCAGGATGATCTCCTCGTCCAGGCCGCGGAAGCTGACGATCGCGTCGAGGCGGTTGCGGAACTCCGGCGTGAACAGGCGCTTGATGTCGGCCATCTCGTCGCCGCTCTCGCGGGCGTTGGTGAAACCGATCGTCGCCTTGCCCATGGTTTCGGCGCCCGCGTTCGTCGTCATGATGATGATGACGTTGCGGAAATCCGCCTTGCGGCCGTTGTTGTCGGTCAGCGTGCCGTGGTCCATCACCTGCAGCAGCACATTGAAGACATCCGGGTGGGCCTTCTCGATCTCGTCGAGCAGCAGCACCGCATGCGGCTTCTTCGTGATCGCTTCGGTCAGCAGGCCACCCTGGTCGAAACCGACATAGCCCGGAGGCGCGCCGATCAGGCGGCTCACCGCATGGCGCTCCATGTACTCCGACATGTCGAAGCGGATCAGCTCGATGCCCAAGATGTAGGCCAGCTGCTTCGCCACCTCGGTCTTGCCGACGCCGGTCGGGCCGGAGAACAGGAAGGAGCCGATCGGCTTGTCGGGCTTGCCCAGGCCCGAGCGCGCCATCTTGATCGCGGCGGCCAGCGCATCGATCGCCGGATCCTGACCATAGACGACGCTCTTCAGGTCGCGGTCGAGGTTCTTCAGCTTCGAGCGGTCGTCGCTGGAAACACTGGCCGGCGGGATGCGGGCGATCTTGGAGACGATCTCCTCGACCTCGGCGCGGGTGATCGTCTTCTTCTGTTTGCTCTTGGGCAGGATGCGCTGGGCCGCGCCCGCCTCGTCGATCACGTCGATCGCCTTGTCGGGCAGATGACGGTCATTGATGAACTTGGCCGACAGCTCCGCGGCCGCCTGCAGCGCATTGAGCGCGTACTTGACGCTGTGGTGCTCCTCGAAGCGCGACTTCAGGCCCTTGAGGATCTCGACGGTCTGCTCGACCGACGGTTCCACGACATCGACCTTCTGGAAGCGCCGCGACAGCGCCGCATCCTTCTCGAAGATGCCGCGGTACTCGGTGAAGGTGGTCGCACCGATGCACTTCATCTGGCCGCTGCTCAGCGCCGGCTTCAGCAGGTTGCTCGCATCCAGCGTGCCGCCCGAGGCCGCGCCGGCGCCGATCAGCGTGTGGATCTCGTCGATGAAGAGCACCGCGTTCGGCTGATCCTTCAGCTGCTTCAGCACGCCCTTCAGGCGCTGCTCGAAATCGCCGCGGTACTTGGTGCCTGCCAGCAGCGCACCCATGTCCAGCGTGTAGACGGTGGCGTCGGCGAGCACTTCGGGAACATCGCCCTCGGTGATGCGCCAGGCCAGGCCTTCGGCGATGGCGGTCTTGCCGACGCCGGCCTCGCCGACCAGCAGCGGGTTGTTCTTGCGCCGGCGGCACAGCACCTGGATCACGCGCTCGACCTCCAGCTCGCGGCCGATCAGCGGATCGATCTTGCCGTCGCGGGCGAGCTGGTTGAGGTTCTGCGTGAACTGGTCGAGCGGAGAGCCCTTGCCCTCGCCGCCTTCGTCCTTCTCGCCTTCGGCTCCGCCGCCGCTGTTGTCGCTGGCCTTGGGCTGCTCAGGCGGATCGGACTTCTTGATACCGTGCGCGATGAAATTCACCACGTCGAGCCGGGTGACGCCCTGCTGGTGCAGGTAGTACACCGCGTGCGAATCCTTCTCACCGAAGATCGCGACCAGCACGTTGGCACCGGTCACTTCCTTCTTGCCGCTGCCCGTGCTCTGTACGTGCATGATCGCCCGCTGGATCACGCGCTGGAAGCCCAGCGTCGGCTGCGTATCGACCTCGTCGGAGCCACCCACGGTGGGGGTGTTCTCCTTGATGAAGGTCGACAGGCTCTTGCGGAGATCGTCGATGTTGGCCGCGCAGGCGCGCAGCACTTCGGCGGCTGAGGGGTTGTCGAGCAGCGCCATCAGCAGGTGCTCGACAGTGATGAATTCGTGCCGCTGCTGGCGCGCTTCCACGAACGCCATGTGCAGGCTGACTTCCAATTCTTGCGCGATCATGCGGCCTCCATAATGCACTGCAACGGATGACCGGCGCGGCGGGCCGCGGCGAGCACCAGTTCTACCTTCGTCGCGGCCACGTCCTTGGTGTAAACACCGCAAACGCCGCGTCCTTCATGATGAATCTTCAGCATGATCTGGGTTGCTGTTTCCAGGTCACGCTTGAAGTATTCCTGCAACACCATCACCACAAACTCCATCGGGGTGTAGTCGTCATTCAGCATGACGACCTGGTACATCGGCGGAGGCTCGGTTTTGGCTGTTTTTCTTTCCGCCACGACCGCGCCCTGGCCGTCGTCTGGACGAGGCAAGAGCGGCGGCGACGCAGGCGGTTGAGTCGGGTCCACTGGCATGGATTCATTCTAATGACATGACGTCTTCAGTTGCTTTGGCAACGTCGATGCCACTCATATTGCACCGGTTGAACCTGGATCAAGGCGCGGATTAGCGACGCGTCTCCCCCTTTGATGACTTTTTGCCGTCGGAAACAGCGGCACCAGCCGCTCCCTGACACGAACTTGACACCTTGCGTTTCAGCCCCTGACAATCCCCGCGCTAACAATCCACGCGTAAACACGCGGGAGCCTGGAGGAGACTGGCGATGGCCATCGGTACGGTGAAGTGGTTCAACGATGCCAAGGGGTTTGGCTTCATTGAACCGGAGGGCGGCGGCGCGGACGTTTTCGCGCATTTCTCGGCAATCCAGATGGAAGGTTTCCGGACCCTCAAACAGGGGAGCCAGGTCTGCTATGACCTCGTGCAGGGCCCCAAGGGGGATCTGGCGCAGAACATCCGGCCCGTGGACAAGGGTGCCGCAGCCGAAGTGCTGGTTCCTGCCGCCGCTGCGGCCGGTGACGGCTCCCTGGCATTGGCCGGTTGAAGCAGCGCCCCGAATCCTGAATGACAAAAGCCCGCCATCGGCGGGCTTTTCTGCATCCAGGGCCGCCCACAGATGGCGGCCGCAGGATCACATGTTCTCGATCATCACCTGGCCGAAGCCCGAGCAGGACACCTGGGTCGCGCCATCCATCAGGCGGGCGAAGTCGTAGGTGACCTTCTTGCTCAGGATCGACTTCTCCATCGAGCTGATGATGAGGTCGGCGGCTTCGGTCCAGCCCATGTGGCGCAGCATCATCTCGGCGGAGAGGATTTCCGAACCGGGGTTGACGTAGTCCTTGCCAGCGTACTTGGGGGCCGTGCCGTGGGTGGCCTCGAACATGGCCACCGAATCCGACAGGTTGGCGCCCGGTGCAATGCCGATGCCACCGACCTGCGCCGCCAGGGCGTCGGAGACGTAATCGCCGTTCAGGTTCAGCGTGGCGATCACGGAGTATTCGGCCGGACGCAGCAGGATTTGCTGCAGGAACGCGTCGGCGATCGAATCCTTGATCACGATTTCCTTGCCGGTGCGCGGATTCTTGAACTTGCACCACGGACCGCCGTCGATCAGCTCGGCGCCGAACTCGCGCTGCGCCAGCGCATAGCCCCAGTCACGGAAGCCACCCTCGGTGAACTTCATGATGTTGCCCTTGTGCACCAGGGTGACCGAGGGCTTGTCGTTGTCGATCGCGTACTGGATGGCCTTGCGCACCAGGCGCTCGGTGCCTTCGAGCGACACCGGCTTGATGCCGATGCCCGAGGTTTCCGGGAAACGGATCTTCTTGACGCCCATTTCCTTCATCAGGAAATCGATGAGCTTCTTGGCCTTGTCGCTCTCGGCTTCGTATTCGATGCCGGCGTAGATGTCTTCCGAGTTCTCGCGGAAGATGACCATGTTGGTCTTTTCCGGCTCCTTCACGGGCGAAGGCACACCCTTGAAGTACTGGATGGGGCGCAGGCAGACGTA
>Ga0207706_10004840_pt1 | contig 12607 bp, 10 predicted proteins | sample KBSC53metaG_FD_184318 | JGI IMG/M metagenome (GOLD analysis project Ga0207706, IMG submission 184318) | Corn rhizosphere microbial communities from Kellogg Biological Station, Michigan, USA - KBS C5-3 metaG (SPAdes) (version 2) | ecosystem: Host-associated > Plants > Roots > Rhizosphere > Soil ... | reverse complement strand
CGGTCGTGCGAGACCATGATGACGGCGCCGGGAAAATCGTTGATGGCTTCGGCCAGCGCCGCGCGGCTGTCGATATCCAGATGGTTGGTCGGCTCGTCGAGGATGATCATGTTGGGGCCGTAGAAGGTGGCGAGCCCGAGCAACAGCCGCGCCTTCTCGCCGCCCGAGAGGCTCCTGACCAGGGTGTCGCCGGCCTTGCCGGAAAAACCGATCGCACCGGTACGCCCGCGCACCTTGGTTTCGGGCGCATCCGGCATCAGCTTGCGGATGTGGTCGTAGGGCGAGCCGTCGATATTGAGTTCGTCGACCTGATGCTGCGCGAAATATCCGACCGACAGTTTTTCCGCGCGCGTGACCCGGCCGGAGAATGGCTGCAGCTTGTTGGCCAGAAGCTTGACCAGCGTCGATTTGCCGTTGCCGTTGGAGCCGAGCAGGGCGATGCGGTCCTCGGTGTCGATCCGCAGCGTCACGCGGTTGAGCACCGGCTTTTTCGGGTCGTAGCCGACCGAGACGTCGTCGACCGCGATGATCGGCGGCGACAGCATCTTCTCCGGTGTCGGAAACGAAATCTCGCGCACGTCCTGCGTCACCAGCGCGGTGACAGGCTTCATGCGCTCCAGCATTTTCACGCGGGATTGCGCCTGGCGGGCCTTGGATGCCTTGGCCTTGAAACGATCGACAAAGGCCTGCAGCCGCTTGCGTTCGTCGGCCTGGCGCTTGGCATGCTTGGCGTCCAGCATCTCGCGCGTGGCGCGCTGCTCCTCGAAGGAGGAATAGGTGCCCTTGTAGAGCGTCAGCTTGCCGCGATCGAGGTGCAGGATCTGGTCGACGGAGGTGTCGAGCAGGTCGCGGTCATGGCTGATCACGATCACGGTGCGCGGGTAGTTCGCCAGATGGTCTTCCAGCCACAGCGTGCCTTCGAGGTCGAGGTAGTTGGTGGGCTCGTCGAGCAGCAGAAGGTCGGGCGCCGCGAACAGCGTCGCCGCCAGCGCCACCCGCATGCGCCAGCCGCCGGAGAATTCCGAGCATGGCCGCGCCTGATCTGCGGTCGAAAACCCGAGCCCGCTGAGGATCGCCGCCGCGCGCGCCGGCGCAGAGTGCGCGTCGATGTCGACCAGCCGGGTCTGGATTTCGGCGATCCGGTGCGGGTCGTCGGCGGTTTCGGCTTCACTGAGCAGCGCGTCGCGCTCCAGGTCGGCCTTGAGCACGACACTGATGAGGCTTTCCGGCCCGTCGGGCGCTTCCTGCGCCAGGCTGCCGATACGCCAGCGGGGCGGCAGCGTGATGCTGCCGGATTCGGTCGGCAGGTCGCCGCGGATCGCCTGAAACAGCGTCGACTTGCCGACGCCGTTGCGACCGACGAAGCCGACGCGCGCGCCGGGCACGATCTGCACCGTGCTGCTGTCGATCAAAAGCCGTCCGGCGATGCGGACCGAAATATCCGATATTGAAAGCATGTGGCGTTGTCACCGGAGCGGCCGGCAAACGCAACCCCCAACGCAATCCGTTATTGGCAAATTGTATCGATGTATCGGCAAAATCCATCGGCAGAACACGGCCGCGGCAGGGCTCAATGCAGGTCGTTGTCGCGCCGGCGCAGTTCATCCATCAACTCTCGCAACCGGGGCGACAACTCGGTTTCGGGGCGGATGCGCTGCTGCAACCGTTCGCCGACCGCATCGCAGATGGATTGGCAGGTCCTGTGATCGAGTTGTTCGAAATCGCTATTGAATCGGGCATCCATGACAACTCCCTTGACGAGTTCCACCTCGCAGCGGTCGCAAGGTTTGAGTGATCCGTTGCTGGGTCAAGTCATTGCGATGGATTTGGTTTCCCGCGCACAGCCACATGCATTCGCCTGCAAGTAGTCGAATCATGTTCGGCGGGTTGGTTTCCGCAAAAAAATCGCCCCGGCGCGGCGGCCGGGGCGTCGGGGAACCCAAACCGGATCAGTAGCAGCGGTTCACCAGCCGCCAGCGGAGCCCGAATGGGGTCGGGACCAGGCGCCGCACATAGCAGCCGCCAAATCCGCCGGCATAATAGGCCGGGCCGCCGATGAAGACGCGGGGGCCGCCCCAGCCATGATGATGATGCCAGCCGCCATGGTGCCAACCGTGGGCCGAGGCGGAGGTCGGCGCCAGCGCGGCCGCACCCAGCGAAGCTGCAGCCACTGCAACGAGCGATAGTTTACGTAACATGATCGTCTCCTCAAGGTTTTGGCGCAGAACGCGCCATCGGCAAAATCCTCCCGTGACGCCTGACGAGCCTGCCAGGCGTCCGATTGTTCGAAGTGTACGGCCGTGAAGCTGAACCGATCCGTGACGCAGGTCTCAGAGAAGGTTCACCTTCGTGAAATCGGGGTCATTTGCGGCGTTGCGGAGCGCCTGGAGGCCGGTTCGCCGCGTGAAAACCGCCAAAAGCGGATGGCAGGGCGCGTCACCGGGTCGCTTGCCGTGGCGGGATGGCGCCGATATAAGCCCCGCAACTCTCCACCGGCGTTTTCCAAGGACGAACACATGGCGATTGAACGCACTTTCTCGATCATCAAACCGGACGCGACCGAGCGCCATCTGACTGGCGCCGTCAACGCGCTGATCGAGAAGGCCGGGCTCCGTATCGTGGCCCAGAAGCGCATTCGCATGACCCGCGAGCAGGCTGAAACCTTCTACGCCGTTCACAAGGCGCGTCCGTTCTTCGGCGAACTGGTCGATTTCATGACGTCGGGTCCGGTCGTGGTGCAGGTGCTGGAAGGCGAGGGCGCCGTATTGAAATATCGCGACGTGATGGGCGCCACCGATCCGTCGAAGGCGGCGGACGGCACGATCCGCAAGGTCCACGCGAAGTCGATCGGCGAGAACTCGGTGCACGGATCGGATGCGTCGGAGACCGCCGCGATCGAAATCGCGCAGTTCTTTTCCGGCAACGAAATCGTCGGCTGATTGATTTGGACAGCGGCAACAATAGCCGCGTGCAACGGCTGAGAAGGCCGGAGAGGAAAACGCTGTGAACTGGCTGTGGCAAATCTTCGATCCCGCGACGATCTCGGCGTTCTTCACCCAGTTCCAGGCCGAGATGCAGCAACCGGCTTTCTGGGTTGCGCTCGGCAAGATCATGTGGATCAACATCCTGCTCTCAGGTGACAACGCGCTTGTCATCGCGATGGCGTGCCGGGGCTTGCCGCCGCGCCAGCGGTTCTGGGGCATGGTCCTTGGCGCCGGTGTCGCGGTCTTTTTGCGCATCATCTTCACCGGTATCGTCGTGACGTTGATGGGCCTGCCATTCCTCAAGCTGGTCGGCGGATTGGCGCTGCTCGTGATCGCGGCAAAGCTGCTGGTGCCTGAACATGAGGGCGAGGGCGACGTGGACGCGGCTGCGCATCTGTGGGCGGCCGTGCAGATCGTGGCGATCGCCGACATCGTGATGAGCCTCGACAACGTCATCGCGGTCGCCGCGGCCGCCAATGGCAGCATTCCCCTGCTTGTCATCGGCCTTGCCATCAGCGTTCCCCTGATCGTCGCAGGAGCTGCGCTGATCATGGCGTTGCTCACGCGCTTGCCTGCTCTGGTATGGGCCGGCGCCGGCTTGCTGGGCTGGATCGCCGGCGAGGTCATGGCGACCGACCCCGCGGTGCAGCCGTCGCTGCACGCCTTCTTCAACGGTCCGGTCGGTGTGGGCCTCGATGGATTCCTCAAATCGCTCGGCATGGCGCCGCAGTTCGCCAATGGCGGCCATGGCGGCGAGGTCGTGCTGGGGATCCTCGGAATCATCGTGGTGCTCGTGGCGGGATCGATCTGGCGCAAGCGCAAGCTCGAGGGCGCCGAGCACTCCGCCAAGGCGGCATAACGCGACCGATTCCATTTCAAACAGCGACGCGGGCACCAGCCCGCGATCTCGCGGCCGCTCGGGAATGCTCCGGGAATATTTGGCAAGTCGTACCTGTGGCGCGTTCGACGCCGGACAGCGCACGAACGATGCCAAATCGCAGGTTTTCGATTCTCGGCTCCATTTCACGGAACGATTCGAGCTCAGGAAAATTATGCAATTTGTGTCCAAGGGATAGACACATCACACTCGAGCGGCTGCCGGTTGCAGTCCTGCCCCCAAAGGTGCATTGGCAGCCGCTTCCTTGTCACCGCCGCCATAAAGGATTTCGCCAACGCGTCCTTTCCGCCCGAGGTCATCTCGGTGATGGAGGATGCGCTTGACGCCGCGGTCGCTTCGCTTCCCGAGCCGGTGAGTTCTACCCAGGTTCAATTCCTCGCCGAGGCGATCCTGCGCGCGGCTCATCGGGGAGAGCGCGACCCGACCGCCCTGGAAAGGCTCGCATTGCTGGAGTTGCAGATCAGGCCGCGGTAGCCATTTAACGCTTTGCGAGGCCGGCGATCAGCGCCGTGGGACTTGGCCGGGGAGCGTCATGGACAGCGCGAGCCGTCAGGCCCATTGGGAGAACGTCTACACCACGAAGGATGAGAACGAAGTCAGCTGGTTTCAGCAAAGCCCGGCTCCTTCGTTCGAACTGATCACGCAGGCGGGCGCGACCCATGCGTCCGCGATCATCGACATTGGCGGCGGCGCTTCGCGTCTGGTCGATCATCTGGTCGAGCAGGGATTCGAGGACGTCACCGTGCTTGATCTGTCAGGCGCGGCGCTGGAGGCCGCCAAGCGGCGGCTGGAGAGGCGCGCCGATCGCGTTCACTGGGTCGTTGCGGACGCGACGGCCTGGGAGTCGGTGAAGGCCTACGACATCTGGCACGATCGCGCGGCGTTCCACTTTCTCACTGAGGAGAAAGACCGTGCCGCCTATATCGCGCGCCTCACGCAAGGCGTGAAGGCGGGAGGACATGCCATCATCGCCACGTTCGCGTTGGACGGACCTGAAAAGTGCAGCGGCCTGCCGGTCGCGCGCTATGACAGCGCGAGCCTTGCGTGGACGCTCGGCTCCAAATTCCAGCTCGTCCACACAAGGCGACACGAACACGCAACCCCCTGGGGCTCCCGGCAGATGTTCCAGTTCAGTGTGTTTCGACGCGAGGCGTGATTTTCGATCCGGAACAGCCAGCGCGCCCTGGAGCCTTATCGGTTCTGATGAATCAGAACCGGGCTCCAGGCTTTTGATTTGACGCGTTTTCTACCGCAGATAAGTCTACGCAATCTGCGCAAGCTTGATTGCTATGCGAACCGGCGCCCGCCCACGGATCAAGTCCGGGGGCATGCTTCGCTCGAAAACGCTCCTAGTGCGCCATGCCGCGCGCCACCTCCTGACAGGCCTCCATGCAGCGGCGGCAGCTTTCGGCGCAGATACGGCAATGTTCATGCATGCCGGCGTGCTTTTGACACTCGTCGGCGCAACGGCGGCAGGCGGCGGCGCACACGCTGAGCATCCGGCGCATGACTTCGTCGTCCGAGCCCGTGCGGCGGGTCGCGATGCGGCCCATGATGTTGCAGATGTCGGCGCAATCCAGGTCCAGACGGATGCACTGGGTCAGTTCCTGCACCATGCTTTCGGACAAGCAGGCGTCGGCGCACGACGTGCAGGTCTGGGCGCAGGAGTAGCATTCTTCGATACAGCTGATCAGGGCGTCATTGGTCTGGCCTCGTGCGGCCGGGTGGGTGCCGATCATCTCGCGTGCGTGCATGGCTCAAGCTCCTCGCTGGGGTGGCAGGTCGCAGGCGGGCCGGCCGCTACCACAAGTCGCGGCATGCGAAAATGTTCTGGCCGCCGGGCAATTGTGGATTTGGCATCCTCAATCGGACCGGCTTTGATCCAACGCAATATGACCCACCACAATGGGATTACGTTAACGAAACCCGCGGTTTCGTGATGGAACTTGACTTCCAATCATGGGCCGGATTGTGCGAAGCTGCGCTCGTGAAGCGCTCGATCCACCTTTGCCGGCTGTTGGCGGTCTTTTTGATCGCAGGCCTCGTATATGCCCCGCTTACGGCGCGCGCGACCGCGAACCCGGCGGCATCCATGTCGATGGCCTCCATGTCCGGTGGAGCGGCTTCCGTGTCCGCTGACATGCCGTGCTGCCCGGACCAGTCGAAACCCGTGGATTGCGCCGATTGCCCGCTGATGGCGATCTGCATGGTCAAGACGTTGCAGGCGCCGTCGTCGACCGGTGTCGTCGGGATCCAGCCGCTTACACTTCGAATGCTGCTTCCCGGCAGCGATCCCGAGGCGGAAAGCCTCAGTGTTTTGCCGCCGCCAAAACCTCCTCGATTGCCGGTCCGTTCGGCCTGACGCCGGACGTCTCGCGGCGCGTTCGTTGACGCCCGCCATCTGCGCCGCTTCTGCGGTCGACCAGCACGTAGAGGATATCGAAAATGAGGATGCCAATTCGGCGCGTCATCGTGGGCGCGATCGCCGGCGTCGGCTTGGCCGGCCTTGCCGCGCTTGCCGACAGCAATCAGAAGCATGCGACGACGAGCGTCACGACGGCGCAGGTCGATCGCAAGATCAAACATTACCGGCATCCGATGGGCCTGCCGGACGTTTCAACGAGTCCCAAGAAGGACTCGATGGGGATGGATTACATTGCCGTCTACGAGGGCGACGACAGCGACGACGGATCGGTCAAGGTCTCGCCCGGAAAGATCCAGCGCACCGGCGTCAAATCGGAGCCGGCCGCGCGGCGCGTGATCCGGACAATGATCCGCGCCCCCGGCGCCATTCAGCTCGACGAACGGCGCGTCTCGGTGATCGCGATGCGCGCCGAAAGCTACGTCCAGAAAGTTGCCGACGTCACCACGGGAGCGCACGTCGTCAAGGGGCAGCCCCTGATGGAAATCTACAGTCCGGCGATGTCTTCCGCCGCCGCCGAATACATCTCGACGCTCAATTCCAAGGTTACCGGCGGGGACGGGTCCTACGGACGAGGCTCGCGCCAGCGGCTGATGAACCTCGACATGCCGGATGCGGCCATCGTCGCCATGGAGAAAAGCCGGAACGTTCCGATCGGAATCGAATGGACCTCGCCGCGCAACGGGATCGTTCTCGAACGCAATGTCATCGAGGGCATGCGCGCACAACCCGGCGAGACCCTGTTCAGGATTGCCGATCACTCGGTGGTGTGGGCTATCATGGACGTTGCCGAACGTGACCTCGGTAGCGTCGTCGTCGGCCAGCGCGCATTGGTGCGCGCGAGGAGCTTTCCCGGGCGCGAATTCTCGGGGAAGGTCAACATCATCTACCCGCAGATCAACAAGGAGACGCGCACAGCGCGCGTGCGCGTCGAACTGTCCAATCCGGAACTGTTGTTGCTTCACGACATGTATGTCGATGCCGAAATCGACACCGGCAGCCAGGATGCCGTCCTCGCCGTTCCCGAAAGCGCGGTGTTGGACACCGGCGGCCGGCAGGCCGTGCTGGTCGACAAGGGGGAAGGGCGGTTCGAGCCGCGTGAAGTCAAGCTTGGCCATCGCGGCGGGGGACATGTCGAGATTCGCGAGGGCCTCGCCGAGGACGATCCGGTGGTGGTCTCGGCCAATTTCCTGATCGACGCCGAAAGCAACCTGAAGGCGGCGCTGAAAGGTTTTGCGGAGGGGAGCAAACCATGATCGCCCGGCTCATCGCGTGGTCGGCGCGCAATCTCCTGCTGGTGTTCTTCGGCACGGGATTCGCCGCCGCTGCCGGCCTCTACGCGCTGGCGCATTTGCCGCTCGACGCGATTCCGGACCTCTCGGATACCCAGGTGATCGTCTACACCGAGTATCCGGGCCAGGCCCCGCAGGTGATCGAGGATCAGGTCACCTATCCCCTGACCACGGCGATGCTCACCGTGCCGCGCTCGAAGGTCGTACGCGGATTCTCGTTCTTCGGTGTGTCGTTCGTCTATGTGATCTTCGAGGATGGCACCGACATTTACTGGGCGCGCTCCCGCGTGCTGGAGTTTCTCAACGGCGCGGCGTCGCGACTGCCCACGGGCGTGACGCCGACCATCGGCCCGGACGCCACCGGCGTCGGCTGGGTCTACCAGTATGCCGTGATGTCGAAGGAGCTCAATCTCGCCGATACCCGCGCTATCCAGGACTGGAATCTGAAATTCGCGCTGGCGAAGGCCGAGGGCGTCGCCGAGGTCGCCAGCGTCGGCGGTTTCGTCCGGCAGTACAACGTGGTTCTCGATCCGCAGCGCATGCGCGATCTCGGCATCAGCATGGCGAAGATGCGCGATGCGATTCGCGCCAGCAATGCCGACGTCGGCGGCCGCACCGTCGAACTGTCCGAATTCGAATACGTCATCCGCGGCAAGGGGTATCTGAAAGGCATCGACGACCTAGGCAACATCGTTCTGAAGGTGAGCAATGGCACGCCCGTGCTGCTGCGCGACGTCGCCCGGGTGGAGCTGGGCCCCGACGAGCGGCGCGGCATCACCGAACTCAACGGAGAGGGCGAGGTTGCAAGCGGCATCGTGCTGCAGCGCTTCGGCGTCAACGCGCTCGACGTCATCCAGAACGTCAAGAAGCGCTTTGCGGAAATCGCATCCAGCCTGCCGAAATCGGTCGAGATCGTGCCGGTTTACGATCGCTCGAACCTGATATACGCGGCCATCGACACGCTCAAGCACACCTTGATCGAGGAGTGCATCATCGTGGCGCTGGTATGCATCGTGTTCCTGCTGCACGTCCGCAGTGCGCTGGTCGCCATCCTGATGCTGCCGGTCGGCGTGCTGATGGCATTCGGGGCGATGAAACTGCTGGGGCTCGGCTCCAACATCATGAGCCTCGGCGGCATCGCGATTGCGATCGGCGCAATGGTGGATGCGGCGATCGTCATGATCGAGAACGCCCACAAGCATCTCGAACGGGCGGAGCCCGGAAAGTCGCGGGTGGCCATCCTGATCGAGGCGGCCGCGCAGGTCGGGCCGGCGCTGTTCTTCAGCCTCTTGATTATCACTGTGTCGTTCATGCCGATCTTCACGCTGGAGTCGCAGGAGGGCCGCCTGTTCAGTCCGCTTGCCTTCACCAAGACGTTTGCGATGGCGGCGGCGGCGATCCTCTCCGTGACGCTGGTTCCGGCGCTGATGGTGGTGTTTGTGCGCGGAAAGATCATCCCGGAGCACAAAAATCCAATCAACCGCTTCCTTATCTGGATTTACCGACCCGTCATCAAGGGCGTCATGCGCGCCAAGACGCTGGTCGTGGTGCTCGCGCTTGCCGTGCTCGCGGCAAGCGTCTGGCCGGCGCGCCAGCTTGGCACCGAATTCATGCCGAATCTCAACGAGGGCACATTGCTCTACATGCCGACGACGTTACCCGGCATCTCGGTGACAAAGGCCGGCGAATTGATGCAGATGCAGGACCGCATCATCCGCTCGTTTCCGGAAGTGGCCTCGGTCTACGGCAAGGCGGGGCGCGCGGCGACCGCGACCGATCCGGCGCCGTCCGAGATGTTCGAGACCGTGGTCAACCTCAAGCCGAAGGAGGAGTGGCGCGCCGGCACGACAGTCGACGGGTTGATTGCGGAGATGGACAAAGCGCTGCAGTTTCCGGGCGTGTCGAACGCCTGGACCATGCCGATCAAGGCGCGCATCGACATGCTGTCGACCGGTATCCGGACGCCGGTCGGCGTCAAGGTGATCGGAACCGATCTGGTCGAAATCGACAGGCTTGCCAAGCAGATCGAGCAGGTTCTGAAGGCGGTGCCGGGAACGTCGTCGGCCTATGCCGAGCGCGGCATCGGCGGCTACTATCTCGAGGTGACGCCGGACCGGGCGGCCTTGGCGCGCTACGGCATCATGGTGCAGGACGTGCAGGATACGGTCGCGACGGCACTTGGCGGGCAGACCGTGACCACCACGGTCGAGGGCCGGCAGCGCTTCACGGTGAACATGCGCTATCCTCGCGACTTGAGGGACAATCCGCAGGCCATCGCCAACGACGTGCTGGTGCCGATGCCCGGCGGCGGCGCCGTCCCGCTCGGCGAGGTGGCAAAAGTCGCGCCGGCGAGGGGGCCGAGCTCGATCCGGACCGAGAACGGTCAGTTGGCGACCTACATCTACGTCGACATCCGCGACCGCGACCTCGGCGGCTACGTCGCCGAGGCGCAGCGCGCTGTGCAAGCCAGCATCCAGTTCCCGCCGGGCTACTACGTCATGTGGAGTGGCCAGTACGAATATCTCGAGCGCGCCACTGCCCGGCTGAAGATCGTCGTCCCGGTAACGTTGCTGATCATCTTCCTGCTGCTGTACCTCAACTTCCGCTCGATCACCGAGACGATGATCGTGATGCTGTCGCTGCCGTTTGCGCTGGTCGGCGGACTTTGGCTGATGTGGTGGCTCGGCTTCAACCTTTCCGTCGCCGTCGCCGTCGGCTTCATTGCCCTGGCTGGAGTAGCCGCCGAGACCGGCGTCGTGATGCTGATCTACCTCGACCAGGCATTGGCCGAGATCAAGGGCCGGCGCGAAGCCGAGGGCCGCGCCCTGACGCGAAGCGATCTCTACGACGCCATCATGGAAGGCGCGGTCGAACGTGTACGGCCGAAGATGATGACGGTGGTCGCCATCATGGCCGGACTGCTGCCGATCATGTGGAGCACGGGCACCGGTTCGGAAATCATGCAGCGCATTGCTGTGCCGATGATCGGCGGCATGATCTCGTCGACCCTGCTGACGCTGATTGTGATCCCGGCGATCTACGCGCTGGTGAAAGGGGCGGGACTTGAAAGATCGCTGCAGTCAGGGGCGAAACCAGGGCCTGGAACCTCGATTCTGATCGAAACAGAGCCGAAGTTCTAGATTCTTGTTTTGACGCGTTTTCTACCGGAGATTGAGTCTACGCAGTCTGCGCAAGCTTGATTGCTGTGCGAACCGGTATCCACTTCGCTCGAAAACGCTATGAGCAGGGCGGCCGGATCGGGGCCGCCTGCGGACCCGGCCGTGACGATCGGCTTCAATTCCGCACGATCGAGCCGGCGCGGCCGACCAGCCGGGCGAGTTGCTTGAACCGGCTGCCGACGCGGTCGGCGACGAGATCGACCATGCGGTGCTCGAACACCAGCATCAGCTTGCGGCCGCGGCTACGGAAATGCGTCGCGGGCAGCACGCCGGTGCGCGCCGCCGAAATCAGATGCGCGACGCGGAACGCCGCGCCGAGAAGGCGGGCGCGTTCATCCATCGCCGGGGGCACCAGTTCGCGGATGCGGGCCGGCGGTTCGTTTTCCTCGCTCAGGCCCGCGTAGCGGTAGAACACCGACAGCGCGACAAAGGCGCGACCCTGATGGCTGATCGAGCCGAAATTGCCGTTGGTGATCAGGCTCAGCGTCTCCTCGCCGCGATGGTCGGGGTGCACCCGCCACCCGATATCGGAAAGCAGACAGGCGGCATGGCGCAGGCGGCGGTCTTCCGCGGTTTCCCGCAGCTTCACCACCCTGACCAGACGATCGGTCCAGGCGACCAGTTCTTCGGCATGGCGCGCGGACCGTGACAACAGTCCGTTCAGGGTTTGCGCGGCGCAGATGAAGCCATCCTTGGCGCGCTCGTGCTGTGGCAGCATCTCGTAGAGCAGGCCCTCGCGCACCCCGAAGGTCGAGAACACGATCGTCTTCGGCTTGCCGACGCGGATGATGTATTCGAGCACCAGCGCCGCATAGGTCAGGAGCGGACGCCGCGCGTCGGCGACCACTTCGATATCGGCGAGCATGTTGGCCGCCGCGAGCCGGCGCAGGCGCCGCGCGAAATCCAGCGCGTCGGCGGCCGGTAACGAATAGCCGTGCATCACCCGCAACGGATAACCGCTCTGGACAATGTGGATGCGCGCCAGCGAGCGCCAGGTGCCGCCGACCGCGTAGAAGGTGCGGCCCTGGCCGGCCTTGAGCTGGGCTACGTCGGACAGGTCGGTGCTGACGATCCGTTCGGCGCGCTTCAGCGATTTGTGCGACAGGTCCTGCAGCGCCAGGCTTCCGAGCGGCAGCGTGACGCCGCTGCTGACGCGGCTGCCATGTACGTCGATCAGTTCGAGCGAACCGCCGCCGAGATCGCCGACGATGCCGTCGGGACTGTGGATGCCGGACACGACGCCGAGCGCGGATAGTTTCGCCTCGCGCGGCCCCGACAGGATTTCAATGGGAACGCCACAGATGCGTTCGGCCTGGGCGATGAAGTCGGGACCATTGGAAGCGTCGCGGCAGGCGGCGGTGGCGATCGCATAGACGCGGCCGACCTGCTGAATACGGCACAGGGCGCGAAAGCGCCGCAGCGACGTCAGGGCCTTGGCGACGGCGTCGGCCGACAGCAGGCCGGTGCTCTGAACCTCGCGGCCGAGCCCGCACAGCGCCTTTTCATTGAAGACGGTGACGAGGCTGCGCGTCATCGTCTCATAGACGACAAGACGAACCGAGTTCGAACCGATGTCGATGACGGCGACGCTGGAAGCGCGCTTGCGCGGTCGCTTCACCGTCCCGCCCCCTTGCTATTGCGGTTGCTGGCGCTCGTTCCGGCGTGTGAGGCGGCGCGGCGAAGATTCCTTGAGAGACTTTCCACGGCCTGACAGACTCGGATTAGTCATGAAGTAATTGTGCAGATTGAACGGCTCTTCGCCTTTCGCGGCCTTCATACGCGTTGAGGACCCGTCCGGCAACAACTGCCAGCTCTGCTCGGTATCCTTCAGG
>Ga0207706_10004838_pt1 | contig 12610 bp, 10 predicted proteins | sample KBSC53metaG_FD_184318 | JGI IMG/M metagenome (GOLD analysis project Ga0207706, IMG submission 184318) | Corn rhizosphere microbial communities from Kellogg Biological Station, Michigan, USA - KBS C5-3 metaG (SPAdes) (version 2) | ecosystem: Host-associated > Plants > Roots > Rhizosphere > Soil ... | reverse complement strand
GTTGCCCGCGCCGATGGCCGGCGCGAGTTTCCACGCGGCCATCAGGATCGGGAAGTTCCACGGAATGATCTGGCCCACGACGCCCAGCGGCTCGTGGAAGTGATAGGCGATGGTGTTCTCGTCGATCTCGCTGAGCGTGCCTTCCTGTGCGCGAAGGCAGCCCGCGAAATAGCGGAAGTGATCGATGGTGAGGGGGATGTCGGCATTGAGCGTCTCGCGGATCGGCTTGCCGTTGTCCACCGACTCCGCGTAGGCGAGCAGCTCGAGGTTCTTCTCCAGCCGATCGGCGATGCGCAGCAGCACATTGGCGCGCTCCGCGGCGGGCGTGGCGCCCCATTTCGCCTTCGCGGCATGCGCCGCGTCGAGCGCGAGCTCGATGTCTTCGGACGTCGACCGAGCGGCCTTCGTGAACACCTTGCCGTTGATCGGCGTGATCACGTCGAAGTACTGGCCCTTCACGGGCGGCACGAACTGGCCGTTGATGAAGTTGTCGTAGACGGACTTGAATTGAACCTTGGCATCTTTGGTACCGGGCGCGGCGTAGAGCATGGACAGTCTCCTGATGTGGAACGACGGTGGAACACAGGCATGTCCAGGCGCAATCACCGTGCCATCGGCGCAGGGGTGGCCAAAGTACCGTTGGGGTCAGGCCAAACCCGAGGTTTTGTTGTGCCGCGACGGGCGCAGGAGGCGCCGCGATGGAGCAGGTGTCACAGCTTGGAGCACCTGTGCGCTTGCGAATGCGCAAGAGCGGCCGCACCTTGATGCATAGACTCCAGCCAGCTGCTGCCGCTGCGCCATGTCGACCACTCATGCTGCCCACGAACCCTTGAGCCCCGTCACTCTCGTGCTCGAGAGTGCCTATCGGTTCACCGTCGACTTCGGCCTGGACGATGTTGCGAGACTCGTGACCGACGCAACCCCGCCGCTGGGCGGCGGCACAGGGCCGGACTCGGAGAAGCTGCTGATGGCGGCAGTCGGAAACTGCCTTGCCGCGAGCCTCGCGTTCTCGCTTCGCAAATTCAGGAACGACACGGTGGGCATCAGCGCCGTGGTCTCGGCTTCGCTGGCGCCCAACGCACACGGACGCCTGCGCATGCACGAGATCGCCGTCGACATCAGCCTCAGCGAAGCTGCCGCCACGCTGCGGCTCCTGGACCGCGCCTTGGCGCAGTACGAGGACTTCTGCGTCGTCAGCCAGAGCGTTCGCGCGGGCATCCCGGTGACGGTCCGGGTGTTCGACGGCGAGGGCGTCTTGCTCACGCCCTGCGCGCCCTAGACGAAGCTCGAGGCTTCGCCCTTGGCACAGACAGCGCGTGCGCTGCGACTGTCAATGCGACATCAGCACCGGCACCGTCATCGACGCGAGCAGGCCGCGGGTTGCGCCGCCCAGGACCAGCTCGGTCCAGCGCGAGTGGCCATAGGCCCCCATCACGATCAGATCGGCTTCGGTGTCGGCGGCGTGCGAGAGCATCGCGTCGGCAATGCCCACGCCGGATCGCTCGATCCGGACGGCTGCCGTGACGCGCTGCCACATCAGCCACTTCTGCAGCGCATCGAGCTGCGGCCGCAAGGTCTTCTCGTTGGCGCCCGAACGTTCGTCCCAAATCACGACCTCCACCTGCAGCGCGCGTTGCAGCAGGGGCAGGGCGTCCGACACGGCACGCGCTGCCTCGCGGGTGTCGTTCCAGGCGACCATCACGCGGCTGCCGATTCGCCTGACGTCACTCGCGTAGGGCAGCACGAGCGTCGGCCGCGCGCTGTGCAGCAGCACGCTTTCGACCAGATCCTGGGCCACGCCATGATTGGGCTCCGAGGGATCGGCCTGGGTCAGCACCGTCAGGTCGGCCCATCGTGCGTGCCGCACCAGCGAATCGACCTTGCTGGCCTCCTCGATGATCGCCTCGAAGGACTCGAGCTGTGCCGCATGGCAGGCGTCGCGGAAGGTGTCGGCAGCCCGCTCGGCCTGCTCACGCAGGGCGTCCCACACCTTCGCTGCGTACTCCTGGAGCGACGCTGCTGCCTTCGGCGCGTTCGGCAGATCGATCAGGTCGGTCGGCGCGAGGCCGACGAGGTGGCAATCGAGATCCTTGGCCAGCTGGATCGCGCATCGTGCGCGAGCGGTGCAGGCCGATGTGTGGTCGAGCAGGACGAGAAGGCTGCGATACCCCATGACGATCTCCCAATGGCAATCGGACCTGATTGTTCGGGTTCGGCATCGCGCGCGGCTTGATGCGGCTCAAGGTTTGCACACCCGGCTCGACAGCTGTCTGGCGACAATCGACGATCAGCCGCCCCCGTACGGCTTGCTCTGCGCCGTTGCATCCGGCCTCTCGCCGGGATTGCGGGCGCGAAAGAATCGATAGGCGTACCAACGGCGCAGCGCCTCGATCTGCAGCCGCGCGCCTTGCCTGTCGCTGGCGGTGAGGTAGCCGGATCGCGCATGGCCGTCCGGTCCGATGGCAAAGGGCTCGTCCTGGCGCAGTCGAAGCGGCAGTCCGTCGACGCTCACCTCGCCCTTGACGCTCGCGACCTGCTGGCCGATCGGCGGACGCACCATGTCGACGCTGAAGTTCCAGCGCATCGCATGCGACCCGCGGGTGACGGCGAGATCGCGATACGACACGACATACGACTCGGTGCCGCGCTGCAGGTCGCTGCGCAACGCAGCATGCGCCGCACCGGTCCAGCGCATCTGCGGCGCGCCCAGCTCGGTGAAGCGAAAGTCCAGCTCGGTGATCTCGCTGCGGCCCTCGAACCGATGGACCGCGACCACGAACTCGCTGCGCCCGCTGACGACGTTGCCGCCGACCCTGCAGGCATCGAAGCTTGCCTTGAACGTGTCGCCGACGGAAAGGGCGCCGTCGGCATCGGTGTCGACCACATCGACCGCGACGCTGCCGCCTGCGGGGCAGGCTCTGCTGAATTGATGGCGCTCGGGCGGCATGAGTGCGCCCGTGCCGGGGTCGCGAAGACTTGCGTTGCGGGCCGACGGCGCCGCCGCCCCGAGCAGCATGGTCGAGAACGACAGTCCGCTGGTGTCGAGGATCTCGATGAGGCTGTCGCCCACATCGATGAAGTTGGCGGCGGTCAGCTCGTTCGTGGCCGCCGCGGCGCTTGCGCACAGCGTCACGGCCAGCGCTGCGCCCTGCAGTCGGGCGATGAAACGGATCATGGCGATTCCCCTAGGGCTTGCCTTCGGGAGCCTGTCAGCTCGAGCACGAAGCGCAGCGCGTCGATGTCCGAGCCGGCTTCGTCGAGCTCGAACCCTTGCGAGAGGGCCAGCCGCCGCATCGGCAGGTTCTCGCGCAGCACGAGGCCGACCATCCGCCGGGTGCCCCGTTGGTCGAGGCAGTCGATCAGCGTGCGCATCAGCAGGTGTCCGAGGCCGCGGCCCTTCAGGTCGGAGCGAACGATGATCGCGAACTCCGCGTCGACGTTGTCGGGGTCGATCACGGCGCGCGCAACGCCCAGCGTCTGCTGCGTGCCGTCGGCGAGCGTGCGGTTCGCGATGAAGGCCATCTCGCGCGCATAGTCGATCTGCGTCAGACGAGCCAGCTCGGTGCGCGGCAGCTCCCTGCGAACGCTGAAGAAGCGCAGGCGCAGATCGTTCGGCTGCAGGGATTCGACGAAGGCGCGGTGCTGCGGTTCGTCTTCCGGACGTATCGGGCGGATCACGATCGCCTCGCCTTGCCACGTCACCGTGCGCGCCAGCTCGGCCGGGTAGGGCGTGATCGCGAAACGAGCAGCACCCGCCGGCGCCGCGCGGCTCACGCGCACGCGGGCATCGAGCGCGGTCACGCCGTCGTGATCGGCCCAGAGCGGATTGATGTCGAGTTCGGCAAGTTCGGGCAGGTCGGCCAGCATCCGGGACAGCGCGATCAGCACGTCGCAGATCGCGTCGAGCCGAGCGGGCGGATGGTCGCGATAGCCGGCCAGCAGCTTCGCCACGCGGGTGCGCGACACCAGCTCGCGCGCCAGCACGCGGTTCAGCGGCGGCAGCGCGATCGCGCGGTCGGCGATCACCTCGACGGCGGTTCCGCCCTGGCCGAACAGCAGCACCGGTCCGAACACCGGATCGATGCTTGCCCCGATGATCAACTCCTGCGCGAACGGCCGGCTTGCCATCGACTGGACCGTGAAGCCGTCGATCCGGGCCTGTGGCCGTGCGGTCTGGATCCGGGCCAGCATCGCGTTCGCCGCACGTGCGAGTTCGCCGTCGTCGCGCAGATTCAGGCTGACGCCACCGACGTCGGACTTGTGGCTGATGTCGGGTGAGCGGATCTTCAGCGCAACCGGGTAGCCGATCTCGCGCGCGGCGCCTGTCAGTGCAGCGGGCGATGCCTCGACGCGCAGCGTGCGCACGGTCGGGATGCCGTAGGCCTGCAACAGCGCCTTGGCCTCGAACTCGTCGAGCATGTCGCGGCCGCTCGCCAGCACCGCCTCGATCGTGGCACGGGCTGCGGCGATGTCGGGCGGACCGTTCCCGCTCGCGGTCGGGCACTCCAGCAGCAGGGCCTGGTTGCGCCGGTAGGTCGCGAGCATCGCGAAGGCGCGCACCGCCTCTTCGGGCGTTTCGTAGTCGGCGGCGCCGGCATCTTCGAAGATGTGCCTGGCCTCGACCACCGCGGCGTCGCCCAGCCAGCAGGCCATCACGCGGCCGGGTGCCGAGCGCACCAGCGGCGCGCAGGCGCGGGCGATGTCATCGCTGCGCACGATCGCGGTCGGGGCATGCAGGAACAGCACGGCGCCGCTGTCGGGCTCGGCCAGCAGCGCCTGCAGCGTCTGCACATAGCGCTGGACCGGTGCGTCGCCGATGATGTCGATCGGGTTCGCGCGCGACCAGGTCGGCGGCAGCACGGCATCGAGCTTGCCGCGCAGGGTGCCGCTCAGTTCGCGCAGCGGCACACCGGCCAGCGCTGCGGCATCGGCCGCCATCACGCCGGCGCCGCCGCCGTTGGTCATCAGCGTCAACGCCTCGTCGCGGTTGCTGCCGAAGCGCGCCAGCGTCTCGGCGGCCATGAACAGCTCCTGCAGCGTGTCGACGCGCAGCATGCCGGCGCGCCGGATGACTGCGTCGATCACGACGTCCGAGCCGGCCAGCGCGCCGGTATGCGAGGCGGCCGCCTGGACGCCATTGCCGGCGCGGCCCGCCTTGACCACGATCACCGGCTTGTTGCGCGCCGCGGCGCGTGCGGCCGACATGAACTTGCGCGGCGCCTCGATCGACTCGATGTAGAGCAGGATGGAGCGGGTGCGACCGTCGCTCGCAAGGTAGTCCAGCAAGTCGCCGAAGTCGACGTCGGCGTGTTCGCCGAGCGAGATCATGTGCGAGAACCCGATCCGGCGCGACTTGGCCCAGTCGAGCACCGCGGTGACGAGTGCGCCCGATTGCGAGACGAAGGCGACGTCGCCGTCCAGCGCGTCGGTGTGGGCGAAGCTCGCATTCAGGCCCAGGCGCGGCGTCAGCAGGCCCAGGCAGTTCGGGCCGAGCACACGCAACAGGTGCGGGCGCGCAGCGGCCAGCATGGCCTGCTTCTGCACCGCGCTCAGCCCTGCGGTCATCACGATGGCGGCGCGCGTGCCGAGGCGACCCAGCTCGCCGATCAGGTCCGCGATGCTGTCGGGCGGTGTGCACAGCACGGCGAGGTCGGGCGGCTGCGGCAGCTGCGCCACATGGGCGAACACAGGCTGGCCGTCGAGCGTGGCGTGACGCTGATTGACCGCGAAGATCGGCCCCTCGAAACGACCCGCTCGAAGGTTGCGCCAGACGGTCGCGCCGACGCTGCCCGCGCGGTCGGAGGCGCCGATGACCGCGATCGACGCGGGCTCCAGCAGTCGATCGAGATGACGGATGGACATGCTCGTGCGCGCTTCAGGGCTCGACCGTCAGGTACGCCAGGACGCGGTTGCGCAGGACCAGCAGCGCAACCGGTCGCTCGGGCGGGAGGGCGGCGAGCGCCGCATCGAACTCCGCGAGGTCGTGCACGGGGCGATCGCCGACGGCGACGATCACGTCGTCGGCCAGAATGCCGCCGCGCGATGCGGCGCCGAGCGCTTCGAACACCGACAGCCCGCTGTCCAGACCGAAGTGGCTGCGCCGCAAGGCGCTCAGTTCGCCCAGACTCAGGCCGAGGCGGTCCTCGCGCTGCAGGCCTGCTCGTTCCGGGCGCGCCGGCAGATCCGCAGGCGCTTCACCGACGACGAGCGCGACGCGCTGCATGGCGCCGCGCCGCCAGACGTTCAGCGCAAGTGTCTGGCCGGGTCGCGCCGCGGCGACGTCTTGCTGCAGCTGGGCGTAGCTCGCGGCCGTGTCCGTGCCCACGCCCATCACGATGTCGCCGCCGCGCAGCCCGACGCGTTCGGCCGGACTGCCGGGGATGACACGCAGCACCAGCGCGCCACAGGGCGAGGGGAGCCCGAACGACAGCGCCAGATCGGGGCTGACCTCCTGGATCTTCGCGCCGAGCTGACCGCGCGACACGCGGCCGGAAGTGCGCAGCTCCTGGGCGATGTGCATCGCGAGATCGATGGGCACTGCGAACGACACGCCCATGTAGCCGCCGGTGAGCGAGAAGACCATCGAGTTGATGCCGACCACTTCGCCGCGCGCGTTGAGCAGCGGGCCGCCGGAGCTGCCGGGGTTGATCGCGACGTCGGTCTGGATCAAGGGCACCGCGCTGCCCGCGAGGAAGCGCCGGGGCGCGCTGACGACGCCGGCCGTCACGCTGCTGTCCAGCCCGAAGGGCGAGCCGATCGCGACGACCCATTCGCCCGCGGTCAGGCGTTCGCTGCTGCCGATCGCTGCGACCGGCAGGCCGCTCGCGGCGATCTTGAGCAGCGCCACGTCGCTGTTCCTGTCCAGGCCGATCACGCGGGCGCTGAACTGGCGCCCATCGGCCAGGCGCACCGCGGCATGGTCGACATCGGCGACAGCGTGCGCATTGGTGATGATCTCGCCGTCGGCACTGATGAGGAAGCCGGACGCCCGGCCACGTTCATGCTCCGCGCGGCGCGGCCGGGCCCAGGGCTCGCGGGCCGTGCGCTCGCGCGCGGCGGGAATCGCGATGCCGTCGGGCGCGGCGCCGGGCTCGCTGAACGACGCGGTGGATGTCGTCGTCGTGATGCTGACCACGGCCGCCCCTTCGCGCAGAACCGACGCGCTGAAGTCGGGACCGGTGGGTCGCCCGGTGCCGATGCCCTGTGCAACAGCGAGCGGCGCGCACAGCGCGAGCAGCAGCGTCAGTCCCAGGCGGCGAGCGGGGCGGGCGTCCATCGAGCTTCTCGGCGCCTGGGCCTCAATGCGCCATCAGCACGGGCAGCGTCATCGACTTCAGCACCGTGCGCGATGCGCCGCCGAGCACCAGCTCGCGGGCGCGGCTGTGGCCGTAGCAGCCCATGACGAGCAAGTCTGCCTGGACATCGGCGGCGAGCGACAGCAGCGCTTCGCCGGCCATTCCCGAAGAGACGGCCGGATGATGCTGGATCGGTGCCCGGACCTCGTGCGACCGGAGATAGTCCTCGAGCACGCGCGCCTGCATCGCGTCAGCGCCGGAATCGTCGGCGATCGCGAGGTGAATGCGCCGCGCGCCCTGCAGGAACGCAATCGCCGCCGACAGGGCATGGGCGGACTCGCGAGCGGGCTTCCACGCGACGAGCACTTCCTGGCCGACGCGGGTCCAGGCGGTGTCGACGTACGGCAGGATCAATGCGGGCCGCCCGCTGGTCAGCAGCACCGAGGCGATGAAGTCGGACGGCACGCCGACGGCCATCGGATCGGTGGCGTCGTACTGGCCCAGGACGAGCAGGTCGGCATACAGCGCCCGATCGGCGAAGCCGGGGATCACCAGCCCGTCGCTCAGCTCGTTCCAGGTCATCGGATGCGACAAGGTCGAGGCCGTGCGATTGAACAGCGCCTTCGCCTCGTCGCGATGGTCGATGTCCAGCTGCTGCAGCATCGCCAGCATCTCGCCGGCACCCTGCGCCATGACGGCCGGCAGGCTCAGCGCGTTCGGGGTGCTCGCGTACAGCGCCGTCACGCGGGCGCCGAACTGCGCAGCCAGATCGTTGGCCACGACCAGCCGCCTTGCGCTGCGCGGGGATGCATCGAGGTGCAGAAGAATCGATCGAAGAGAGCCCATGATGCGATTGCGAGTGAACAAGATGGACGCCATCGTGGGCCAGGCATCGCGCCCGGACCTTGCGAAACGTCAAGCGGCGAGCGGGACGTCAGCGTGATGTCGTGCCGATGCCCAGCAGGCGATAGAGCGGGCACCAGGCGATCACGCCGGTCAGCAGCGGCACGCTGCCGAGGAAGCCCCATGCGCCGATGTCGCCGTGCGTGGCGAACGCGATCAGCGCAAGACCGATGACGATGCGCAGCGCGCGATCGAAGTTGCCGACGTTCAGGGTGTTCATGCGTGTTTCTCCTGTCGAGTGCGGCCACGGTACTCGCGGCGTGCCCCGCGTTCCTTGATCGAGCGCAAGAACGGCCGGGAGCACGGCACACGCGCGCGTGGCTTGATCTGCCGCAAGGCCTGCCGGCGGCCCCGGTTCATGCTGAGGCATGCACGTTCACAGGAGTCTGAAATGCATATCAAGGACATCTGCGGCCGGTCGCTCGTGACCTGCCATCGCGACCTCAGCGCCGAGAAGGTGGCGCAGCTGATGCGCGACCAGTTCGTCGAAGACGTGATCGTCGTCGACGAGCGCGCCAACGGCTTGACGCCTGTCGGGATCGTCACGTTTCGCGACATGGTGGTTCGCGTCGTCGCGAACCGTTCGGATCCGCTGCTCACGACGGCCGGCGACATCATGACCGGTGCGCCGGACACCGTGCACGAGTCCGAGCTGATCTATGCGGCGATCGCGCGCATGCGCGACCGGCGGATCTCGCGGCTGGTCGTGGTCGATTCGCGCGATGCGCTGGTCGGCGTGCTCAGCGCCGACGACGTTGCCGAGTTCCTGGCCGCCGAGCTGTCCGAGGTGGCGCGAATCTCGCCGCGTCGCATGGCGCCGTAGCCTGCTCGTCCGCGATGCCGCGTGCACCGGTCGCGATCGACCAGCGAATGCCGTCGGCACTTCGGCGGCCGGGCTTGATCTGCAGCAAAGTCGGCTGCGGCCGCGCGTGAGAACCTGGGTCCTCTTCAGCAGGAGGCTGCCATGACCCACCTGACGACCCGAATCATTCGCGACGAGCACAACGCGCTGTCCGCCATGCTGCGCTCGATCCTGCTGCTGCTGGCCGAGCATCGCCGCCAGGGCACGACGCCGGACCTGGCGGCACTGCGCGCGATGCTGTTCTACGTCGACGAGTTTCCCGAGAAGCGCCATCACCGCAAGGAATCGGCGTTGCTGTTTCCGAAGCTGCGGGCACGCAGCCCGCTGATGCGGCAGGTGCTGGACCGGCTCGACCAGGACCACTTCCGAGGCGAACACAACATTCGCCAGCTCGAGCACGCCCTGCTCAGGTTCGAGATGCTGGGCGAGCCGCACCGCGCGGCGTTCGAGCAGGCGGCCGAACGCTACGTGAACTTCTATCTGGAGCACATGCAGGTCGAGGAGCGCGAGATCCTTCCGCTGGCCGAGCAGGTGCTGCTGCCGCAGGACTGGGCCGAGCTGGACGCGGCCTTCCTGACCAACCAGGATCCGATGACCGGCTGCGAGCCCGAGCCCGACTATCGGGCGCTGTTCACGCGCATCGTGAACCTCGTGCCGGCGCCGATCGGCCTGGGCAGGGCGACGCCGCAGGCAGCCGCTGCCTGACGGCGCAATCCTGCCGGGAGCGCGAGAGAGGATTCGCCGATCCGGGAAGCTGGTACGCTCACGCCGGCCCGATCCTGGGCCGCTCGTCCGTCCCGCTGCCCGTGAGTTCCGCCGCCACGCACATCGCCGTCGTCGACGATGAAGTCGACATCACCGAGCTGCTCGCAGGCTATCTGCGCAGCCATGGCTACCGCGTCACGCCGCTGCACAACGGGCGCTCGCTGCTCGAGCTGATGCCGGGCGACCCGCCCGCGCTCGTGCTGCTCGACCTCGGGCTGCCCGGCGAAGACGGATTCTCGATCGCGCGCCAGCTGCGCGAGCACTGGCGCTGCGGGCTGGTCATCGTGACCGGCCGCGGCGATTCGGTGGACAAGATCGTCGGCCTCGAGGTCGGCGCCGACGACTACGTGACCAAGCCGTTCGACCTGCGCGAACTGCTCGCCCGCGTCAAGGCGGTGCTGCGCCGCGTCGCGCCGGCCGATCCGCCGCCCAGCGAGGGCGGTGCCGGCGCGCCGGCGAGCTCGCCGACGCCGCGCGGCCGGCTGCGCTTCGCAGGCTGGCAGCTCGAGCTCGACGCCCGCCGGCTGATCGCGGACGGCGGCCAGGAAGTTGCGCTCACCACCGGCGAATTCGAGTTGCTGCGCACCTTCGCGCAGCACCCGGGCCGCGTGCTGTCGCGCGACTTCCTGCTCGAGCAGACGCGCGGTCGCGAATCGGGGCCGTTCGACCGCACGATCGACGTGCAGGTGGGTCGCTTGCGGCGCAAGCTCGAAGCCGATGCGGAGAACCCGCAGATCATCAAGTCGGTGCGCGGCGCGGGCTACATCCTCGTGCCGCCGGTCGCCCCCGCTTGAGCCGCGCGACGACCGGATCCATGCCGCCGTGAACACGCAATCCTCGTCTTCGAGCGCACCCGTCGCGGGCTTCGACGAAGGCACGGTATTCCGCACGCTGTTCAATGCCTACCCGGATGCGCTGATCGTCGCCGACGCGGGCGGGCGCATCGCACTGGCGAACCCGAGCGCGGCCGGGCTGCTCGGCTACGCGGTCGAAGAGCTGGTCGGACTCAACGTCGACCTGCTCGTGCCCGACTCGATCCGCCCGCGCCACGCCTCGTACCGCGAAGGCTATGCGCACAACCCGCGGCCGCGGCCGATGGGCACGCAGATGGAACTCGTGGCCAAGCGCCGCGACGGCTCCGAGGTGATGGTCGAGATCGCGCTCAGCCCGCTGCAGAGCCACGGGTTGCCCTACGTGGTGGCCGCGATCCGCGACATCGGCGCCTACCCGCGCGTGAAGCAGGCACTGCAGCGCGCACGCTACAGCGAGCATCTGGCACAGCTCGGGCGCATCGCGGTCGACGCGCGCGATCCGCAGGTCGTTCTGCGCGAGGTGCCGATCATCACCACGCAGGCGCTGGAGGTCGAGGTCGCGCAGGTCTTCCTGCTGGAGCCGAACCGGCTCGAGTTTCGCGTCGCCGCACGCATCGGCACCATCGAGGGCGAAGCGGTCGGCGACCGGGTTGCGAACCGGGCCGACACGCCGCCGGGCTTCGTGCTCGATCAAGGAAAGCCGGTGATCGTCGCCGACTACCGCAGCGAGCGGCGCTATGCGGTGCCGCCGACCTACCTGGCTGCCGGCCTGGTCAGCGCCCTGGCCGTCCCCTTGCTCGATCGCGGCCGCACCATCGGCGTGCTGACCGTGCGCTCGCGCGAAGCCAAGCGGTTCGGCGACGATGAGGCGCGCTTTCTCGAATCGATATCGAACCTGCTGGCGACGAGCCTGCAGCGCGCCCAGTCCGAAGAGGCGCTGAACCACGCGCAGCGGCTCGAAAGCGTCGGCCAGCTGACGGGCGGGATCGCGCACGACTTCAACAACCTCCTGACGGTGATCCAGGGCAACCTGCAGGTGCTCGAGGAACTGCCGGCGCTGGCCGGCGACGCCTACGGCCAGCAACTGGTGAGCGCGGCGGCCCGGGCCTCGCGGCGCGGCGCCGAGCTGACGAGCAAACTGCTCGCGTTCTCCAGCCGTCAGGTGCTGCAGCCCAGCGTGGTCGACATCGGGGCGATGCTGACCTCGCTTTCGAACATGCTGCGCCGCACGCTGGACCAGCGCATACGCATCGACGTCGACGTGGTGCAGGGCTGCCCGTCGCTCGTCGCCGACCCGGGCCAGCTCGAATCGGCGCTGCTCAACATCGCGATCAACGCGCGCGATGCCATGCCCGAAGGCGGTTCGCTGCGCTTCCATGCGCAGCCTTCCCGCACCCTCGACAGCCGTCTGCGCGACGAACTCGACGACCCGAACGTCAGAGACGACGACTTCGTCTCGATCTCGATCGCCGACTCCGGCTGCGGCATGCCCGAAGAGATCAAGGAGCGTGCCTTCGAGCCGTTCTTCACGACCAAGGAGGTCGGGCGCGGCACCGGGCTGGGCCTGAGCACCGTGTACGGTTTCGTCAAGCAATCGCACGGCGCGATCAAGATCGACAGCGCGCCCGGACTCGGGACCACGATCACCTTGTTCCTCCCTCGCGCGCGGCAGGTCAGCCACACGCCCGTCGAGGTTCCGGACGCGTTGCATGGCGTGCGTCCCGGGCTGCGTGTGCTGCTGGTCGAGGACGATGCCGAGGTTCGCGCCGTGGTGCGCAACTTTCTCGCCACGCTGCGCTGCGAGGTGAACGTCGCGGCCAGCGCAGAAGAGGCCTTGCTGATGCTCGCGCCCGATGCGCGATACGACCTGCTGCTCAGCGACATCGCGCTCGGGGCCGGCATGCGCGGCACCGAACTCGCTGCGCAGGCGCAGCAACGCCATCCGTCGATCGCGGTGCTGCTGATGTCGGGCT
>Ga0207706_10004835_pt1 | contig 12615 bp, 11 predicted proteins | sample KBSC53metaG_FD_184318 | JGI IMG/M metagenome (GOLD analysis project Ga0207706, IMG submission 184318) | Corn rhizosphere microbial communities from Kellogg Biological Station, Michigan, USA - KBS C5-3 metaG (SPAdes) (version 2) | ecosystem: Host-associated > Plants > Roots > Rhizosphere > Soil ... | reverse complement strand
GACCTCGATCTCGGCGACGACGCGGCGCGGGCCGGCGATCGAGAGCACCGGGCGCCGCCGCAGCGTCTCGCGGATCGTCGCGGTGACGTAGGCGTCCTCGCCCGCGTCGACGCCGGCGATCAGCCGGTCGAGGGCGGCCGGGTTGCGGAGCAGGCGCTCGAATGCCCAGGAGAGCTCGGTCGCGGTGGTCTCGTGGCCGGCGACGAGCAGCGTCATCAGCTCGTCGCGGAGCTCGACGTCCGACATCAGCGAGCCATCTTCGTGGCGGGCGAGGAGCAGCATCGAGAGGACGTCGTCGCGGTCGCCGGGGTCGGCGCGGCGCTCGTCGATCAGGGCCTGGATCTCCTCGTCGGCCTGCCCGCGGACATCGAGGAAGTCGCCGACGGCGGGGAACAGGCGGCCGAACCGTTGCAGCGGCGGAATCAAGCTGATCGGGCTCATCGCGAACTTGGTCATCTCACCGACCAGCACCCGTAGCCGCTCGAGCCGCTCACCCCGATCGAGGCCGAAGATCGCCCGCAGGATCACCTCGAGGGTGAGCTTCTGCATGTAGGGATGGAGCGGGACCGGGCTGCCGGTCGTCCAGCCGTCGACCTCGGACCCGGCGACGTCGGTCACGAGACCGCGCAGCGCCTCCATCTTCTCGCCGTGGAAGGCCGGGAGCATCAGCTTCCGCTGGGTCAGGTGCCGGTCCTCGTCGAGCAGCAGGATCGAGTTCGGCCCGACCACCGGGAGCAGGACCGCGCTGCCCTCGCCGGAATGGAGCACGTCCGGCGGCGCCGTGAAGACGGCCTTGATGTCCTCGGGGCGGGACATCATCACGAACGGGTCGATGCCGAGAAGATCGAGCGTGAACGTCTTGCCGTAGCGCGCCCGGCAACGCTCGAGGTAGGGGATCGGGCGCGTCTGCCAGGCGAACGTCTGCCAGGCGCTCGGCGCGCGCGGCCCCTCCGGTAGCTCCGTCCCCGGTGCCATGCACCAAGGGTAGCCGGCCTGGCTGCTCAGCCAGTGGGACCCTCGTCACACGGTTCGCCGCCCAGCGCTCGCGCCCGGCCGATCCCGCCCTCCGCTCAAGCGAGTGGCCCGCCGGGCCGAAATGCCTGCCAGCACCCGATCTGGAGAGCCGACCCGATGTCGTTCAGCGCCCGCCTCGTTCGCCTACCTCCCGCCAGTGGCCGCCGGCTCGCCGGGATCGAGGGCCTGCGCGCAGTCGCGGCGACGACCGTCCTCGTCTGCCACTCCTGGTTCTACTCGAACCCCGACGGCCCGCCGCTCTGGGACGGCGCAGCGGGATCGATCCCGTTCGAGAGCATGGCGTTCGGGGTGACGCTGTTCTTCGCGCTCTCCGGCTTCCTCCTCTACCGCCCGTTCCTCGTCGCCGCCTTCGAGCCCGACCGGCGGCCGAGCGTCGCCGGCTACTTCCGGAACCGGGCGCTGCGGATCCTGCCCGCCTACTGGGTGATCCTGCTGCTCGTCTCGCTGGTCCTTCAGTCGGCGCTCGTCCGCGATGGCTCCGCCCTCCACACCGGCGCGCTGACCAGCCCCGGCAACCTGCTCTCGGCCGCTTTCCTGCTCCAGGACTACCGGCCGTCGACGACGATCATCGGGATCGGCCCATCCTGGTCGCTCGCCGTCGAGGTCGTCTTCTACCTGGCGCTGCCGCTGCTCGCGGGGTTGGCGCTGCTGCTCGCCCGCCGCGCCCGCAACAGCCGCGGGATCCTCCTCGCCTCGCTCGCCCCCGCCGCGCTGATGCTCGTGATCGGCATCACCGGCAAGCTCGCCGCCCAGCACCTGTTCGCCAACCCCGGCCCCGGCGGCGGCTACGACGCCACCTGGCACACCGTCGTCGTCCGCAGCTTCTGGGCCCAGGCCGATCTGTTCGCCTTCGGGATGGCGGTCGCCGCAGTCCACGTCCAGGTCGCCCGCGGCGCTCTGCGCCTCCCCTCCTGGTGGCGCCCCGCCGCGGTCGCGGTGGCCGTCCCCGTCGGGATCATCGCGGCGCTGCGACTCGCCGGCAACAACGGCCAGCTCGGCTTCCCGATCGACAACACCGCGATCGCGCTCGTCGCCGCGATCGGTCTCGCCCTCGTCGTCATGCCCAGCGCCGCCGGCGGCGTCTCCCGCGCCGCCCGCGGTCTCGAGGCCCCGGCCGCCGTCGCCCTCGGCCTCGTCTCCTACAGCCTCTTCCTCTGGCACGAGCCGGTCGTCTACTGGCTCCGCGACCACGATCTCGTCGCGCCCGGCGCGGCGGGCTTCGTGCTCAACACCGCCGTCCTGTTCGTGATCGCGGTCGCCCTCTCGGTCGTCACCTACCGGCTGATCGAGCTCCCCGCCCTGCGGCTCAAGAAACGAACGGCGCCGGGCGGGAAGTCCGATCCGGTGACGGCCGTGACGGCGACCGAGCAGGCCCGGGCCTGACCCGATCGTCGCCTACCCGGCGACTGAATCGGACGCGGGCACAACCTCGGCGATATCCCAGACGTGAACAGCCGTCTGGTCCAAAGGCTTTCCGGTGACCCTTCCCCCCGCTCGACGTTTCCGGAAGCAACCTACCTGGATCGCGGAGCCGGACTCAATCTCCGGCGGTCGCTCGTTCATCGGCCGGATTGAGTTCGATCAGCTCGATCCGGTAGTCGTCGGGATCGCGCACGAAACAGAGGCGGGAGCCGCCCTCGCGGACCGTGTAGGGCGGCCGCTCGGGCTCGATGCCGAGGCCGGCGAGGCCCTCGAGGGCGCCATCGAGGTCCTCGACCGTGATCGCGATGTGGCCGTAGCCGGTGCCGATCTCGTACGGCTCGGTGACGTCGTGGTTGTGGGTGAGCTCGAGCCGGGCGCCGTCGCCGGGCAGGCCCATGAAGATGTTCGTCGCCTCGTCGCGGATCGGCATCCGGGCCAGGACCTCGAAGCCGAGCTTCTCGTAGAAGGCGACCGACGCGTCGGGATCGAGGATCCGGTAGCAGGTGTGGATCAGCTCGCCGATGGAGCCGAGCCTAGCGCGATCGGTCTAGAACCCGGCCGGGTGCGTCGCAGTGAACGACTGCGACTGCTCCCAGGAGCTCGAGTAGTCGGCCCAGCTCGGACCGTCGCCGCCGGAGTCGGAGGTGTCCCAGCGAAGGCCGGCGATCACGGCGTAGGCGTGGCCGGAGTTGGCGTAGACGGTGATCCAGTTGCCGACGCCGGACTCGCCCCAGCTCATGAAGCCGGTCGAATCGAGCGGGCTGTCGAGGAAGCCGCCGCCGTGGAGCGCGTAGCTGACGGCGCCTGAGCAGTCATAGCCGGAGGCCTCGAACGAGCCGTGACCGCCGCCCCAGACGTAGGGCTTGTCGCGGATCGCGTTCGCGGCGGCGATCGCGTCCTTGACCTGCTGCGGCGCATCGGCCGGGGCGGTCGCGCTGCCGTCGGAGTTCAGCGTCGCGGTGTCGCCGCTCGGCGCCGGGACCGACGGGGCGGGGGCCGCGACGTCGGCCGGCGGGGGCGCGGGCGCGGCTGCCTCGGCGGCGGCCTGGGCCTGGCGGCGCTGCGCGGATGCGATGCCGCCCTCGAGGTCGCCCTCGCGGGCGGTCAGCCGCTGCAGCGTCTCGCGGCGGGCGGCTCGGGCCGCGTAGAGCTGCTGCTCCTGGGCCTCGAGCGAGGCGCGCTGGTCGGCGAGCTCCTGGTGGCGGGCGGCGAGGTCGTCGCGGGCGGCGGCGATCCGGTCCTTGGCGTCGGCGAGCCGGGCGACGGTCGACTGGACCTCGTTGCGGAGGTCCTTGACCCGGGTGACCGTGTCCTCCTGGTACTGGTGGATGCGGTCGAGGTAGGTGGCATCGACCGAGGCGTCCTCCCAGCTCGAGGACTCGATCAGCAGCTTGATCATGTCGGGGTCGTCCGACTTGTAGACGCCGACGATGACCTTGGCGAGCTCCTTGACAGCAGCGCGAAGGTGCTCGCGGACGCGAGCGAGGTGCTCGCGGCCCTGGTCGAGCTCGTCCTTGGCGGTCGCGAGCTCCTCCTCCTTGGCCTGCAGGTCGGCGGCGGCGGCCTCCTCGGCCTGGCGGGCCTCCGAGACCTGACCGATCAGCGCATCGATCTCCTGGTTGCTGTCGGAGAGCTGCTGCGAGATCGACGACTGCTGGTCGCGGACGTCGTCGAGCGCGGCCTGCTTCTCGGCGATCGTCGCGCCGGCCGGCGCCGGGCGCAGTGTCGCGGCGAGCGCGCAGACGGCCACGAGCAGGAGCGCGGCGAGGAGGAGCAGGCGGGTTGAAGGACTCCCTGCCCGGGTGTGGAAGAGGTTCGGTCGCATCGGGGACGTTCGAGCGGGCAGAACCCGACTCGCGACGCGGCAGGCTAGATGTCGGCGGGTCCTTTGCAAGCGCTCGCTAACAGTCCTGCAAGAGATCTTGCGGGCCGTTTCCGAGCGTTGCCGCGATCAGCTCCACCGGTCCCAGCGCTTCAGGGCCTTCATCGGCGACTTCGGTCGTCCGCCCTCGTACCAGCCCGGCTTCGTCCAGATCTCGAAGTGGAGGTGGCAGCCGGTCGCCCGGCCGGTGTCGTTGACGGTGCCGATCCGCTCCCCGGCGTGGACCCGGGTGCCCTCCTTCGGGCGCCCGGCACGACTCATGTGCATGTAGGCGTAGTCCTGGCCGGTCCCCTTGCCGTCGATGACGACGTAGTAGCCGGCGGCCGACTGGTAGCGGCGGACCTGGACCCTGCCGGCGCGCGCGGCGACGACCGGCCGGCCGCACTTCGCGAACAGGTCCTGGCCTGATGGCCACGGCCGGCGCCGAGCCCGTCGCCGTAGCTGTGACGGCCGAGGATCGGGAACCGGTTCTTGTAGAAGCCGAACCGGGAGCTGCTGCTGTGGGCCCCGACCGCGGCGCGCTCGCCGCCCGAATAGACCCGGAAGGCGTACTTCCCCTGCCGGATATGGCCCCGTTTCCCGATTCTGCCCTTCCAGGAGACCCGCTGCCGCTCGCCGGGACGCACGTCGCCGAGGCGGAAGCGCTTCTGGACCTTGTCGCTGCCGATCCGGGCGACCTTGACGAGCACCTTCCGGGGCTGCTTGCCGGCCAGCTCGAAGCGGAAGGTGACGCCGCGCCTGGCGCCGAGGATCATCCGCGAGCGGTCGAGCCCGGCGTGCCGGATCCGCGGTCGCGGCCCCTGCCGGGGTGCCGCCGTGGCGTCCTCGGACGTCGCCGCGACCTCGGCCGGCGCGGTCGTCTCGCCGGATGCCGGGTCCTCGGCGGAGCCGGTCGCGGCGCTCGCGTCGTCGGCGCTGACGAGGGCGATCGCAACCGCGACCAGGGCGATGCAGGCGACCAGGCCCTCGGCGATCCGGAGCCTCCGTGCGGTCGCGGGTGCGTTGTCGTTCAGCGGTCTCATCCGGTCCTCCCGAGGCGTCGATCTCCTGCTCCGGCGGGTCCAGAGCAAGTATTAACGTTCTGTAAGGACGCTAACGCAACGCTAGCCGAAAAGTTCCGGTCCCCGCCGGAACCCGGCGCGGATCAGCGCCGGGCGAGCGGGGCGAGCTCGCCGGCGAGGTGGAGCGGCGGGTCGTCCGGCTCCGGCCCGCGGAGCGCAAACCCGGTCTTGCCACCCGCCCGCGGCTCGGCGGCGAACCGGATCCGGCCCGGCAGCCCGATCGGCTTACGGAACGAGACGGTGACCGCGAACGCATCCGGGATCCGGCCCTCGAGCTGGGCGAGGCAGCGCGCCTTACTCCACATCCCGTGCGCGATCGGCCGCGGGAACCCGAATGCCCGCGCGGTCAACGGATGGATGTGGATCGGGTTGCGATCGCCCGAGACCGCGGCGTAGCGGCGGCCGAGATCGCCGTCGAGCCGCCATTCGGCGCTTGCCGGCACGTCGGCAGGGGGCTCGACCGGTGCCGGCTCGCGCTCGGCGTCGGGCTCTCCGGCGCCGCGACGGAGGATCGTCCCGCGCTCCTCCCAGACGAGCTCGCCGCCGGCGCGGGCCTCGACGAGCAGCGTGAAGGCGGTGCCCTTCGGGTGCGGGCGCAGGTCGAGGGCGGCGACCTCGAAGTCGAGCGGCTCACCGATCGCGACCGGCCGGTGCCGGGTGATCGCGTTGCCGATGTGGACGAGGCCGAGCAGCGGGAACGGGAACGAGCCCGAGCTCATCAGCTCCATCTGCAGCGGGAACGAGAGGACGTGCGGATAGGTCGCCGGAATCGTGTCGCGCAGCGTGAAGCCGCAGACGCGGCAGTAGCGGGCGACCTCGTCGCGCTCGGCGGCGACGGCCTCGACGCGGAGCCGCTCGGACGGAAGATCCTTCTCGCGCGCTCCGCCGGGGAGAAGCGGGAGGCGGCCGAGCAGGCCGCTGCCGGGGAGGGCGGCGAAGCCGGCGCGGCCGTAGAGCGGCGCGAGCGACGGCATCGACTCGAGCGTCCGGGCCGGCTGCGTCGCCTCGGCCGCGGCCACGTCAGGCTCCGATCAGGCTCTGCCCGCAGACCCGGATCACGTTGCCGTTCAGGCCCGTCGAGTCGGGCGCGGCGAGCCAGGCGATCGTCTCGGCGACGTCGACCGGAAGCCCGCCCTGCGACAGCGAGTTCATCCGCCGGCCCGCCTCGCGGGGGCCGATCGGCATCGCAGCGGTCATCTGCGTCTCGATGAACCCGGGCGCAACCGCGTTGATCGTCGCGGCGCGGGCGGCGAGCGCGGGCGCCATCGCCTCGACCATCCCGATCACCCCGGCCTTCGAGGTCGCGTAGTTGGTCTGGCCGGCGTTGCCGGCGATCCCGCTCATCGACGAGACGCAGACGATCCGGCCGTCCTCGCGGAGCAGCCCGTCACGGGCGAGCAGCTCCGCGTTGATGCGCTCCTCGGCGCTGAGGTTGATCGCGATCACGAGCTCCCAGCGCTCGGCATCCATTCCGGCGAGCGTCTTGTCGCGGGTGACGCCGGCGTTGTGGACCACGATGTCCACCCCGCCGTGCTCGCGCTCGAGCGCGTCGCAGATCGTCTCCGGCGCGTCGGCGGCGGTGATGTCGGCGACGATCGCCGAGCCGCCGATCGGCTCGACGACCCGCTCGAGGTCGTCGGCGAGGGCCGGCACGTCGAGGCCGACGACATGGGCCCCATCGCGAGCGAGGACGTCCGCGATCGCTGCGCCGATCCCGCGCGAGGCTCCGGTGACGAGCGCGACCTTGCCGTGCAGGGGCAGGTCGCGGTCGACCGCAGGCACGTCGCGGCCGGCGCCGATCCGCGCCACCTGGCCGGAGACGTAGGCCGACCGCGGCGACAGGAAGAAGCGGAGGCTCGAGCCCAGCCGGCCCTCGGCACCCGGGGCGACCTGGAGGAGCTGGGCGGTGGCGCCGTAGCGCACCTCCTTGCCGGCCGAGCGAACGAACCCCTCGAGCGCGCGCTGCGCCGTCGCCTCGGCGGGATCGTCGCAGTCGCCGGGCGGCGAGCCGATCACGATCAGCCGGCCGCTCGGCTCGAGCCGCCGGATCGCCGGGTGGAAGAAGGACCAGAGCTCGCGGAGCCGGGCACTCGAGGGGATCCCGGTCGCGTCGAAGACGAGCGCCTTCCAGCGCTGCGCCCCGGGTGCCTCGTCGTTCCAGATGCCGGCGTCGATCGAAGCCGTTCCGAGCGCCTCGCGGACCTCGTCGTCGAGCCGGCTGTCCACCGGCGTCCCCGCCTCGGCGAGCACCGCGGCAACCGCCTCCCCACAGCGCCCGCCTGGCGCGGCGCCGACCAGCACCCGGCCGTCGATCAGCGGCGCGCCGGGCTCGTAACGGTCGAGCTCGACCGGCCGCGGCAGCCCGAGGTTCTTCGCGACGAACCCGCCGACCGGGTTGTTCACCAGCTGCGAGTACGTGTCGCTCATCGCGGTCTGCTCACTTCTCGAGGATCGCGACGACGCCCTGGCCGCCGGCGGCGCAGATCGAGATCAGCCCGCGGCCGCCGCCGCGCTCGCTGAGCAGCTTGGCGAGGTTGCCGACGATCCGGCCGCCGGTCGCGGCGAAGGGATGGCCGGCGGCGAGCGAGCCGCCGCGGACGTTGAGCTTGTCGCGGTCGATCGAGCCGAGCGGCGCGTCGCGGCCGAGCCGCTCCTTGCAGAAGACCGGGTCCTCCCAGGCGGCCAGCGTGCAGAGCACCTGCGCCGCGAACGCCTCGTGGATCTCGTAGAGATCGAAGTCCTGAAGCTTCAGGCCCTGACGGTCGAGCAGTCGCGGCACCGCGTAGGCGGGCGCCATCAGCAGGCCCTCGCGGCCACCGACGTAGTCGACCGCAGCGGTCTCGGCATCGACGAAGCGGGCCAGCGCGGTCAGCCCGTGACGCTCCCCCCACTCCTCGGTGCCGAGCAGCACCGCCGCGGCGCCGTCGCTGAGCGGCGTCGAATTCCCCGCCGTCATCGTCCCGTCCTCGCCGCCGAAGACCGGCTTCAGCTTCGCCAGCTTCTCGACGGTCGATTCGGGTCGGAGGTTCTGGTCCCGCTCGAGCCCGAGGTAGGGGCTGACGAGATCGGCCTCGAAGCCCTCGTCGTAGGCGGCGCCGAGATGCTGATGGCTGGCCGCCGCGAGCTCGTCCTGGGCGAGCCGGGTGATGCCCCACTCGCGGGCCATGATCGCCGTGTGCTCGCCCATCGACAGGCCGGTCCGCGGCTCGGCGTTGCGGGGGATCTCGGGGACGAGCTGCCCCGGCCGCAGCCGCGCGAGAGTCCGCAGGCGGTCGACGTTCGAGCGGGCGGCGTTGAGCTCGAGGAGGATCGCGCGGAGGTCCTCGTTGACCGCGATCGGGGCGTCCGAGGTGGTGTCGACGCCGCAGGCGATGCCGCTCTCGATCTGGCCGAGGGCGATCTTGTTGGCGACGAGGATCGCCGTCTCGAGACCGGTCCCGCAGGCCTGGCCGACGTCGTAGGCCGGCGTATCGGGGGAGATCCTCGTGCCGAGCAGCGACTCCCTGGTCAGGTTGAAGTCGCGGCTGTGCTTGAGGACGGCGCCACCGGCGACCTCGCCGAGCCGCTCGCCGGCGATGCCGGTCCGCTCGAGGAGGCCGTCGAGAGCGGTGGTCAGCATGTCCTGGTTCGAGGCGCGCGCATAGGGCCCGTTCTGCCGCGCGAACGGGATCCGGTTCGAGCCGAAGACGACCGCGGTCTGCCGCTTCGCAGCCATCGCCGCCGCTACTTGAGCTCGGCCGAGGTGAGGCCGAGGAGCTGGCGGGCGATGATCAGAAGCTGGATGTTCTGAGTGCCTTCGAAGATGTCCAGGATCTTCGCATCTCGCGCCCATTTCTCGAGGAGCTCGTCCTCGCCGAGGCCGGCGGCGCCGGTCAGCGCAACGCAGCGCAGCGCGACGTCGACGCAGGTCCGGCCGGCCTTCGCCTTCGCGTAGGAGGCATGCAGCGAGTTCGGCTTGCCGTTGTCGGCCATCCAGGCCGCCTCCATGGTCAACAGGCGGGCCGCCTCGTAGTCGGCCTCCATCGCGAGCAGCTCGGCGGCGGCGGCGCTCTGCCGGCCCGCCGGCACGTCGGGATCGACGGTGACGCCGGCATCGGCGAGCAGCTCGGTCGTTCTCTCGATCGAGGCCCTGGTCAGGCCGACCGCCATCGCGGCGACCAGCGGCCGGGTGTTGTCGAAGGTCCGCATCGCCCCGGCGAAGCTCTTCTTCGTGTCGATCTCGGCATCGCCGAGGAGGTTCTTCTTCGGGACCCGGCAGTCGTCGAGGATGAAGGCGGCGGTGTCCGAGGCGCGGATCCCGAGCTTGTGCTCGAGCCGGTCGAGCTTCAGCCCCGGGTTCGAGCGCTCGACGACGAACGACTTGATCGCCGCCCGGCCCTGCTCCGGATCGAGGCTCGCCCAGACGACGACGAGGTCGGCCCGCTCGCCCGCGGTGACGTAGATCTTCTCGCCGTTGAGGACGTAGTCGTCGCCGTCGAGCACGGCGGTCGTGCGAATCGCGGCGGAGTCGGAGCCGGCCTCGGGTTCGGTGATCGCCATCGCCGCCCACTTGCCCGCGAACCGCTCCTTCTGCTCGTCGTCGGCGACCGCCGCGATCGCCGAGTTGCCGAGTCCCTGGCGCGGCATCGAGAGGAGGAGGCCGACGTCGCCCCAGCACATCTCGATGATCGTGAGGACCGAGGCGAGGTTCGACCCGTTCCGGTTGCCGCCGTCGCCGTTCCCGCTGGCGCGGCTGACCCCGGCGGCGCCGGCCCCGCTCGACGCCCCGCCCTCGTCGAGGCCGTCGATCATCGCCGCGAGCATGTCGAGCTCCTTCGGGTACTCGTGCTCGGCGAGGTCGTACTTGCGCGAGATCGGCCGCAGCACCTCGGCGGCGACCATGTGAGCCTGCTCGACGAGCTGCTCGAGCTTCTTGGGGATCTCGAGGTTGATGGCCATCTAGACGAGCAGGCCTCCCTCGATCACGCCGGCGGCGCGAAGGTCGCGGTACCAGCGCTCGACCGGGTACTCCTTGACGTAGCCATGACCGCCGAGCAGGCCGACGGCGTCGGAGCCGACCTTCATCCCGTAGGTCGCAGCGAGGCGGCGGGCGACGGCGGCGGCGCGGGAGAAGTCGCGGCCCTGATCGGCGAGGGACGCGGCCCGATAGGTCGCCAGGCGCGTCCCCTCGATCTCGATCGCGAGGTCGGACATGTTGAACGCGACGGCCTGGCGGTGGCTGATCGGCTCGCCGAACGCCTTGCGCTCGTTCACGTAGGGAATCAGGAAATCGAGCGCGCCCTGGGCGGTGCCGAGCGTCATCGCCGACCAGGCGATCCGGCCGAGGCGGATGCAGTCCCGGTAGGAGTCGCCGTCGCCGAGCCGGGCGCCGGCCGGCACCCGGACCGCGTCGAGGCGGAGGCGCGCGGTTGCGGCGGCGCGGAGGCCGATCGCGGGCTCGGGCTGGACGGCGAGGCCTTCCGAGCCGGCCTCGACGATGAACAGCGCCGGGCCGTTGTCGTCGACGGCGGCGGCGACCACGAACAGCTCGGCGTCGGCGGCGCGGGGGACGAGCGACTTGAGGCCGTCGATGACGAACCCATCGCCGTCGGCGCGTGCGGTCGTATCGAGATCGAACGGATCGAAGAGGACCCCCGGCTCCTGAACGGCGAGGGCGGCGGCCGGCACGTCCTCGCCGCTGAACGCCGGCAGGTAGGTCGCCTGCTGGTCGGCGTCGCCCCAGAGGCCGAGCGCGGTGCTGACTGCGGCGGGGGCGAGGGCGGCGAACCCGAGGCCCATGTCGCCGCCGGCGAGCGCCTCGGTGATCAGCGCGGAGGTGACTGCGGATCGCTCCTCGACGGCGCCGCCGAGCTCCTCGGGCACGCCGAGGACGGCGATCCCGAGCTCGGCGCTCTGGTCGAGGACGTCGGCCGGAGCGGCGCAGTCGGCGTCGGCCTGCTGGGCAACCGGTCGCAGCTTCGTGGCCGCGAAGTCGCCGAACGCCTCGATCATCATCTTCTGCTCGTCGCTGGGCTCGAGATCGAACAGGTCAGGGCGCTTGCCGCGCTTCTGCCGGGCCGGGCCGGCGAGCTTCTGCGCGGACGCGAAGCGGCGGCCGGCGGCGTTCGCAGCGCGAAAGCCGTTCCGGGTGCCGCGATGGACGAGCCGCTCGGTGACCTCGCGCAGGCCGACGCGATCGAGCAGATCGGAGCTCGCGAGCCGGCTGAGGGCGCGCAGGCCGACGCTCGTTCCCTGCTCGGCGAGGTTCATCGGCTCAAGGATAACATCGATCGGTGGCACATGATCCAATGGCGGCTACGTAGGATCGCCTGCCGTCTGGCGCGGAGCTCAGGACCCATCCTCCGCGTCGACGCCCCGGCGGGCCGACGGCGCCGGCTCGTCGAACTCGTCGTGGCGGCGGAACCAGAACGACTGCGGCGCCCGTGGCCAGCCCTCGGGCAGATCCTCGTCGTCGGACTGGCCGCCGTAGGGCGTGAGCGACCACAGGCTCCAGATGCTGCCGATGAACTGGACCATCGCCCCGTGCTGGAGGAAGTACGTGCGGAACACGTCTTCGCCGTCACGCAGGAAGACGTTGAGGCCGAACCACTCGTCGACCCCGAAGTCGGCCGAGAACCGCTCGGTGCAGATCGTGTACCAGGGCACGTCGGTCCAGCCCATGCGCTCGGCGTAGCGCTGCAGGTTCGCCTGGGGAGCCCCCGATGCCATGGCGAAGGTGATGTCGCGAGAGTGAAGTAGGCCGAGCTCGGGGATGCCATCGGCGAAGGACGAGCATCCGACGCACCCGGCGTCGGGCCAGCCGTCGACACCCTCCTCGAAGAAGAACCTGTAGAGAATCAGCTGGCTGCGGCCGTCGAACAGCTCTGGCAGTGACCGCCGCCCGTCAGGGCCCTCGAAGGTGTAGTCGCGCTCCACCCGCACCATCGGCATGCGCTTCCGTGCGGCGGCGAGCTCGTGCATCGCGGCGGCGACGTCCCGCTCGCGCTCGAGCAGGGCCGTCCGAGCCGCGTCCCACTCGGTCTGACTGACGACAGGCGGACGAGCAAGGGTGCCCCCGGTTGTCTCCATGCCTCTCGTCTACCCGAGCCGTGGCGGGACCCAAACGATGGGCCGCCTTTCAACCAGCCTGCGGCCGGCGGTCATCGGCGACGCGCGGTCGTCGACGTTGCGGGTCGACGCGTCCGCGGCTTCGGCGTCCTGGGTTGCCGCCCACGT
>Ga0207706_10004833_pt1 | contig 12617 bp, 11 predicted proteins | sample KBSC53metaG_FD_184318 | JGI IMG/M metagenome (GOLD analysis project Ga0207706, IMG submission 184318) | Corn rhizosphere microbial communities from Kellogg Biological Station, Michigan, USA - KBS C5-3 metaG (SPAdes) (version 2) | ecosystem: Host-associated > Plants > Roots > Rhizosphere > Soil ... | reverse complement strand
AAGTCTATCCCCGCGGAACGGAACTCCGGATTGGAGAAGGAGATGCGGACGCACAGAGCATCAATGTGCCAGGTAAGCGCTTTGGGGCAACGCACTTGGCAATCGCTACCGTGCTGGAGGCTGACGAGGTCCTGTCAATCGCTCAGCGGGAGGGCTGGCCGGCAAAGATCTGTAACCGCGGTGGCGGCACATTTCACGTTATCGAAATCTGGATTGAAGGTTGCCAGATGATCGAGGTGCTGACGGCCGAGATGCAGCGCGAATATCTGGAAAATATCTCGGTCGAAAAGTGGGAGCGAATGTTGGCTTCGAAGCCGGCGCAACCTAGACATTAAACGATCGAGCCGGGAGGTCGCTTCGGGGCCTCCCGGCTCGCGAACTGACGGTACACGACAGGCCAGCCCGCCGGCGGATGGGTCCACCTCTTCGGCTTCTGATCCTCTGGCTTCTGCTTCACTAGCTTCGCCAACCTCTGCCTAACCGCTCCTACCATCGTCCGTGTCCAGTCCATTCGAACGGTGCAATGGGCGGGTCGAGTTCGGGAACGCCGCGTTGATCTATCCATTAGAAAGCGATGGATGATACCCATGAAATGGCTCGGCAGGCGCTGGAGCGTAGCACTCAATTTGAAGCGTTCGGGACGATGCTTTCATTTTGGGCGTGGCCAATTGCAGCACTCGAGCTATGGACCTCGATGATCGGTGCCCCGCTGCTGAATTGTGAACCGCAGATCGATCGTGATGACCACACGGCGCAGCTTCCCATCCCGAACCCGCTTCAGAAGGCGAAGGATAGCGATCTATTCGCTTGATTCATTTTTTAAGGCTCACGCGGCGCGGCGCCTTCCCATAGGTGCTTGGATCGCCGAAGCTGATCCAGCCGGTGGGCGATCGCCGTCCATGTAGCGATGCCCTGCTTGTCAGCCGCCATCCACTACGCGCTTTCAATTTGGATCAGGCAGCAATCGGATCACCAAGGTCTGTCGGTCCAAACGCACTTTAGCGATTGCCGCCCGCCGGGCGTGACTATCGGCCAACGCTGAATGAGCTAGACGCGCCTCAGCACTGGAGGCCTGATTGGCGCGCTGGCGTTCCTCACGCTCGCGGCGCAAATGGTGCTGTAGGTCCGCTTGTGTAATCATCGACCCTCTCCAATTCAGGAGATGTTCGGCGCTTCTGAAACGGCGCCGCGCGCCATCTCCCATCTTTCGCCGCGACTCAGAACGAGGCGGCAGGTAATGTTGACATGAAATGCCGCCCCTATCGGTTTGACAAGCGGAATCTCTAGACGCGATACGGAAATGCTCGCCAGCGCGAACCAATGACAGCAGGCGACGAGCGGAGCAAATGCCGCGACCAAGCGTTGATAGGCGCCGCGATTTGCGGCCAGCGCCAAACGGCCAGTCTGGAGAGGGTGCGTCATGCATCTGACACATCTCCGCTGACGCGGTGGCCACGGCTAAGCCGGCTGCGTCCGTACCCCCGCACAGCAGCCGGTGAGGGAAAGTGGAAGCCCGTGGCCGTGGCCTTTGGCGCGTTACCACAGCGCGCCTCTTCGGCATAGTAGCCAGGATTATCGGCGCGGCGCATTGCAACGCTAGACTGCCTTCTGCGTTGTGCCGGCATGTTGAGCAGACGAAACGAACTGATCGCTATGGTTGCCCTGAGCTTTCCGGCCATTGCTCTCGCTCAAAATTCCTCCGTGGACTCGCATGCTGCGGCTGAATCGGGAAAGCCGGTTGCCAATACTCTCAACAAGGCGGGAGACATTGCGAGCCAGCCGGTCCGCGACGTCGGCATCAATAAGCGGGAGATCCCCGAGGTGCTTCAGCGCTCAGCTGATGATCCTTATGCTACCGATACCGTGCGAACTTGCGCTCAGATCAGCTCTGCCATGCGTGAACTCAACGAGGTGCTCGGCCCCGATTACGAGCCCGGCAGGACCACGAGGGAGAACCGGGTCGGGAGGCTCGCCGAGGCCGGCGGAAAAACCGTAGTCAATGCGTTCATCCCTTTCCGTGGCCTGGTACGAGAGGTTAGCGGCGCGGCGCCGGCTGAACGGCGCTACAATGCCGCCCTTGACGCTGGATTGGTCAGGCGCGGCTTCTTGCGTGGACTTGCTGTTGCCAAAGGCCGCAAGCTCAAAGCGACTGCGACTAGAGGCTGACTCCTCCGACCCGGAAGATAGCGCTCCTAAACGGTTGCAGGTTATATAAAATGGCGTATCGCTGCATAGGCGGAGTGATATTCAACATACAGAGCGCAAGAGTAAAGCGCATCACGTTCGATCCGCCGTTTCCCAACCCCGCCGCACCTTGAACTTCTCAAACTGTAAAAGGAGTGTGAAGGGGATAACGCGGGAGCAGAAGCCTACGTCGGAGAAGCCTCGTGAGCGACGCTGCCGTGACGTTTACGATCCTGCCCCTGTCAGCAGCTTTGGGGTTGTTGGCAACGGCAGCATTTGGGGTCCTAGAATGACCGGACAAGGTCCTGCCATTATGGGAGTAGCAAGTGACCCGTGAAGCTCTTGTAGACGTGTTGGAAGACACGAGAATGATGCTTGCCAGAGAGAATAGGCCTCAGGACGCCATACGCTGTTCGGGCCGCTCGAACCGCGCAGTCAGCCCGGGCCGCGCGGCCGCAGCCGCTTCCATCGCGGCATGTTTGACAGGCCCATAACCGCGGATCTCCTCGGGTGCCCGGCAGAGCGCGATCGCCGCGTCGTAATTTGCGAGCGAGAGCCGCTCGGCGACCATCGCCATCGTCTGCTCGTACTCCTTAATAAGGGCGCGCTCCGCCTTGCGTTCGGCGCCGTAGCCGAACGGATCGAACGCGGTGCCCCGCAGTCCCTTGAAGCGCGCAAGGAGGCGCAGCGCGGGTAGCATCCACGGACCGAACTTCCGCTTCTTCGGTCGGCCCGTTGCCGGGTCGATCCGCGAAAAGACCGGTGGCGCCATATGAAATTGCAGCTTGTAGTCGCCCGTGAACGCCGACCGAAGGTTGTCGAGGAAGGCGCCGTCGGTGAAAAGGCGGGCAACCTCATACTCGTCCTTATAGGCGAGCAGCTTGTAGTAATTGCGCGCAACCGCCTCGGTGAGTTCGCTGCGTCCCGGAAATAGGCGCTGTTCGGCGCGGCTGATCTGACCGACCCAATCCTCGAAGCGCCGGCCATAGGCCTGGTCCTGATAGGCGACGAGATCTCCGGCGCGGCGCTGGACGAGCTCTGCGGTGGTTTCCGACAAATGCAGGCTATCGCGCTCCGGCGCCGCAGCGCGGGCCAGTGCCTCGATCTTCTCCGGCCGCTCGGCGAGTAGGCGGCCGAGCCGAAATGCCTGGAGGTTGGCCGGAACCGCGACCTTGTTCCGAGTGATCGCCGCCTCGAGCGACGCGACCTTCACCGGGAGCCAGCCGCGCTGGCAGGCGAACCCCATCATCATGATGTTGGCGCCGATCGTGTTGCCCATCAGCTGCTCGGCGAGCGCAGTGGCATCAACGAAAGTTACTTCGCCGGCAAAGCGCTGAATTGCCTCACGTTGTGCGTCGACCGGCAACGCGAAATCGCGCTCGCGCGTGAAGGTGCCGGTCACGGTGGCATGCGCGTTGACAACCGCGCGGCTCGTTCCCCGGCGCAGCCGCGAAAGCGCGTCGTCGGATGCCGATGTAACGAGATCGGCGCCGATCAGGACGTCACACTGGCCGATCGAGAGCCGGGTAGCATTGAGCTTGGCCGGATCGTCGGCAACCTTGAGATGGCAATGGACCGAGCCGAACTTCTGTGCGAGCCCAGTGAGGTCGAGCGCCTGGATCGCCTTGCCTTCAGCTTGCGCGGCGGCTCCGATCAGGTTGGCCACGGTCACCACGCCGGTGCCGCCGATGCCGGTAACCAGCAAACCGTAGACCTCGTCCGTCGCGGCGACCGTCGGCTCGGGCAGGTCGGCGAATAGAACTTCGCCCGCGTCGACCCCGCTCGGTTTGGCGAGTTCCCCGCCCTCAATCGTGACAAAGCTTGGACAGAAGCCTTTTACGCAGGAAAAGTCTTTATTGCAGGCGGACTGATCAATCGTGCGCTTGCGCCCGAACTCGGTCTCGAGCGGCTGCACCGAAAGGCAGTTAGACTGCACCGAGCAGTCGCCACAGCCTTCGCAGACGCGGTCGTTGATCACCACGCGCCGTGCGGGATCAGGCGCCAGCTTACGGCTGCGCCGGCGCCGCAGCTCGGTCGCGCAGGTCTGCTCGTAAACAATCACTGACACGCCGCGCTTGGCGCGTAATTCTTTCTGGACATTCTCGAGCTCGTCGCGGTGAAAAAGGCGCGTGCCCGGAGCGAACTCGGAAACGGAGAACTTCTCTGGCGAATCACTGACCACTGCGATCTCGCGGACGGATTCGCCATATAGTTCGTGGGTGATCTGGGCGACGCTGATCGGACCGTCGACCGGCTGGCCGCCAGTCATCGCCACAGCGTCATTGTAGAGGATCTTGTAGGTGATGTTGACACCGGCGGCGACCGCTTGGCGGATCGCCATGGAGCCAGAGTGGTACCAGGTGCCGTCCCCGACGTTGGCGAAGATGTGCTCATTTTCGAGGAAGTGCGCCGCACCGGCCCAGTTGGCGCCCTCGCCGCCCATGTGGGGATAGCTGACCACGTCGCGGTCCATCAGGTTGGCGAGCCAGTGACAGCCGATGCCGGCGAGCTGCTGCGAGCCCTGCGGAACCTTGGTCGAGGTGTTGTGCGGGCAGCCTGAGCAAAAGTACGGCGAGCGCGCGACATTGGTCCGCGGCCGCGCGAGCTCCTCGCGGACGTTGCCGAGATAGTCGACCCACCCCGTCATCGCGCCGGTCCGATGCACCGGCGCGAGCCAGCGATAGAGCACGTCGGCGATCAGCGCGGGGTTGAGCTCGCCGAACGACGGCATCCATTCGGCGCCCGCGGCATCGCGCTTGCCGAGCACGCGCGGCCGATCGGGCGGGGCGAGGTTGAACAGGATGTCCTTCACCTGCGGTTCGAGCACAGGGCGCGATTCCTCGATAACGAGGATCTCCTCGAGGCCACGGGCGAATTCAAGCAGGGTCTCGGGCTCAAGCGGCCAGACCAGCGCGACCTTGAAGATCTCGATGCCGGCGGCAGCGAGCTGCGCCTCGTCGACGGAGAGATCGGCGAAGGCCTCAATGGTGTCCGCCCAGCTCTTGCCGGTGGTGATGATGCCGACCCGCCGCTTCGGGCTGATATGGGTAGGCCGGTTGAGGTGGTTGAGCGCGGCGAACGCCCGCACCGCAGGCAATCGCAGCTCCAGCATGCGGCGGTCCTGGTCGACCGAACTGTCCGGCCAGCGGGTATGAACCTTGCCCGGGCTGGGCGGCAGTATGATCTCGGAGCGCGCGGGATCGAGGTCGATCGTCAGCCAGGATTCGAAGGTGTCGGAGACCGCCTTGATTGCGACCCAGACGCCGGCATGGCGCGACAGCTGCCAGCCGATCAAACCGAAATCGTAGATATCCTGGACGCTAGCGGCGTTGAAGCTCGGGATGCACATCGAGGCGAGGCTCAGCTCGCTTTGCTGCTGGATCGAGCTCGATCGGCTCATTGGATCGTCGCCGACCGCCATGATCACTCCGCCCAGCGGCGCGGTGCCCCACAAGTTGGCGTGGCGCAGCGCATCGCCCGAGCGGTCGATCCCGGGACCCTTGCTGTACCACATGCCGGCGACACCATCGTACCTGGGCTTGAAGAACCCGATCTGCTGGGTACCCCAGACCGCCGTCGCAGCGAGATCCTCGTTGACCCCTGGCTGGAAGCGGATGCCGAGCTGATCGAACAGGGGCTTGGCCTTGGTCAGCTCGAAATCGAGATGTCCGAGTGGCGAACCGCGGTAGCCCGAGATGAACGCCGCCGTGTTGTGGCCCGCCGCACGGTCGCGCCGCACCTGTTCGACGGGAAGGCGCGCCAGCGCCTGGTTGCCCGACAGGTAAGCCCGGGTCTCGGGCACGGTCGCAGATGCGGCACTTGTCTCAGCGCTCATAGTGTTGCTTTCCGTCCAAGGCGGGCCTTCCCGGCAGATCGTCTGCACCGGCCGCGCGCCGAGCGTCTCCGATACCGCCGCTCGCCCGCTTGCCGCAAATCCCAGGCGAGCGTAGATTCCGCATCGTGGGAATCGAAGGCGCACAGTCGGTCAATCGGGCGCTCGCGCTGCTACTGCGTATCATCGACGACGGCGGCGGCAGCAGCCTCGCCGCGCTTGGTCGTGAAATCGGGCTCGCGCCTGCCACCTCTTACCGGCTCGCCGGCTCGCTGCGCGCGGCAGGCTTGGTCGTGGGATTCGCCAAAGGGAGACTCTATGTCGGCCCCGAGCTCGCCAGTCGGCGCGCCCAGTTGAGCTTGCGCCCGGCCCTAGTCGCGGCGGCACGGCCGATCCTTGGGCGGCTCGCCCGCGCCGAGCGGAGCGTCGCCCACATCGGCGTGCTCGAGAATGACATGGTGACGTATCTCGTCCGCGAGGGTGCCGAATCTAGCACGATCTTTTCCGAGGAGGGCTCGCAACTCGAGGCCTACTGCTCGGGCATTGGCAAGATGCTGCTGGCCAGCCTGCCGGAACCCGAGCGCGAGACCTACCTCGCTGCTGGGCCGTTCGTGGCGCTCACCGATCGAACGATCACCGATCCGGCGCATCTTCGAGCCGAGCTCGCCGAAACCGCGACGCGCGGCTTCGCGTGCGACCGTGGCGAGGCGGCTTTAGACCTCAACTGCACCGCCGTTGCGATCCGTGATCCGAGGGGCGCCGCGATAGCCGCGCTCTCGCTGTCGCGATTGGGCCCAGCGCCTGCGAAGGCACATGTCCTGGGCCTGCTGCGAGACGCGAGCGTGGCTATCGAGGAAGCCATCTTTCAGAACAGATGCTAGCTGTGAATTTCTGCGCGAGCGACTGGAAGCGATGAATATCGTGCGCTGTGCCGATCTCAGCATCATCCAAGAAGGGCACAAAGTCAAAGTCGCTCAGTCATTCTCGTCCGCCAGCGGCCAGGCTCATCCAAGAACATTCGATTCCTGAGGATCGAGGATGAACGGGTTGGCTCAATCTGGTTGGACAGGCTAATTCCGGCTGCAGATCAACTTTCAAATACCGGGCAACTCTTGCCGAGGGCATGGCGGCCGGCAGTAGGGCTGCAGGACAAGTTCAGCTTCAAGGCGTTGCGCCGGGCGCACAGATCACCGCTCCGCACCTCAAATACGATATGAAGGGATTGCTGGATGATGCCAAACTCCTCGAACAGGATCTCGACGACGCGTTCGAGCTCGCGCTGCTTGTTGGCCGGCAGATGATCGAGGTCGGTGCGCATGTGGCCCTAGCTCCTATCAACATGTGACGCGGGATGCTCCTCATGCTTTGGCGTGAAGCGATCGGCATAGCAGATGATCGTGCCGCGCTCGCCCTTGCGGACATGGCCGCCGGCGCCATTGGCCTGGGCAAAGGTCAGCCAGCGCTGCGACGTGTAACCCCCTTCGATGACAGCGGCCCACAGCATCAGGATGTTGATTCCCGAATAGCGCCGGCCGGTCGCGGCATTGACTGGCATGGTGCAGGGACAGGCGGCGGCATCCCATGGCTGCACCCAGGGAAGCCGTCCCGCCTCAAGCTCGGCGATGATGCGGTTGGTGACCTCGGCATAGAGGCTCTGGCGGACATTGGACATGGATCTGCTCCTTCAAAACACCGCACCTGGGGCCGGAATGGCGGGTGGGCGGCAGGAGCGGACCGGCAGTCCCCGCCGAGCGAGGCGGGCTGCACCCGGAGGGCCGCAACAAAGTGAAGGAGCTAAGCGAAGCGCAGCTTGCGGCACGCCGCGGCGGGACTAGCGGGTAGCGACGCCCACCCCGCCAGACCAGCACCGGAGGCAACGCCATCGCGTGACGGCGCGATGTCCATCAGCCGGAGCAGCGCTCCGGCCAATACCCATCCGACTCGGCCGCGTGAAGCGTGAGACGCTCAGATGATCGGCCGGATGGCGGGGGACGTCCTGAGACTATCGCAGCAACAGCGCCAAAAACAGTCATACCACCTCGCTGCCGACTCCAGCCCCCTTTCCGCCGACATCAGGCTCGACCCCTCTTGCCATAGTCCTTTTCTGTCTCAAGACCGGCCGCCGGGAGCGACAGCAACGCAAGCCATGCAGGACCATGCCATGACAACCGACACCCCCGATCGCATCCTTCGGATCAACACCGTGCTCGAACGCACCGGGCTCAGCCGCTCGACCCTCTACCGGAAGATCCAGCAGGGCACGTTCCCAAGACAGATCGCGATCAGCACGCGGTGCGCCGGATGGCGGGCGTCCGCAGTCGCCGAGTGGATGAAGAACCCGATGTTCTACTCGGTTGAGGATTATCCCGAATAATGGCTGAAATGCGCCTTATAAACGGTGGCGGACGCTCCGGATACCGAAGGCCGCCGGTCGGCTTTGCTCGACCTAAGGACGGCTATGGGGTGGGAAGCGGACTGTCAGCTTCCAGGCGGCAGAGCACGCAAGCTGTCGCCGCTCACACATGACGCGGACGCATGATAGAGCGACGCACTCCGCTGGTGCTCTTCGTCGAGCCAGGAGCTGAGAATGGAGGTGCTATGTATTATCAAGTTGTTGCTCAGTGCGCTGAGACCCTGAAAAACATGGAAGTCTGGCTCGACAAGGCTGAGCAGTATGCTGCCGCCAAGAAGTTTGACGTTGGCGTGCTGATGACCAGCCGTCTCGCGCCTGACATGCAGGGCTTCATCTATCAGGCCCAAAGCGCCTGCGACTACGTCAAGGGCGCTGCGGCTTGGTTATCGGGACAGACCCCACCAAGCCACGTGGACAATGAGCAAACGATCAGCGAAGTCCGTGCGCGTATCCGCAAGACCTTGGCCTTCGTGGAAAGTGTGGAGCCCGAGCAATACGAAGGTGCGAACGAGCGTAGTGTAAAGATCGGATGGGCTGGCGGACGGTCTATTGGGGCAGAGGACTATCTTATGCAGATCACAATTCCGAACGTATTTTTCCATATCACCACGGCATTCGCCATTCTCCGCCACAATGGCGTGGATATTGGAAAGATGGACTTCCTGGGCGCGATCAGATGGAGCCGCGACTGATGGAGGGTGCGGTAGGGAGCGTCCGCTTTCAGGACGTGACATGCTGCGGCTCAACGGCTGGATTTGGGTCGTGAGCTGCCACGGCGCTGAAACTGGCGCGTATCGTCGGATATGGGGCGGGTGGGGGCAGTCTGCTTCTGGCCTGAGATCGGCGGGAGCAGGTCAGCCCATATCGATTTGAGTCTGCAGACTATCGGAAATGCCCAACTCACTGCGAGGTAACTCAAAATTCATATCCCGCACCGAGATTCCAGGTAACTTCCTTTGTGCGTGTCGCGAAGCTGGCCGCCGCCTTGACAAGTGTGTGATCGTCATTGAAGGATTTAGATGCGCCGACGGCAAATGCGATGGCGCTACCGCTGCCTCCCATGCTTGTGGCGATCATGCCTCTGCCAGGAGTTATCACCTGTGGCATACCCGCAAGAGCCGCATTTCGAGCGTCGCCGGCTTGCCGGATACGACTGAGCTTCTTGAGGTCGAACTGGATTGTGGTGATGCTGGTAGAGAGGTTCGCCACGGCCGCATTTAGTTGGCCTAGATTGACGGCATCTGTCGCCGTTATCCCTGGTGCAACATTGACGATCCGCCGCTCAAGCCCCGTACGACCGACCGACACGGTGTTCGCCTGGTCAGCCATTGCTCCTGCACCAATCGCCACACTTCCTGCGCCTGTGGCGGACGCAGCATCCCCAATCGCCACGTTTCCTTCCGCCGTTGCCTGACTTGCGCTGCCAAGGGCAACACTTCCCTCACCAATCGCAGTGCTCATATTTCCGACTGCGACCGCGCCGTCTCCAGTCGCGGTGTTATCGGCGCCCAATGCCACCGCACCTTTGCCAATGGCGTAATTGGGGTCACCAATCGCTACAGCTCCGATACCACTGGCAAACTGGCCCGTCCCAATGGCAACGGCACTGACTGACTGAACGTCGTTTCCAGTACCAATGTTTACACTATTTGCGAAGTCGGAGCGGGCACCGAAGCCGATTGCGACAGCGTTGACGCCAGCGACACCGCTATTCGACCCAAACGCGGTGCCGCCATCGGCGGAAACATGTGATTGTGAACCCACGGCGGTGCCATCGACCACCGTGAAAATCTCAGCATGACCTAGTGCCGGCACGCTAAAGATACCGACACCCGTCCCGTCGCCAATCGCCACATTTCCGTCCCCGATGGCAAACGAATAAGAACCGACCGCGGTAGAACCAGCCTCCACAGGCAATGGGTTATAGGGCAAGATGAGCGAGTCTCCACCTTGATTGCCCCATGTGGCCACGTGAGCACCTACAGAGGTTCCCGCAAAACCGGTATGAATATTGTTTTGGCCGATTGCCGTGCTTGCGTCGCCACCGAGGTCAACGAATCCCGAACCGCAAACAAAAGACTCGGACCCTGAAGCCGCAGACTGCGACGAGCCATTGATGTCACAGGCCTCTTGCGCAAAAGCCAGTGCTGGTTGGATGAGATACCTCGTCCGGGCGATAGTCATCAGCAGGATAGTGCGTGTCATGAGATCCTCCCTTTTCGTAAATGGCCTTCACTAAATTCCGCTCAAAGGGGACCGGCAATGGACGTCACGCAAAGGTCGGCCGGATCATCTGAGGCGAAAATATTCAAGCTCTAGTCGACCAGAGAATGGGATTTAGAACTCAAAACGCTTTGGTGATACCGAACTCGAGCCGTGCGCGCCTTTGATCATATAGTGGGATGGTCGAGAAATTGCGGCTGTAGCTCAACTTTATCGACGGCGCGAAGCCGGCAACGTTCCAGTCGCGCTTATAAATACTCGCAGCCAGTTGGACCGACCAGTCTCGCCGCGTGCGATTGAACAACGCCAGCTGGCGGTCGTTCAGTTGACGACCGACCTCTAGGGAAATTTGTGGCCGCAAGCCCCAGCTGATTTCCTTTAACAGGCCCCATCCAAGTCTGGCGCTCCAATATGAATAGCCGGGATCATGCGCGATATTGCGTTGAACGACAGCATAAATGAAGCCCAGAGTTGCTGCATTGATGGCCCGATTGGCTTGTGCGGTCGCTTCGATGTTCCACGCATCGATATCGTCGCGTCGCGAATAATTGTCGTGGCGTGCGGCCAGCGCGGTCTCGGTGCCTAACTTGCCATTGATCACCTTGTCGAAATTGAGCTTGCCACCAAAACTGGTGGAAAGCGTGTGGCCCCCATACCATCGCTTGAATGCGGTTGCGGAGGTGCGTAGCCTGCCACCGGCGATGCGAAACTCCGGCCCCGCTTCGCCGCCGATGTAGAGGTCGTCGAACTTGCCCCCTGAGTAGTTCACGATCCGGCCATATCCGCCGAGATAAAGAGGCGTGTTCCTATTGCGCCAAAGCCGCATTGAGGCATCGCCACCCGCGATCATGCCAACCCCGGAATGCGCTCGGGCAGATTTGTTCAGGCTGAAGGGAAGACCGAAAATATCGACATGTTCCTTGTTCGTTGCCGAGTTGATGTTGCTGTCCGGCGCGATCCCGAAGATGATATTGAAGCGCCATGCGCGCCGCGCACGGATCGTCTCGCGGAAGCGCGCGATGTTCTGAATCACGGCGGCCGGTGGATGTTCAGCGATGGCGAGGCGAAAATTATAATCGGCCTGGTCGTCCTCTTTCATCAGGAAAAGCGTTCGGGCAAGTTCGAGGCGGACGCGGATCAGTTTCGGATCACCCTCCAGTATCTTTCGGAACAGCCGCTCAGCTCGAGCAAAATCCTTGCCAGCGAGTGCCGCCATGCCATCAAGGAAATCGCGCTCTACGCCCCCCACGCGGTCTCGGGCGAGCCGATCGAGCAGCCCTTCCGCTTCCTCGTGACGGCCGGCGTCTATGAGCTCTCCTGCAAGCCTTAGCACCTCATCCACCGACAGATGGTTGAGGCGGATGGATCGGTGCGGTTGCTCTGCATGAAGCGGAAAAGCCGGGACAAGCACCCCGAGCATTAAGGGCGCCAGGTTATTCCGAAAATTGTGCACTTTCGGGTTTCAGAATAGGGTCAGTTTTTGGTGCCAAGAAAGGCATCGCTGACCAGCGGCTGGCCCGAAACCTCGCCAAGCGCGAACACCCCCCCTATCTGCTGTGCGCCGGGTCCAAAGAAGGCACCATCTAGCGTGCCGGTTGCAGCGACATTTCTGGAAATCGAACCGCTGACCTGCCCGGGAAAGCCAATAGTGCCGTAGAGCGGAATAGAGAAGTCGCCCGGTGAATTGATCGTCCCGGTCCCGTGCGCGTCAACGGCGAGGGTTGTGAGGGTGCCGCCAACCGAATCTCCCCCGACCCACGAATCACGGGAAAGCTGAGCGGAAATCGATCCGCGACTGAAATCGGCGGAGAGTGCGACGCGTACTGGCGCGCCATATCCAGGAAAGTTCCGGTTCGCTGTGTCGGTATCATAGCCAAGCGAGGCCGCTGAATATGTTGCTATGCCCGACATGGGGATTTCCGTGGCGGGGGTTCTGTCCCCATGCACGAAATAGGCACGGCCTTG
>Ga0207706_10004832_pt1 | contig 12617 bp, 6 predicted proteins | sample KBSC53metaG_FD_184318 | JGI IMG/M metagenome (GOLD analysis project Ga0207706, IMG submission 184318) | Corn rhizosphere microbial communities from Kellogg Biological Station, Michigan, USA - KBS C5-3 metaG (SPAdes) (version 2) | ecosystem: Host-associated > Plants > Roots > Rhizosphere > Soil ... | reverse complement strand
CGGCAGCCCTGTGCTCTACGAGCAGATCGAGGAAGGGCTCACCGAGCTGATCGGCGCCGAGGACACGCTCGTGCTGCCGACGATCACGCTGATCCACATGTCGGTGATCCCGGTGCTCGCGGGGAGCGGGACGATCTTCCTGGAAAACCGCGCACACAAGACGATCTACGACGGCTGCGAGCTCGCCAAGGTTCGAGGCGCAACGGTCAAGCGGTTCGCGTTCGAGGACGTGGCCGACCTGGAGCGGCTCCTGCGTGAAGGCAGCACCGCGCCGAGGCTGGTCTGCATCGACGGTGTGAACAGCATGACCGGGAACGCAGCGGACGTCGCAGCCTTCGCGCGCGTCGCCCGCGAGCACGACGCGCTCCTCTACGTCGACGACGCGCACGGGTTCGGCGTGATCGGCGAGCGCGCCGACGATGAGCTGAGCCCGTACGGCAAGCGCGGCAACGGGATCATGCGGTATTTCGACGAGAGCTACGACCACGTCGTCTTCGTGGCGGGCCTCTCGAAGTCGTACTCCTCGCTGGCGGCGTTCCTCGCCTGCCCGCCGGAGCTCAAGCGCCTGCTCAAGACCGCGGCACCGCCGTACCTCTACTCCGGCCCCTCGCCCGTGGCTTCCCTCGCGACCACGATTGCCGGGCTTGCGGTCAACGAGGCCCGCGGCGACACGATCCGCGCCGACCTCTGGCGCAAGACGGCGATGGTGCTCGACTGCCTCGACCGCCTCGGCGCGCATACGCCCAACCGCTCGGGCTTCCCGATCATCGAGGTTCCACTGGGGCGCCATGAGGACATCGACGCGGTCGGGCGCTTCCTGTTCGAGAACGGCATCTACGTGACGCTGGCTGCGTACCCACTCGTCCCGCGCGACGAGGTCGGCTTCCGGATCCAGGTCACCGCCGCGAACACCAACGCGGAGATCGAGCAGCTCGTCGACGTGCTCGGCCGGCTCGCAAACCGCTTCGACCTGCAGCCCGCACGGGCGAAGGTGAGGGCGGCCTGATGTCTCTGCGCGCGTGGCGGGACAACGCGTGGTGGTGGTACGCCGCCGCTGCGACTGTGCTCGCCGCGCTGTACATGTTCGTGCCGCCGTTCAAGGGCTCCGGGCCGTTGATCAACGTGCTCGGCTTCTCCGGCGTCGTCGCGATCGTCGCCGGCATCCGGATGCACGACCCGAAGGCCAAGGTCGCCTGGTGGCTGTTCGCGGGCGGCCAGTTCCTGTTCCTCAGCGGCGACGTCTACACCTACAGCAACCCGAACGCATCGTTCCCGTCGGTCGGCGACGCGCTCTACCTGGCCGTGTATCCCATGCTGATGGCCGGGCTGCTCGTGCTCGTCCGGCGCCGGAACCCGAGGCGCGACCCGGCCGCGGTGGTCGACGCGCTGATCCTCACGATCGGCATCGGCCTGCTCTCGTGGGTGTTCCTGATCGCGCCGAACATCCACCTGGGCGACATCTCGTCGCTGGGCAAGGCCGTGTCGATTGCCTACCCGCTCGGCGACGTGCTGCTGCTGGCCGCCGCCATCCGTCTTGCGGTCGACGCCGGCAAGCGCGCGCCCGCCTTCTACCTGCTCTCCTCGAGCATCGTCTGCCTGCTCGCAACCGACTCGGCATACAACCTCGCGCTTCTCAAAGGCACCTACGACCACAGCCAGCTGATCTACGACCTCGGCTGGATCTCGTACTACGTCCTCTGGGGCGCCGCAGCCTTGCACCCGTCGATGCGTGTCCTCGAGGAGCCGGCCGCCGACTCGCGGCCGCGCCTGACCTCGCTCCGGCTCGGGCTGCTCGGCGCGGCGTGCCTGATCGCTCCGTCCATCCGCTTCGTCCAGGCACTCGGGAACGCCGACGTCCTGGTTCTGATCGTCGCCTCCGCATTGCTCTTCCTCCTCGTCGTGATCAGGATGGCCGGCCTGGTCCGACAGGAGGAGCGGATCGTCTCGCGCGAGCGCACCCTTCGCGTGGCCGGCGCCGAGCTGGTCGGCGCGGCGGGCTACGAGCAGATCTACGAGTCCGCGATCGCCGGTGTGCGCCGGCTCCTGGGTGAGGATCTCTGCGTCCACCTGGCGCTACTGAGGGACGCCGGCCCAGTCGTTGCCGCTTCGTCCCAGGATTGCGACTGGCCGCTGACCGACCAGACCTTCGACTGGCTGCAGGCAAACGCGGCCCGTGTGCGGATCCCGTACTTCGAGCTCCCGCGCGAGGCGCGCAACGAGCTCCGCTTCGAGGGCGGGCACACAGTGATGCTGACTCCGCTCTCGATCCGCTCCGAGGTCCGCGGTCTCCTGGTCGCCAACTCGAACAACGGCGTTTCCGAAGAGGTGGCGAACTCGTTCGAGGCTCTTGGCCTCCAGGTCTCGCTGGCCGTCGAGGGCGCGTCGCTCGCGGCCGACCTCCACCGCCGCCAGAGCGAGGCGCGCTTCCGCTCCCTCGTCGCCCACTCGAGCGACCTGATCACGGTGCTCGACGCACACGGCGTCGTCACGTACCAGAGCCCGTCGGTCGAGCGCGTGCTCGGGTACGGCGTCGAAGAGATCGAAGGGACGCAGTTCGACTGGCTGCTGAGCGAAACCGATCGCCCGCGCCTGCGACGGCTGATCGCCGGCGACGGCGCCGGCAGCAGCGAGGCACACACGCTCGAGTGCGCGCTGACGCACAAGAACGGCACCAGCCTCCGCTTCGAGGTGCAGCACACCGACCTGCTGCACGACGAGCACATCCGCGGGATCGTGCTGAACAGCCGCGATGTCAGCGAGCGGAAGGAGTTCGAGGACCAGCTCGCCCACCAGGCCTTCCACGACCCGGTTACAGGGCTCGCGAACCGCGCGCTCTTCTCGGACCGCGTCGAGCACGCGTTGATGCGCTCGCAGCGCGGCTTCCCGGACATCGCCGTGGTCTTCATCGACCTCGACGACTTCAAGACCGTGAACGACAGCCTCGGCCACGCGGCCGGCGACTCGGTTCTTCAGGAGGTTGCGCGCCGCCTGCGGATCGCGGTGCGGCCAACCGACACGGTTGCCCGCTTTGGCGGCGACGAGTTCGCCGTCCTGCTCGAAGGCGTCAACGACTCCGCCCAGGCCGCCGACGCCGCAGCGCGGATCCTGCACGCGCTCGAGCTCGCGTACGAGATCGACGGCAAGCAGGTCTTCCCGCGCGCGAGCATCGGCATCTGCCTCATCGACCGCGAGGACTCGGTCCCCGAGGCGGCGGAGCTGCTGCGCAACGCGGACGTCGCGATGTACATGGCGAAGCGCGACAGCAAAGGCAGCTACCGGGTCTTCGAGCCCGCGATGCACGAGCGCGTCGTCGAGCGCCTCGAGCTGCGCGCCGAGCTCCAACAAGCGATCGAGGCCGACCACTTGGTGCTGCACTATCAGCCGGTCGTGCGCCTCGAGGGCCACGAGATCCTCGGTGTCGAGGCGCTGCTGCGCTGGCAGCATCCGACGCGCGGGACGATCCCTCCGAACGAGTTCATCCCGCTCGCCGAGGAGACCGGCCTGATCATCGGGATGGGCCGCTGGGTCCTGAACGAGGCCTGCCGCGAAGGCGTCGAGATCCAGAATCGGTTCGAGCGCGCCGAGCCGCTCGCGATCAGCGTCAACCTCTCTGTCCGCCAGCTGCAGTCGGACTCGATCGTCTCCGACGTGCGCTGCGCGCTCGAAACGAGCGGGCTGCCCCCCGAGTCGCTCGTGCTCGAGATCACCGAGTCGGTGATGATGTCCGACACCGACTTCGCGGTTCAACGCCTCGAGGATTTGAAGGCGCTCGGCGTGCGGCTCGCGATGGACGACTTCGGCACGGGCTACTCGTCGCTGAGCTACCTGAGCCGCTTCCCGGTCGACATCCTGAAGATGGACCGCTCGTTCGTCGGCGCCGGCGAGAACGTCGCGCTGCAGTCGGCGATCATCGCGCTCGGCGCGAGCCTTGAGCTCGACGTCGTCGCGGAGGGGATCGAGCTTCCCGAGCAGGAGCAGTCGCTGCATGACCTCGGCTGCGAGATCGGTCAGGGCTTCCTCTTCGCGCGTCCGATGCCGAGCTCGGATCTCGCCGCGTTCCTCGCAGGCCGGCCGGAATGGTCCGACCGCGACGCGACGAGCAATGCAGCATAGTCACGAGGCGCTCGACCGCCCAGGCGGTTTCGAGCGCGCGCGCCTGCTGGCGCCGCTCCGCCATCGCGACTTCCGCGTGCTCTGGAGCGGGATGGCGGTCTCGCTCGTCGGCGACGGCATCTTCCTGATCGCGATCGCCTGGGAGGCGTACGTCCTCTGGAACGCGCCCGCGGCGCTCTCGATCGTCGGTATCGGGATGACCGTCCCGACAGTGGTGTTCCTGCTGGTCGGCGGTGTGCTCAGCGACCGCCACGACCGGCGGCTGCTGATGCTGTGGGCCGACATCGTGCGCGCCGTTGCGGTCACCTGCCTCGCGGTGCTCGTATTCGCCCACGCGCTCCAGCTGTGGCAGCTCGTCGCGCTCGTGGCTCTCTACGGCTGCGGCACCGCCTTCTTCACGCCGGCCTTCGAGGCGATCATCCCCGACCTGCTGCCGCCCGACGACCTCGCCGCGGCCAACTCGCTCGACCAGTTCGTGCGACCGATCGCGCTGCGGCTGCTCGGGCCATTGCTCGGGGGCTGGCTCGTCGCCGCGGGCGTCGGCCTCGCGTTCGCGGTCGACGCGGCGTCGTTCGCCGCGTCGGCGCTCGCCGTTCTGGCGGTGCGTTCGCGGCCGGTCGTCAGCGCAGAGCACGGCTCCCACGGCGCCGCCCTGCGCGAGGGGTTCGCCTTCATCCGCCGCCGCGTCTGGCTCTGGGGGACGCTTGCGTCTGCCGCCGCGGCCTACCTCGTCTTCCTCGGCCCCAGCGAGGTGCTCCTGCCGTACGTGGTCAAGAACGAGCTGCACGCTTCGGCGGGCGAGCTCGGGCTCGTCTTCGCGGCCGGCGGTGTCGGCGCGATCGGAGCGGCGGTGCTGATGGGACAGCGTGGCCACCCTCGCCGGGACGTCACTGTGATGTATGCGACGTGGACGCTCGCGACGCTCGCGGTGGCCGGGTACGGGCTCGCAACTGCGGCTTGGCAGCTGATGCTCGCGTGCCTCGTCTTCAACGCGCTCGAGACGGCCGGGACGATCGTCTGGGCGACGATCAAGCAGCGCCACGTGCCGAGCTCGATGCTCGGCCGCGTCTCGAGCCTGGACTGGCTGATCTCCATTGGCCTGCTGCCGATCTCGTTCGCCCTGACCGCGCCGGTCGCCGCCGCGCTCGGGGTGCGCGCCACGCTGGTAGGCGCCGGCCTCGTAGGGGCGGCGATCACGCTCGCGGCGCTGTTCCTGCCCGGGATGACCGCGATCGAGGGTCGCGCCGACCGCGATGGGCCACCGCTGGGGCGGAAGCGCGTCGTTCCCACGGCGAACTAGCGCCGTAGGACTACCGCAATCCAGGCGGCTACACTGTGGCCCGCCCGGGGCTATAGCTCAGTTGGGAGAGCGCCTGGATCGCACCCAGGAGGTCGCCGGTTCGAGTCCGGCTAGCTCCACCTCGACGCATTCGGGATACCCGTTAGCTGCTATGCAGCTTCGGCGCTAGCGGGGAAGACGACGCTCTCTCGATCGGCGATCGTGGGCGCTCGGAGCAATCAGGCGACGAGGCGCCACCTTTGCCCTGACCTTGCCGCCACGAGGAAGGGAGCGTCCATGCCCCACGTCACCGTCGGCACCGAGAACGACAACGACATCAAGATCTACTACGAAGACCACGGCAGCGGCATGCCGGTCGTCCTGATCCACGGCTACCCGCTCAACTCCGACTCATGGGAGCGCCAGGAGCCCGAGCTTCTCAGCGCCGGTTACCGCGTGATCCGGTACGACCGGCGCGGCTTCGGCAACTCGAGCCGCCCCACCATTGGCTTTGACTACGACACCTTCGCCGCCGACCTGAACGCGCTGCTCGACCATCTGCGGCTCGACGACGTCGTGCTCGCCGGCTTCTCGATGGGAACCGGCGAGGTGACCCGCTACCTCGGCACGTACGGCTCTGCCCGTGTGAGCCGCGCGGTGCTGTTCGGCGCGATCCCGCCGTTCGTGCTCAAGACCGACGACAACCCCGAAGGCGTCGACGGCGCCGTGTTCGACGGGATCAAGGCGGCCATCGTGAAGGACCGCTACGCCTACTTCAAGGACTTCTTCGACAACTTCTACAACGTCGACAAGCTCGCCCCGGAACGGATCGGCGAGCAGGCCTTGCAGGCGAGCTTCAACGTCGCCGCCGGCGCCTCGCCGCATGCCTCCTACGCCTGCGTCGACACCTGGCTGACCGACTTCCGCGCCGACCTGCCGAAGATCGACGTGCCGGTCCTCGTGATGCACGGGACTGAGGACCGGATCCTGCCGTTCGAGTCGACCGCGAAGCGGCTTCCCGCCCTGGTGGCGAATCTGAAGCTGATCCCGGTCGAAGGCGGGCCGCACAACATCGGCTGGACGCATCCCGAGCAGGTCAACCCGGCGCTGCTCGAGTTTCTCGCGGAGGGCGGCGGCCCGCGCGCCGGACTCGACCGCGACCTGACGGTCGCGGCGGGGGCCAAGAGCTAGAACCGAAAGCGAAGAGCTCGGCGTGGAGGAGGCGGACACGTTCCATGTCCGCCTCCTCCTGGCGCGTCTAGTCGGTCGCCGCTAGCGAATGATCGTGTCGCAGTAGGTCGGCCCCGCGAAGACGCCGTCTTCCGGACACGTCGGGACCTGCGCGAACTGGTTCGCTCCGCCGAGGTCGTCGATCGTGTTGGCGTAGTGGACGCCGTAGTTGAGAGCGCCGCCATCCCACGAGAACCACGGGTAGATGCAGTACGGACCGCCGTACGCCGTGCAGTCGGTGGGGCCGACGAAGGAGTTTCCGAGGATCTCGGCCTTCCCTCCGGTGTCCGAAACCGCTGCCCAGTGCTGCTGGTGCGAGCCGTCACCGAACGTTGCGTCGAAGATCCGGATCGGCGTGAAGCCGGCCCAGTTGTCGTTGTTGAACGATCCGCAGAACGTCTGCCCCGGAACGCAGAACTGGAGGGGATGATCGCCGTAGAGGTCAGAGTGGCCGATCTCCCAGACGAATGCCATCGGCGTGTCCCACACGCCGCCCCAGTCGAGTGCGTTGCCGATCTCGTTCGTGTTGAACTCCGGAGTCAGCGGGCCGTCCTTCGGGCTGATGAGCACGAGCACGCTCGACGTCTGCCCAGTCGTCTCGTCCCTGACTTGCTCTTGGTAGGCGGAGCTCGATCCCGGCGCCCAGATGTGGACGTCGACGATGTCGAGCGCGTGCATGACGAACGGGGCCTTTCCGGTGGCGTCCGTGAGCATGCCGTTGAACGCGGCCGGCTCCGCGATGTTCTGTCCCTGCTTTGCGATCGTCCAGACCGGCGAGCACGCCGTGTAGACGTTGGGCGCGTGCACGAGGGAGAAGCCCCCGTTCGAGAAGCAGTTCTTGGTGATGGAGTCGGGGTAGAACTGGAGCTCCAGGAACCCCTCCTGGCCGATCTTGTGCGGGTTCGTGTCCTTGACCGTGCCGCCGAACCAGAACGTCGGCCCGACGCTCGATACCGGGAAGGTCCCGTCTGCCGGCAGTCGGACGCGCCACGTGATGTTCTGCGCGGAGCGCAACGCCGACGAGACTGGATCGAGCTCGGGCTCGTCGTGCCCGGTGCACCCCGGTGCGTAGGAGTCGTAGAAGTCCTCGCTCAGGCCGCCCGGGATGTGCGCGAGGCAACCGGCGGTGCTTGCGCCTGCGATTCCCGAGGTGACGTTCGTCGAGCCTGTAGCCCCGGCGGAAGCGGCAGCGCCGAGAACCACGAGCGCGGCGGCAGCGACCGAGGCAACCAACATCCTCAGGCCGATCATGTGCTCTCCCTCCTGCCTGCCCTAGGTAGCGCAAACGCTATCGATGGTCCCGCCCGCGTGCAAAGGCGCATCCGCCCTTGACATTCGCCGGCGGGCTTGAGAGATATAGCTCTCTCGACAAACCGGGCAACTCGGAAAGAAGGGGGATCCAAATGAGTTGGCGGCGGTTGACCGCTGTCGTTGGCCTCATGGTCGTTGCCGCCGCCGTCGCGGTGCTCCTGGCCACCGGCTCGACAAACACGTCCTCGAAGTCTCGCCATATCGCGAGCCCGCGCCTGAACTCCATGCACGAGCGCAACCAAGGGAACGGCGAGGGCGAGGCCGCGGATGCGGCGTCACAGGCTTACACCGACCGGGCGTACCCGGCGGAGAGCATCTCGATCGACCAGATCCAGAACGCGATCACGGCGAACAACGCGCTCGCGGGCCACGCCGGCGCCAAGCTGACCTCGAAGTGGGATTTCATCGGGCCGGAGACGCTTGACGTCGACCGCCTCGGAACGCAGTCCTTCATCAAGCCGACGCAGTGGTCGGGCCGTGTGACCGCGGTCACCGTCGACCCGAAGTGCAAGCCGCAGGAGTGCACGCTCTACGTCGCCGCGGCGGGTGGCGGCGTCTGGCGGACGACCAATGCGCTCGCGGCGAACCCGAGCTGGAAGCAGATCTCGGAGGGGATCCCGACGAACGCGATCGGCTCGATCGCCGTCGATCCGAACGACCCGACCGGCAAGACGATCTACGTCGGCACCGGCGAGGGGAACGCGAGCGGTGACAGCGAGGCCGGCCTCGGTCTCTACAAGACGACGGACGGCGGCTCGCACTGGTCGCTCGTCCCGGGCTCGTTCGCTGTCGCCAATCTCCGGTCGATCACGTGGATCGCGATCCAGCCGGGAAACGCGCAGCACATTCTGTTCAGCACGCGCTCCGGCACGCGGGGCGAGGCCTCCAACTCGACGAACACGGCCACCCCGCCGGCCGCCTCGCCTCCACTCGGCGTCTACAACTCGACGAACGGAGGCGCGTCGTTCACGCAGACGCTGAACGGCTCCGTCAACGAGGTCAAGTTCGACCCGAGTGACGCGAACACCGTGTACGCGGCGCTCGCGGGCAGCGCCACCGGCGGCCTGCTTCGCTCGACCACCGGCGGCGCCGGTGGCTGGACGCCGATCTTCCAGGAGAACAGGGGGCGCTTCTCGTTCGCGGCCGTCTCGCTGCCGAACGGCAAGACGCGCATCTACCTCGGCGACGGGAACTCCGGCGCCACGGGCGCGCAGGTGTATCGCATCGACGACGCGAGCCAGCCGGCGTCGACGCTGACCGCGTCGGGCAACGCCGCCTGGACTCGGCTCTCGAACCCGAACGACGGCACGCCAGGGTTCCCCGTCTACAACTACTGTGCCTCGGCGTTCGGGCCGCAGTGCTCGTACGACATGTTCGTCATGTCGCCGCCCGACCGCCCCGACATGGTGGTCGTCGGCGGGCTGATGCACTACGAAGAGCTGAAGCCGTACGTCAACCAGGTTCCGCCCGACCAGGTGGTCGGCCAGCGCTCGAACGGCCGATCCGTGCTGATGTCGTCCGACGCGGGCGTGAACTGGACCGACATGACAGGCGACGTCGGCGGCGAGTCGATGCATCCGGATCAGCACGCGCTCGCGTTCGTTCCGGGCAATCCGGATCAGTTCTTCGTCGGCTCCGACGGCGGCGTCATCCGCACGAGCGGCAAATACGCAAACGCGTCGGCCCAGTGCGACACGCGTGCGCTTCCGCTCACGGGACAGAACCTCGCTGATTGTCACACGTGGCTCAGCAAGATCCCGACCGAGCTGAAGGTCATGAATGCCGGGCTCGGAGACCTCCAGATGTACAGCATCTCGGTTAGCCCGTACGCGCCGGACACGGCGATGTCCGGCCTGCAGGACAACGGAACCGTCTCGTTCACCGGCTCGACCCGGTGGTACCTGCCGCTCACCGGGGACGGCTGCGACAGCGGCTTCGATGCCACCAACCCGCACCTCCGCTTCCACGAGTACACGAACGGCCTCATCGACGTGAACTACAACGACGCCGATCCGACCTCGTGGCTGTGGGTGAACGACTTCTTCTACCTCACCCCGCCGGAGGCCACGCGCTTCTGTGCACCGATGCTCTTCGACACGGTGCAGACGAAGACGATCTTCCTCGGCGCCCAGAGCGTCTGGCGGACGACGGACGCGGGCGGCGACCGCTCGTTCCTCGAGCAGCACTGCAACACGGCCGTCGGCGAGGAGCCGAGCGACCTCCTCTACACCGGCGCCTGCGGCACCGCCGCGGACTGGCCGAGGCTCGGCACGTCGACGCTGACCGGGAGTGCATTCGGGACGACGAAGAGCGGTAGCACGATCAGCGCGCTCGCGCGCGGCAAGGATGGCGGCACGATGTGGGCCGGCACCGGCAACGGCCGCGTGCTCGTCTCGCGGAACGCGATCGCCGCCAACCCGGCGAGCGTCACCTTCACGCGCGTCGACACGGCGAGCCAGCCCGGTCGCGCGGTGTCGTCGATCTTCGTCGACCCGACGAATGCCAACCACGCGATCGTCACGTTCTCGGGGTACGAGTCGAACACGCCGACGACGCCTGGTCACGTGTTCGACGTGGTGTTCGATCCGACGTCCGGCACCGCGACGTGGACGAACATCTCGTACGACCTCGGCGACCAGCCCATCAACGACGCTGTGCTCGACGCGGCGACCGGTGATGTGTACGTGTCGACCGACTTCGGCGTCGACCGGCTCCAGAACGGGAGCAACACCTGGATCCAGGCCGCCGACGGCCTGCCGCCGGCAGCCGTTTCGGGGCTCACGATCGCCAACGGCAAGAACGGCGACCGTCTGATCTACGCGGCGACGCACGGCCGCAGCGCCTACCGGCTGCGGCTCAAGTAGCAAAACGCCGTACGCACCACCCGTACAGAGAGGCCCCGGCAACGGGGCCTCTCTGTACGCTCTGCCGCCGTGGGCGTGGCGGTGAGGGAGGAGACTTAACCCTCGTCGCCCGCGGGGCGCGGAGGGGCGACGTGCGGGAAGTGAACGTCGGGAACGTGCGGGTGCGGCAGGTGGAGGTGCGGCTGGAGCTCCTCCGGAGGAACCTGCTGAGCGGGCGTCTCGTCGCGGCGCGTGATCGTCAGGAAGATCACCACGGCGAGGATCGCCGAGAGGAAGAGCGCGCTGGTCACGACCGTGCCGAGCTCGAGGCCGCCGTCGGCCTTCGGCTGCGAGAGGTAGTCGCCGATCGACGCGCCGAGCGGGCGGGTCAGGATGTAGGCGATCCAGAACGCGAGCACGGCGTTCATGCGCAGCCGGTAGTGACCGACCGCGACGGCGGCGATCATCCCGGCGAACATCAGGGCAGAGAGCGCGTAGCCGATGCTGAGCCGCTCCGCGGTGAGGTCGCCGGCGGCGGTGCCGAGAGCGAACGTGAAGAGCACCGCGAGCCAGTAGAACGCCTCGCGTCGAGTGCTGTAGATCGTGTGGATCGAGAGTGTCCGCTCGCTCGCCCACCAGACGGCGAAGACGATGGCGAGCACGATCGAGAAGCCGATCGTCGTGACAACCAGCGAGACGCCGAGGTTGTCGGTCAGGTTGTCCGTGATCAGCGTCCCGACGATGCTGATCAGGACGACGGCCAACCAGTAGACCGACGGCACATAGCGCCGCAGCCGGAACTGGGCGATGAGCGCGGCGACGAGCAGCGCTCCCATGATGTAGGTCGTGTTCGTCAGGCCGAGGCCGAGGTTGTCGTTGAGGAGGTCGGCGGCGGTCTCGCCGACGGTCGTGCAGAGGACCTTGATCACCCAGAAGTAGAGGGTGATCTCGGGCACCTTGTTCAGCATCGTGCGGAGCGTCGGGGTGCCCGCAACGGGCCGGGAGATCGATGTCGTTGTCATGCAGTCAGGATCGGCACAGAACCCTGAAAGCGACCTGACCGCTAGCCGCGCGGCAGGGTGATGCGGAAGCCCTCGCCCGTGGCGACGATGTCGCCCGCGACGCTGCGGGCGAGCCGACGGGCGAGGGCGAGCCCGAGTCCGGCGCCGGAGTTGCCGTCGCCGCTCCCCGCACGGCCGCGGCTGCCGGGCTCGAAGATCGTCTCGCGCTCGTCGTCGAGGACGCCGGGCCCGTCGTCCTCGACGAGGTATGCGACCGTGCCGTCGGCCTGGGCGACCGAGACCGAGACGCGGCTCCGCCCGTAGCGGCAGGCGTTCTCGATCACGGGCTGCAGGATCCGCTCGCCGAAGTCGCCGTCGACGCCGATCCGCAGCGGCCTGGGCGGGGGCTCGACCCGAACGGTCAGCTCCCGGTCGTCGGCTCCCGACGCGCACGCCTCGACCGCGCTCGCCGCGACCGCGTAGGCGTCGGCGCTGCCCCTCACGGTTCCGAGCTCGTGGCGCGCTGCGGCGACGAGCGCGTCCACGGTCCTGGCGAGCTGCTGGGCGTTGCGGAGGATCACCGCCAGCGCGGCCCGGTACTCGCCAAGTTCCCGTGGCCGCCGGAGCGCGAGCTCGGCTTCGCCGATCACCCGTGCCAGAGGCGTACGCAGCTCGTGCGAGAGCTCGGCGGAGAAGCGCTGCTCGTGCCGCAGCGTGGTCGCGAGGCGGTCGAGCAGGCCGTCGAGGGTCGCCGCGAGCTCGGTCAGCTCGTCGGTCGGCTCGCCGAGGGCGAAGCGTTTGTCGAGATCGCGTTCGCTCCAGGCTGCCGCCTGGCGGGTC
>Ga0207706_10004829_pt1 | contig 12622 bp, 7 predicted proteins | sample KBSC53metaG_FD_184318 | JGI IMG/M metagenome (GOLD analysis project Ga0207706, IMG submission 184318) | Corn rhizosphere microbial communities from Kellogg Biological Station, Michigan, USA - KBS C5-3 metaG (SPAdes) (version 2) | ecosystem: Host-associated > Plants > Roots > Rhizosphere > Soil ... | reverse complement strand
CCTATTGCTCGGTGCCGCGTCCGGCCGCCGGCGCCGGCATGGGCTTGCGCGGCAGCTTCTCGTCGCGGTTCGCCGCCAGGTAGGCGAACGACGCCGCGATCGTGGCGTTCTTCATCATGTCGCCCGGCTGCAGCCGCTCGTACGAGTCCAGGTTGGTGTGGTGGGTCATCGTGTCGTACTCCACTTCGTCCTGGATGAACTGGAAGCCGGGCAGGCCGACCGCGTCGTACGATCCGTGATCGGTGCCGCCGGTGTTGCGGATGGTCAGCGAGGTCATGCCGATGCTGCGGAACGGCTCCATCCACTCGCGGAAGATCGGGGCGACGGCGTCGTTCTGCTGCAGGTAGACGCCGCGGATCGCGCCGGTGCCGTTGTCGATGTTGAAGTAGCCGGCGAACTTCGCGTGCTCGGGCTTGAAGGTGTAGCCGGTCTGGCAGCCGCCGCGGCCGCCGCCACGCTGCCCGGCCGGGGGCTGCTGGCTGCCTGGCGCCGCCGCGGGCGGCGCGCCGGTGCCGCGCGCCGCCGGCGCCGGATCGCTGCACGCGGCGAAATGCGCCTTCACGTACTCCCGCGAGCCGATCAGCCCCTGCTCCTCGCCGGTCCACAGCGCGATGCGCACGGTGCGCCGCAGCTTGACGCCGCTCTGCTTCAGGATGCGCATGGCTTCCATCATCGCCGCCGATCCCGCCGCGTTGTCGGTGGCGCCGGTGGAGGCGTGCCATGAATCGAAGTGCGCGCCGAGCATCACCACTTCGTCCGCCTTGTCGGTACCGGGCAGCTCGCCGACGACGTTGAACATCGGCGGGTTGGACGTGTAGGTGTTCTTGATGTCGGCCTCGATGGTCACGGGGACGTTCTTCGCGAGCATCCGCGCGAGCCGGCCGTACTGCTCCGCCGGAATCGAGATCTGCGGAATCGCGCTGGCCGGATCGGTGGCGCGGTTGCCGCCGATCACGTAGATGCCGTGGCCCCGCGGCGCCGTCGACAGCAGGCCCGCCGCGCCTTCGCTCCTGAACCAGTCGTTGCGATTGAAGCCGGGCTGCCCGAAGTTGCCGCGGCCGCCGCCGCGCCCGGCGGCGTTCTGATTGGCGACGCCGAACTCGGGCCCGGGGTTCGCCGCGAGCTCCATGCGCTCGAGCTCCTCCGGCGTGGTGCGCGTGGCCGGCGCCGACCAGAAGGCCGCCACGTCGGGCGCCGCCTGCGCCAGGATCCACTTGCCCTTCAACTTCCCGGCGTACTTCTGCAGGTCCTCCTGCGTCGTTTCGGTGACGAGGACGACGTCGCCGCGCACCAGGCCGTTGGTCCCCGGCGACCAGCCGGTCGGCGTGCCCGGAATGGGGAAGGCCTGCGGCGACACCGCCGCCATGTAGAACTTCTCGTTGGCCCAGCCGCGATCGAAGCCGTTGCGATCACCCCACGGCTCGAGCGCCACGTGCTGCAGCCCCCATTCCGTCAGCTTCGCCGCGGCCCATTCCGCCGCCTTCTGGATGTTGGGGGAGCCGGTGAGCCGCGGGCCGTGCACGTCGGTCAGCCAGCTCGAGATGTCCATGACCTGCGAGTTCGCCGGGTTCAGGCCCTGGGCCTTGATCCTGGAAATGGCGTCGTAATCGATCTTTTCACTGGCGGCGCCGATAGGAAACGACGCCGCGGCCGCCGCGACCGCGAGCGCGATGATGGTTCGCTTCATTCCCGTCCTCCGGCGAGAAGGATAGAAAGTTGATCACAGAAACGCAAACGGGCCGACATCGTTGTAAACGACCGAAACGGCGTTGCATGCACGAAACGCGTCTGATCTCGCGCTTCCCCTGAGGGTTGCGGGACATGGGTGTGCGCGGGTGTGCGTGGACCGGCGGTTGCACAGGCGGTCTGGAATCCAATCGAGGCGAGGACCGTCGTCCACCGAGAGGCCCTATGACACCGCTATCTGCGACCGCCGAACAGCCCGAGGCGCCACTCTTCTCGGATGGCATGGGCGAGCGTGTCGTCGCCGTCGATGCTGCCACCGGCGACCTGCTGCAGATCCTCCGGGTCCGCCCGAAGCTGCTGTCGGTGCCCTCCTTCGAGTTCGCCCTGCGCGAGCGCGCGGCGCGGCTCGCCAATTTCCGCCACGCCTACTACGCGCGGGTGCGCCGCATCGACCGGCATCCGACCGGCCTGGCCATCGTGTCCGATCACGTCGAGGGTATCCGCCTCTCGGAGATGCTCCGCGTCGCGCACGGCCGCGGCCTGCAGCTCGATCTCAATGCGGCGCTGTGCCTGCTGCGCCAGCTGGTGCCCTCGATCGCGCTGCTGCACGAGAATGCGCGCGACGTCGCGCACGGCATCCTCGCCCCCGAGCGCCTGATCGTCACGCCGCGGGCCCGCCTGATCGTCGTCGAGCACGTGCTCGGCTCGGCGGTCGAGCAGCTGCAGTTCAACCGCGAGCGGCTCTGGCACGAGCTGCGCGTCGCCGTGCCGATGAGCGCCGGCATCGCCCGCTTCGATCATCGCGCCGACGTGACCGCGATGGGGTTGATCGCGCTGGCGCTCGTGCTCGGCCGTCCCGTCAGCGACCAGGAATACCCGCACCGCGCCGGGCAGCTGCTCGGCGAGGCGCGCGCGCGCACCGCCGGCATGGAGGACCAGCTGCTGCCCGAGGCGCTGCACTCGTGGATCGCCCGCGCGCTGCAGCTCGATCCGCGCCAGGGCTTCGCCAACGCCACCGAGGCGCAGTCGGCGCTCGAAGAGGCGCTGTCGGACGACTCCGGCTTCGTCGCCGCGCCGGTCGCGCTCGAGACCTTCCTGTCCCGCTACATCGCCGTGATGCTCGATCCGCTCGGGCCGGGGGCGCCGAAGCCGGTCGAGGCCGCGATGTCGGCGCCGACCGCGAACGCGGCGCCGCGCCGTCCGGATCCGCCGCCCGCGCCGGCGCCGAACGTGATTCGCGAGTTCCTGGATTCGTCGGCGCCGACCGCGCCCAAGCCGCGCATCGATGTACCTGTGGTGAGCGCGCCGCGAGTGAGCGTCGAACCACCTGTGGTGAGCGCACCGCGAGTGAGCGTCGAACCGCCTGCCCCGAGCGTATCGAACATGAGCGCCGAGGCGCGCTTCGACGAGCTCGAGGACATCAAGCCGTCGTTCGCGGCGATGTCGCCGGTCATTGCTCCGCCGCCCGCGTCCGCGCCGGCGCAGTCGGTGATCAATCCGCCGCGCGCCGTCGACCCGATCCCGCCGCCGGCCGCGTTCGATGCCCCGTTCCCGCCGAAGCCGGCGATCGATCCGACCTTCGCCAGCGCGCTGAAGAGCACCTTCGAGCCGCCCGCGGCGAGCGCAGCGAAAGTGCACGTCGAGCCGAAGATGACCGTCGACGAGATCGCGAGCTCGGTGAAGGCGCGTGTCGGCGAGGCGGTCGCCAACACCGCGAAGCCCGCGTTCGAAGTGCCTGCCCCGAGCGTAGCGAGAGTCAGTGTCGAGGGGACGGCATTCAGCGCACCGAAGGCGACTGTCGAACCCGCGGCGCCGGCTCGCGCGAAAGAGGAGCCGAAGGATCTCACCGAGCTGCTGCGCGACTTCGATCTGCCGCCGCTGCCCGGCTCCGAGACGAAGCACGAGGCGTTCGAGCCGGCCTTCGAGGCGCCGGCGCCGAAGCGCTTTACCGGCTGGCGCCGCATGGCGGTGGCCGGGCTCGCGATCCTCGCGCTCGCCGAAGGCGGCGTGATCGCGATGCGCGCCCTCCGCAAGCCGGCGGCGCCGACGATGGGGTCGCTGTCGGTGCAGACCAACCCGCCGGGCGTGGCCGTGTTCGTCGACGGCGTGGCGCACGGCAACACGCCGGCGCGCATCTCGCTCAGCGCCGGCTCGCACATCGTCGAGCTGCGCGGCCGCGGCGTGCCGCGCGTGATGCCGGTGACGGTGGCGGCGGGCTCGGAAGCCTCGCAGTATCTCGAGCTGCCGGAAACGCCGTCGGCGGGCAGCCTGCTCGTGCAGTCGGATCCGGCGGGCGCGCGCGTCACCGTGGACGGCGTCGATCATGGCGTGGCGCCGGTGAGCGTCGCCGATCTCGCGCCCGGCGATCATGAAGTCGTGCTGCAGGCCGAGGGCGGCCCCGCGGTCAAGCAGCGCGTCGTCATCCAGGCGGGCGTGACCTCGTCCGTGCTCGCGCCGGTGTCCACCGCGACGCCCGGTCCGGTCTCGGGCTGGATCTCGGTGAAGGCGCCGGTCTCGAACGAGATACGCGAGGGCGGACGGCTGATCGGCACCACCGACTCCGACAAGATCATGCTCGCGGTCGGCCGCCACGACGTCGAGCTGGTGAACGACACGCTCGGCTACCGCGTGACGCGCACTATCCAGGTGCCGCCCGGAAAAGTCGCCCCCATCACCGTGGAGTTCCCGCAGGGCGTGATGAACGTCAACGCGTCGCCGTGGGCGGAAGTCTACGTCGACGGCAAGAAGGTCGGAGACACCCCGATCGGCAACCTGCCGATCTCGATCGGCCCGCACGAAGTCGTGTTCCGCCATCCGCAGTTCGGCGAGAAGCGGCAGGCCGTCTCGGTCACGCTGAAGGCTCCGGTCCGCCTCAGCGTGGATATGAAGCAGCAGTAAGCAGGAGTAAGACCCATGCCTTCACCAGCACGACGACTCATCGCCCCGTTCCTGCTGGCCGCCTTCGCGCACACGGCGTTCGGGCAGGTTCCAGGCCGGGACGTTGTCACCACGGCGCGCGATCTCTACGCCTCCGCGCGCTACGACGAGGCGCTCGCCGTGCTCAACGACGTGCGTCCCGCCGACGGCGCCGCGGCGACCGTCGACCGCAAGTCGATCGAGCAGTACCGGTCGCTCTGCCTGCTCGCGCTCGGCCGCGGCAGCGAAGCCGAGAGCGCGATCGCGGCGGTCGTGACCGCCGACCCGACGTATCTTCCCGGCGAGTCTGACGCGTCGCCGCGGGTGCGGACGGCGTTCTCGGACGTGCGCCGCCGCCTGCTGCCGGAGATCGCGACGTCGCGCTACACGCAGGCCAAGGCGGACTTCGATCGCAAGAACTACCCGGTCGCGGCGGACAAGTTCCGCCAGGTGATCACGCTCATCGAGGATCCCGACATGGGCGGGAAGCTGCCGGATCTGCGGACGCTGGCCACCGGCTTCATGGATCTCGCGGTGGCCGCGATGGCCCCGCCGCCCGAGCCGCCCAAGCCGCAGCCCGCGCCCGCGGCGACGCCCGCGCCGGCCGCGCCGCAGGCCGAGCCCAACCGCATCTACACGATGCTCGACAAGGACGTCACGCCGGCGGTGGTCATCCGCCAGGACATGCCGCGGCTGATGCCGAACATCAAGCAGGCGGCCAAGGACACCGGCATCGTGGAAGTGGTGATTGATGAGCAGGGTCGCGTGACCTTCGTCGCGATCCGGCAGCCGGTGCATCCGGTGTTCGACGCCGACCTGATGACCGCGGCGCGCGAGTGGCGCTATCAGCCGGCGACGCTGGGGGGCAAGCCCGTCAAGTACCGGAAGATGATCCAGATCAACATCAGCCGCCAGCACTGAGCGCGTATTGAACGGCCGTGTAAGAGCTGCACGGTCTGCACGTCATCGCGGCCGTATCACGACTGATCCGTAGGCGGCGCGCCGGCCGCTCCACGCCGTTAATTGCTGACCGTAAGCCGTTAACGGGCAACGCCAAACGCTCGTCCGTGCGTGGCAGAGAACTCGCAGTCACGCCGCGCATGACGCTGCGTGCTTCGTTGGCGGAGCTGGCTGCCGCCGACATCAGCCTTCATCCCGCTGACGCGGTTGCGCTCGTGTCGTCGCTCTGCCGTCGTCTGGCACGCGGCGAGCTGCGCGGCGTGCCGTCGCCGGGCATCATCCGTCTGACCCGCGACGGCGACGTCGTCGTCGAGGGACCGTTCACCAGGCGCGACGCGGAAGTGGCGCGCATGGCACAGCTGCTCGCCGACATCCTGCCGGGCTTCGACGCCTCGCCTGAGCTTCGCGCCAGCGGCGGGCTGCGGCTGGTCATCGCGCGCGCGCTCGGCACGGTCGACCTGCCGCCGTTTGCGTCGATCGACGAGTTCGCCGACGCGCTGGATCGTTTCGCCGCGCCGGATCTGCGCGCGAGCGTGCGCTGCCTGTTCCGCGCGTGGGAGGAGAAGACCGGCGAGGCCGAGGCCGGCGCCCGCCAGCTCACGATCTCGGACGTGCGCCGCGCGCGACGCGCGACGGGGCTGACGCTGGAAGAGATCGCCGGCGTCGCGCAGGTGCCGGCAACGGTGCTGCGCGAGCTCGAGTGGGGCTACTTCCGCAACTGGCCGCGCACCGAGGCGCGCGAGCGCATCGCGCGCTACGCCCGCGCCGCCGGCCTCGACGAAGGCGTCGTGTTCTCGATCGCGTGGCCGCTCGTCGAGGAAGCGGCGGCGGTGTTCGAGACGCAGATGGTGACGGCCAACGGCCTGGTGCCGGTGCCGATGCCGCCGGCGACGGTGGCGATCGCGCCGCGCCCCGCGCCGATGCCCGAGTCGCGCCACCACTGGATGCCGTGGGTGGTGGGGATCGCCGCGATCCTGCTGCTCGCGCTCGCCACGGTCACGATGGTGCGCGAGCGAGGCGGGAGGCCGCCGCAGGTCGCGGAGGATTCGGCTGTCACGGAGAATTCGGCCCCCAGGGAAGAGGACGTTGCCCCAGTTCCAGTTGCTGCTGTCGAGCCTTCGCGCACTGATGTTGATGTTGACGTCCGTCCCGTCGCGGCGGCGGTCGCGGTCCGTCCGCGTCGCCCCGCGGCTCGCCCGGCGGCCGCGGCCCTGGGCGGCGGAGCCTCGGCGAAGGCGGCGGCGCGCCCTGCGCCGGCGGCGAAGCGGACCCCGGCCCGCCGTCAGCAGGCCCGCCCCAAGAACTTCTTCCACAAGGAACTGTTCCGCATCGTCTTCAGGTAAACTCCCCCTCATCTTGCGGAGAGCGGCCCTCGCAGTCCTGGGCGCGGCGACCCTGCTGGCGGGGGCGTGTGCGCGGCCCGAGCCGTCGGCGCCGGAGCGGCGCCCGCGGCCCGACGTGCTGCTGCCGCGCGAGACCGAGACCATCCAGGCGTTCGTGCCGCGGCACGCGACGCTCGACAGCCTGCTGCGCGCCAACAGCCTGAAGGATCAACTGGTCACCGAAGCGGTGAGCGTGGCGCGCGCGGTCTTCGACCCGCGCCAGATTCGCGAGGGGCGCCCCTATCGGCTGGTGCGATCGCTGGACGGGCTGCTGCGCGAGTTCGAGTACCAGATCGACACCGATCGCTTCCTGCGCATCGTCAACGTCAACCGCGACAAGCCGGACGCGCTCGACGCGCGCGTCCTGCCCTATGAGAAGCAGACCGAGCTGACCGGGATCGACGCGCGGATCGACGCCGGCCACACGTCGCTGATCGAGGCCATCGACGGCGCCGGCGAGACGATCGCGCTGGCGCTGGATCTCGCCGACATCTTCAGCGGCCAGGTCGACTTCCAGACCGAGCTGCAGCCGGGCGACAGCTTCAAGGTGTTCTTCGAGAAGTCGTTCCGCGACTCGGAGTTCTCCAACTACGGCGCGATCCTCGGCGCGTCGATCGTCGTCGACGGGCGGACGCTGACCGCGTTCCGCTGGACCGATCCGGCGACCGGGAAGCCGGCCTACTACGACGAGAACGGCCGCTCGCTCAAGCGGTTCTTCCTGAAGTCGCCGCTGAAGTTCGAGCCGCGCATCACGTCACGCTTCTCGATGCGACGCTTCCATCCGGTGGATCACGTCTACCGCGCGCACCTCGGCGTCGACTACGGCGCGCCGATCGGCGCGTCGGTGGTGGCGGTGGCGAACGGGACGGTGGTTTCGGCCGGCTACAGCGGCGCGAGCGGCAACATGGTGCGGCTGACGCATCCCGGCGGCTTCGAGACCTACTATCTGCACCTGTCCGCGTTCGGCCCGGGCATCCGCGCCGGCGCGCACGTCGGCCAGGGTCAGCTGATCGGCCGCGTCGGCATGACCGGTTCCGCGACCGGGCCGCACCTGGACTATCGCCTCAAGAAGAACGGCGCCTTCGTCAATCCGCTCGCCGTGCATTCGCGGCAGGCGCCCGGGGAACCGATCCCCTCGACCCAGCTCGCCGCGTTCACGTCCGCCCGCAACACCCTGCTGTCGCGCCTGACGACGGTCCTCGCCGAGGGGCCGCGGCCAAAGCCGGACGCCGTCGCCGCCGCCGCCAGATGACGGCGACGCTTCCCCGAGAACCCCAAGCTAGAACAGCAGCTTCACCGCCAGCTGCATGATGCGCGGTCCGCTCGAGAGGATCGGCTCGCGGAAGTTCGTCACCGGCGTCAGCGTTGCGCCGCTGGCCGAATAGAGCGTCGTGCGCACGCCGTTGACGTTGTCGCGGTTGAACAGGTTGAACGCTTCCCAGATCAGCTGCACCTTCGCCGAGGCCACCGCGATGTCGCGGGCGATCCGCGGGTCGAACGACACCTGCGCCGGCAGGCGGTACTGGTTGCGCGTCGTGCCGGGCGCGATGTCGTTGCGGTTGTTGCCGTCCAGGTTGATGTCGGCGCTGACGTAAGCGCTGTAGGGCTGCCCCGACGCCGCCGTCAGGATCGCCGCGAACGTCCAGCCGCCGAGCAGCTTTCCGCGCGTCGGATTGCTGGTGTAGACGCCGCTCATCACCAGGCGATGGCGCTGGTCGTTGTTGCCCGGCGCGCGATCGGCGTCGAAGTCCGCGGGGTTGGACGCGAACTTCGCGTCGTCGCCGCTGCTGGGCACGACCGCAGTCGCGTCGGGCACCGTGTCGGTGACCTTCCCGATCGTGTAGGCCGCCCGCCCCTGCAGGCCGCTCGAGAAGCGGCGATTCACCTCGACGGTCAGCCCGTTATACGTGGATTCGGCGCTGCTCTGGAAGGCGATGATGCGCGCGAAGCTGGTGAACGGACCGGCCGCGAAGCGGTAGTGGATGAACTGCTCGCCGGTGGAGGGCACGACGAAGACGAACGGGCTCGACGCGCCGACGTTGATGTCGGTGGATCGCGACAGCTGATCGCCGTGCACGAACAGGTAGTTCACCGTCAGCGACGTCGTCGGGCCGAGCGCGTAGTCGAAGCCGGTGCTGGCCTGCTGCAGCCGCGGGTTCTGGTAGCCGTTGTCGAAGACGAAGATCGTCGGCTTGGGCAGCGCCACGCCGCCGGGAATGCCCGAGAGCGTGTTGGGATAGGTCGGCACCTGCGCGCCGGTGAAGGTGATCGTCTGCACGTTGATGCCGTTGTTCGAGTGCGCCGTGCCCACCATGATCGACGGCGTGCGGCCGTAGAAGAGGCCGTAGCCCGCCCGCACGACGTAGGCCCGCCCGGACGGCGCCCACGCGACACCGAGCCGCGGTCCCCAGTTGTTGGTGTCGGTGGCGAGATGGCTCGTGTCGATGCCGGCCGCGGCCAGCTGTGAATCCGGATTGCGCACCTGCGGCTTCGCGAACTGCTGGACGTCGTAGCGCAGCCCCGCGTTGAGCGTGATGTCGGGGCGCAGGCGCCATTCGTCCTGCGCGAAGAACGAGTACTCGTCGATGTCCGGATGCGTGGTGGCGCCGGTCGTGCCGTCACCGGCAAACGCCTGCACGTACCGCTCGCCGGCGGCGCTGGGCGCGCCGGTGGCGTAGGAGGACAGGCTGTTGAACGTGTACGAGCCGGAGAAGTTGCCCGGGAAGAAATTCAGGATGCGGTCGAACTGCAGGTCGGCGCCGGCGCGCAGCTTGTGGGCGCCCTGGATGACGGTGAGCGTGTCGGCGAACTGCGCGCGGTTGATCGTCGTCTCGCGCGGGCTGAAGAAGTTGCGGCCGATGGTCAGCACCGTCGATCCGCCCTGGCGGATGGTCGCCTCCGGCTTCTCGCTGTTGGCGAGCCCCGGTTCCTTGTCGCGCGCCCACTGGCCGCGCGCTTCGTTCAGCAGGTGGCTGCTGAAGACGCTCGTCACCGATCCGTTGAACGTGCGCGTCTGCACGTTCGAGGCGCCGGTGTGCTCCTCGGCGTTCTGCGGCCCGCCGTTCTCGAAGTTCGCGCCCTTGAAGTTCTGGTGGTTGTAGCGCAGCGTCAGGCGGTTGCCGGCGGTGAGCACGGAGTCGGTCTTGACGAGGAACACGTCCTGGTTCTGCGTCCGCGTCCAGCTGTGCGCCAGCGTCTGCAGCTGGGCGAACGCCGCCGCGCCGGCCGGATCGAGCGCGGTCCCAGCCGGCAGCGTCAGGAACACGTCGTTGGGCTGGGTGTTCCGCTGCCCGTCGTAGTTGCCGAAGATGAAATGCCGATCGCGCCGCAGCGGCCCGCCGTAGCTGGCGCCGAACTGGTTGTAGTGGTACGGCGACTTCGGTCGGTTGTTCAGCTCGTTGATCGCGTCGTTGGCGTTCAGCGCCTTGTCCCGGAAGAACTCGAACACCGATCCGTGCGGCGTATTGGTCCCCGACTTGGTGACGACGTTGATGACGGCGCCGCCGGCGCGGCCGTACTCCGCCGAATAGGCGTTGGAGTTGACCTGGAATTCCTGCACCGCATCCTGGCTGAACTGATAAGGCGCGCGCCCGGATCCGGTGCGCCCCAGCGTCTGGCCGAAGAAGGTGTTGTTGGTGTCGGCGCCGTCGACGACGAGGCTGTTCAGCGTGCCGCGCTGGCCCGCGAAGCTGATGTCGCCGGTGCGCACGTCACGCGTGACCCCCGGCGTCAGCAGCGCGAAGTCGATGAAGTTGCGCCCGTTCACCGGCAGGTTGGCGATCGACGTCTCGCTGACGGTCGAACTGACCTGCGATCGCGTCGTCTCGATCACCGGCGTCGCGGCGGTGACGGTCACCGACTCGGCGACGCTCGACGGCCGCAGGTCGATCCTGAGCGACAGCGTCTGGCCGACGGTGAGGCGCACGTCGTGCTGCTCGAAGCCCTTGAAGCCGGAGAGGTCGGCCTTGACGGTGTAGGCGCCGACCGGCAGGAGCGGCGCCGTGAAGAAGCCCTGGGCGTCGGTCACGACCTCGCGACTTGCGCGCGTCTCCTGGTGGATGACGACCACGGTGACCCCGGGGACGACGGCGCCGCTCGTGTCGCGGACCGTTCCGTCGATGGACCCTGTCGGTGTCTGGGCGAGCGCGCCGGCCGCGCTGAGGAGGACGACGAGGACTGACCACATAGGACCTCCCGCGTGAGCTTGCAGCGGATTACTCGAAGGGCGAGCGAGATTATAGAATACGCAGGATGTCCGCCATCCGACCGTTCCGCGCTTTGAGGCCGTCGCGCGAGAACGCGGCCGCCGTGTCGTCGGTTCCCTACGACGTGGTGAGCACCGACGAGGCCCGGCAGCTCGCATCGGGCAACCCGCTGAGTTTCCTGCACGTGACGCGCTCGGAAATCGACCTGCCGCCCGGCACCGATCCCTACGCGCCCGGCGTCTACGCCAAGGCGCGAGAGAACCTCGCGACGCTTCGGCACGACGCGCCGTTGGTCGTCGAGGACGAGCCGTCGCTCTATTTCTACCGGCTGCGGATGGGCGGGCACGAGCAGACCGGCCTCGCCGCCTGCTTTTCGGTGGACGAGTACGAGCAGGATCGGATCAAGAAGCACGAGCGCACGCGCCCCGACAAGGAAGACGATCGCACCCGCCACATCATCGAGCTGCGGGCGCAGACCGGCGTGGTGTTCCTCACCTACCGCTGCGCCGACACCATCGATCGCCTGTGCCGCGCGGTCACCGCCGACGAGCCGATCTACGACTTCCGGGCCGACGACGGCGTGCACCACACGATCTGGAAGGTGCGCGGACGCGAAGCCGGCGAGGTGGTCGACGCCTTCTCGCGGATCCCCGCGCTGTACATCGCCGACGGGCACCATCGCGCCGCCAGCGCGGCGCGCGCGCGCGCCGAACTGCGCGGCCGCGGCGACGCCGGCGAGGCCGACACCTTCATCGCCGTCGCCTTCCCCGACAACCAGATGCAGATCCTTCCTTACAACCGTACGGTGAAGGATCTCGCCGGGCAGACGCCGGAGCAGTTCCTCGACGCGCTGCGCCGGGCGGTGCCGGTCCGCGAGGGGAGCGCGACGCCGCGCGGCAAGGGGGAGGTCTCGATGTTCCTGGCCGGGAAGTGGTACGCCCTCGACCTGTCGGGCGCGGCGCCCGAAGACGGCTCGCGCGCCGGTAGCCTCGACGTCGCCCGGCTGCAGCATCACGTGCTGGCGCCGCTGCTGAAGATCGGCGACGTGCGCACCGACAAGCGGATCGACTTCGTCGGCGGCGCGCGCGGCGCCGCCGCGCTCGAGAAGGCGGTGGCCGGCGGCCAGGCCGCGGTCGCCTTCTCCATGCATCCGGTCACCATCGACGACCTCATCGCGATCTCGGACGAGGGAGGCATCATGCCCCCCAAGTCCACCTGGTTCGAGCCGAAGCTGCGCGACGGCCTTCTCGTGCATACGATCTGACCGACGACCGACGACCGACGACCGAGGACCGTAAACCGTGAACCGTGAACCGTGAACCGTGAACCGGCATGAAAGTTTTAGTCGCTGACAAGTTCGAAAAGAGCGGCATCGAGGGCCTGAAGGCCGCCGGCATCCAGGTGGTCTACGAGCCCGACCTGAAAGACGACGCGCTGACGCAGGCCATCGCCGCGAGCGGCGCGGACGTGCTC
>Ga0207706_10004828_pt1 | contig 12623 bp, 16 predicted proteins | sample KBSC53metaG_FD_184318 | JGI IMG/M metagenome (GOLD analysis project Ga0207706, IMG submission 184318) | Corn rhizosphere microbial communities from Kellogg Biological Station, Michigan, USA - KBS C5-3 metaG (SPAdes) (version 2) | ecosystem: Host-associated > Plants > Roots > Rhizosphere > Soil ... | reverse complement strand
GCGATAGGTCCAGATGCGGTCGCCATCGGCCTTCGCGAAGGGCAGATCGCGGGCGCGCGCACCCGTGGCGAGGATGATGTTCTTCGCCTGGACGTCGGTGGTCTGGTCGCCATTCTTGACCTGGATCTTGTCCTTGGCGGTCAAGGCACCCACGCCTTCCACTACCGTAACCTTGTTCTTCTTCATCAGGCCCTTGACGCCGGCATTGAGCTGGTTCGCAACCTTGCGGCTGCGATCGACGACCTTGGGGAGATCGAAGCCCGTCTTCTCGGCCGATAGACCATAAGACGAGGCATGCGTCAGGTAGTGATAGACTTCCGAGGTGCGCAGCAGCGCCTTGGTCGGAATACAGCCCCAGTTGAGGCAGATGCCGCCCAGCCGCTCACGCTCGATGATCGCGACCTTCATGCCCAGCTGCGCCGCGCGGATCGCGGCGACATAGCCGCCGGGGCCCGAACCAAGGATTGCGAGATCGTAGGTGTCAGCCACTGGAACCTCTTTTGTTCAGAATGTCGGGAAAATTTCGCGCCGATATAATGCGCGATTAAGCTTCGATAACCCTCGGGCGCCCGTCATCGCCGATCGCGACGAAGGTGAAGGTGGCGTGGGTGACCCGGTCCATTTCCTCGCCAGCACGGATGCGGCGCCAGGCGGAGACTTCGATCTTCATCGAGCTGCGGCCGGTTGAGACCACATCGGCATAAACGGAAACCACATCGCCAACCTTGACCGGGCGATGGAATGTCATGCCGTCGACCGCGATGGTGACCGCACGTCCCCGCGAATAGCGCGCGGCGACGGTGCCGGCGGCCGAGTCCATGATCGACATCAGCCAGCCACCAAAGATGTCCCCGTACGGATTGGTGTCCGCCGGCATGGCGACCACGCGGACGGCGGGCTCTCCAGTCGGTAACGCCGGATCGCCGCTGCTCAAGCGAGCATGCCCAGCGGGTTTTCGACCAGGCGCTTGAACGCCGCCATGAACGCCGCGCCGTCCGCGCCGTCGATCGCGCGATGGTCGAAGCTGCCGGTGGCGCTCATTACGGTCGCGATCTGCAGGCTGTCATTGACGACATAGGGACGCTTCTCGCCCGCGCCGATCGCGAGGATCATGCCCTGGGGCGGGTTGATGATCGCCTCGAACTGCTTGATCCCATACATGCCCATGTTGGACAGGCTGGCCGTGCCGCCGGCATATTCGTGCGGCTGCAGCTTGCCGTCGCGTGCCCGGGCGGCGAGATCCTTGATCTCGGTCGCGATGGCGGAGAGCGACTTGGTGTCGGCGCTGGTGACGACCGGCGTGATCAACCCGCCGGGGATCGACACCGCCACCGAAATATCGGCGCGCTTGAACTGGATCAGGCTGTCGCCCGCAAACTGGACGTTGCAGGACGGCACTTCCATCAAAGCGGCGGCCTGGGCCTTGATCAGCATATCGTTGACCGAGAGCTTCACGCCCCGGCTCTCCAGCCCCTTGTTGAGCTCGGTCCGAAGCTTGAGCAGCGCGTCGAGGTTGATGTCCACCGTCAAATAGATGTGCGGAACCTGCTGCTTCGATTCGCTCAGGCGACGCGCAATCGTCTTGCGCATGTTGGAGAGCTTGGTCGTCTCCGCAGGCACGCCTTCCGGCGCCGGAGCCGGAGCGTGCGCGGCAACCGGGGCAGCGGCGGGCGCAGCGGCCTGGGGCGCGGCGGCGGGCGCAGCCTTGGCCTGGCCGGGCTGCACGCCTTCAAGGTCCGCCTTGACCACACGGCCATTCGGGCCGGAGCCAGAGACGGCCGCAAGATCGATTCCCTGCTGTTCGGCGATACGCCGCGCGAGCGGGCTCGCCTTGACGCGATCGCCCGATGCGGCCGGCGCAGGCGCGGTCTTGGACGCGGCGGGCGTTTCGACCTTGGCCGCCACCTCGGGCTCCTTCTGCGGCTCGGCCGGCGCCGCCTTGGGCGCGGGCGTATCGGCCTTGGGGGCGGGAGCGGAGGCATCCTCGTCCTCGCCGGAAAGCACCAGAATCGGCGCGCCGACCTTCACCCCATCGGTGCCCTCGGCCACGAGCAATTTCTGGACGGTGCCTTCGTCGATGGTTTCGAATTCCATCGTCGCCTTGTCGGTCTCGATCTCGGCGAGGATATCGCCGGACTTGACCGTATCCCCTTCCTTAACGAGCCATTTGGCCAGCGTGCCCTCCTCCATGGTGGGGGACAAAGCGGGCATCTTGATTTCGATCGGCATGGGCGAACGGGCCTCTGTCGGCAGGGGACAAGCGGGCGTCCCTTTCGGACAGCAGGTGCGGCGGGTCAAGGCTCGCTTGCCAGCTTGGACAGAACGCGCGACATCTTGGATCAAGATGCGCACCTATCTCGCCGTGATCGACGACAAGCCCGAGGCGCGCACCGCGTTGCGCTTTGCCGCACGTCGCGCCGCCAAGACCGGAGGGGGAATCGCGATACTCGCGCTCGTCCCCGCGGCCGAATTCGTCCAATGGTCCGGCGTTCAGGCCGCGATGGAGGAAGAGGAACGCCTGCGGGTGGAAGGCATGGTGGCAGAGGCCGCCGGCGCCCTGATCAAGGAGACGGGGCTTCAGCCCGAGATCATCGTGCGGCAAGGGGAGCCGGTGGCGGTCGTACGCGACCTGCTCAAGCAGCGCCACGAGGTCGCCGCGCTCGTGCTGGGCGCGGCGGCGGAGGGGCGGCCCGGCCCATTGGTCGAGCATTTCGCGGGCGCAGATGCGGGCAAGATGAGCTGCCCTGTCATGATCATTCCCGGTGGCTTGAGCGATGAGGCGCTCGACCGCCTGAGCTGACGAGTCCGATTGCGACGAAATTTACCGATCTCAACCACCCGCGCTTGTGGGGGAGGCGGCGCTCCCACATATGCGAATCATATGGCTTCCGGCTTCGACCCCGCCGAGATACTGGCCGCCGCCAAGGCGGGGCATATCGTTGCGCTCGGCCTGCGCTTTGTGGCGCAAGGGCCCGACTGGTGCGAATTCGCGATCGATTATGACCGGCGGCTGGTGTCCGATGCCGGCACCGGCATTCTCGCGTCAGGGCCGATCATGTCGCTGATGGATACGGCCGGCGGATTTGCCGTCTGGACGCGGCGCGGCGCGTTCCTGCCGCAAGCCACGCTCGACCTGCGACTCGATTATCTGCGGCCGTCGCGGCCGGGGCAGACCGTCACCGGCCGGGTCGAATGTTATCGCCTGACCCGCCGCATCGCCTTCGTGCGCGGCGTCGCGCATGACGGGGATATCGCCCACCCGATCGCGCATCTCACCGGCACCTACATGCTGCTGGGGGACGGCAAATGAGTTCGGTGACGCTCCTTCCCTATGCGGATTTCCTGGGTATCCGCATCGCCGGCGAGCGCAACGGCTCTCCCTTGCTCGTGATGCCATTTTCGGAAGGCCTGCTGAACCTGCAGGGGATGATGCATGGCGGCGCCATTTCGGGCCTGCTCGAAATAGCGGCCATCGCGGCGATCGATGCGACGCTGGAGGAAGGCGAGGATCCGCGCTCGGTCTTCAAGCCGATCACGGTGACCGTCGATTTCATGCGCCCCGGCCAGCCGGCGGACGTCTATGCCTGCGCCGAGGTGGTCCGCGTCGGCGGACGCATCGCCAATGTCGCCGTCTGCGCGTGGCAGGACGATCCGGACCGTGCAATCGCAGCCGCCAGGATGAACCTTGCGATCACGCCGCCCGTGGAGAAATGATGCGATATTGGATTCTGCGCTCCGAACCCGATGCCTATAGCTGGAGCGATCTGGTTCGTGACGGCGCGACCGAGTGGAACGGGGTGCGCAATTATACGGCGCGCAATTTCCTGAAGGAGATGGAACCGGGCGATCAGGCGCTGTTCTATCATTCCAATACCGAGAAAGCCGCGGTCGGTATCATGGAGATCACACGCACTTGGCAGCCCGATGGCGAGGACGGCAAATGGGCGAGCGTCGCGGTGAAGCCCGTCCGGCCGCTGGCCAAGCCGGTGACGCTGGACGCGATCAAGGCCGAACCGCGGCTGAAAGCACTGGAGATGGTTCGCCAGTCTCGCCTGTCCGTCACGCCCGTGCGCGACGAAGAGTGGCGGGTGCTGCTGGAGATGGGTGCCTGATCCCACCCTGGAACTGCAGCGCCTGGTCCCTACGCGGGTAGTTCGACCCGCAGATTGATTTCGCTCAGCGGCTTGCCGGTGGCACGATCGACCACCACCGGTTCGATCTCCTGTCCGGAATCGGCATCGATCAGCCGGCTGAGCGCGCCTTGGCCGAAATGGGCACGTCCCCATGCGCCCAGCGCCTGCAGGACGGGCAGGTAGTCCCGACCGCGCGCGGTAAGCACATATTCGTCGCGCGGCGGGCGTTGGCTGTAGCGGCGTTTCTCCAGCAGCCCGTCCTCGACCAGCGCCGCCAGCCGGCGCGTCAGAATATTGGGCGCGATACCCAGGCTCTTGCGGAAATCGTCGAAGCGGGTGCGACCCAAACCGGCGTCGCGCAGGATCATGATGCTCCACAAATCGGGCACGCGCGCGGCGCCGCGCCCGATCGGGCAGGTGCCCGTACCATGTATTTCGTTGTCCATTGCATTTTGATAGCGACGTGACTATCAAAATGCAAGTTACCATGTGACGAGTCGCGAAAGGACGGGAACATGAGCAAGGAATTGAGCGGCACGGCGTTGATCACGGGCGCCTCCACGGGCATCGGCGCGGTCTATGCGGATCGGCTGGCACGCCGCGGACATAACCTGATCCTCGTTGCGCGGGACAAGGCGCGCATGGATGCGCTTGCCGAGAAGTTGCGCGCCGAAACGGGCGTCGCAATCGAAGTGCTGCGTGCCGACCTGACCGATCGCAGCGATCTCGCAACGGTGGAGACGCGGCTTGCATCCGACCCGGCGATCGACATTCTCGTGAACAATGCCGGCATGTCGATGAGCGGCACGGTCGTGGAGGTCGAGCCGGCCCAGATCGAGCGGCTGATCGCGCTCAATATCACCGCCACATCACTGCTCGCCGCCGCGGCGGCCAAGGCGTTCGTTGCGCGTGGGCGCGGTGCGATCGTCAACATCGCGTCGGTGCTCGCACTCGCGCCCGAGATGTTCGACGGCCTCTATTCAGGCTCCAAAGCCCATCTGCTGAACCTGAGCCTGAGCCTTTCCCATCAGCTCCAGGACAAGGGCGTCTATGTCCAGGCGGTGCTGCCGGGCGCCACCCGCACCGAGATTTGGGAGCGATCGGGCAAGGATGTCGATTCCTTCCCGCCCGAGATGGTGATGGGGGTCGATGATCTGGTGGATGCGTCGCTCGTCGGCTTCGACCGGCGCGAGACCGTGACGATCCCGCCGCTGCCCGACGAAGGCCAGTGGGCCGCGCTGACCGCAGCGCGGCAGGCGATGGGACCCAATCTCTCGCGCCGCGACGTGGCGGAACGCTACCGCGTGCTCGAGACTGCCTAGGTTGGAGTAGCCCGCCTCCACGCTTTGCACGCTTTAGACGCCGGTGCCTATCCTGGTGGTGGGCCCGGCGGCGATCCCGCTTATAATCCTGCCACCGATGGCTGGCGGCGGCTTGAAGCGCGACTATCACCCCCTATCTGCCGCGCGATCCCAATCCCTCTCCAAGGAAGGTGCACGCATGGAATATCGCCAGCTCGGCCGGTCCGGCCTGAAGGTTCCTGTCCTGAGTTACGGCACCGGCACATTCGGCGGCACCAACGCCTTTTTCGAGCGATGGGGTAAGACCGATGTCGACGAAGCGCGGCGGTTGATCGACATCTGCCTGGATGCGGGCGTGACGCTGTTCGACACCGCCGACATCTATTCGAGCGGTGCCTCGGAAGAGATTTTGGGTGAGGCGCTCAAGGGCAAGCGCGATCAGGCGTTGATTTCGACGAAGGCAACCTTTCGCAAGGGCGACGGACCCAATGACGTAGGCTCCTCGCGCTTCCACCTGATCCGATCGGTCGAGGGCAGCCTCAAGCGCCTGCAGACCGACCATATCGATCTCTATTTCATGCATGGTTTCGACGCGCTGACGCCGGTCGAGGAGACGTTGCGCGCGCTGGACGACCTGATCACCGCCGGCAAGATCGGCTATATCGGCGCGTCCAACTTCTCGGGTTGGCAGCTGATGAAGAGCCTGGCCAAGTCGGACGAATATGGGCTGGCCCGCTACGTCGCTTATCAGGGCTATTATTCGCTGGTCGGGCGGGAATATGAGCATGAGCTGATGCCACTGGGCGTCGACCAGGGCGTGGCATTGATGGTGTGGAGCCCGCTCGGTTGGGGCCGACTGACGGGCAAGATCCGCCGCAGCCAGCCGCCGGTCGAGGGACGGCTGGCGCAGGGCGGCGCCGAAGGCGGTCCCGAGGTCGACGACAATTATCTGTTCGATGTTGTGGACGCGCTCGACAAGGTTGCGGCGGATACCGGCAAGAGCGTCAGCCAGATCGCGCTCGCCTGGCTGCTGACCCGGCCGACCGTGGCCAACATCGTGGTCGGCGCCCGCAACGAAGATCAGCTCCGCCAGAATCTGGGCGCAGTCGGCTGGACGCTGGACCCCGAGCACCTCACGCTGCTCGACGATGCCAGCCGCCGCGCGCCCGCCTATCCCTATTGGCACCAGATGGGCTTTGACGAGCGCAACCCCAAGCCGACGCGCTGGTAGCTCGCGCGCAACCCGATAGGCCGGTCGCACATTTGCGTGCCGTCCCGGCAAGGGGTGACAGATGAGGTTCGTGATCCTGTTCGGCCTGGCCCTGGCGACCGGTGGTCCCGCTTCTGCGGGCGAGTGGTGCCCGGTGCCGGTCGAGCAGGCGCAACAGCGACTGGAGGCCTATCCCATCGCGCTGCCGCCCAAGGGGGCTGAGCCGCATCCCTTGGCGCGGGTCCATACCGAGGGCACGTTGCCGCACCAGGGCATACGCGACCAGAGCCTCGAGGCGGAGCGGGATTGGCCGATGATGCTGAACGCCGCGCTGGCCTGGCGCGCGGGACTGAGCGAGCACCATTTCGACACCGCGCGGAGGTTCCTCCTGCGCTGGATCGAAACCTATGTTCCCAACCTCAACCCGATCGACGAAACCAATCTCGATGCGTTGATCGATACCTACGCCATCCTCGCGGACCGGTTAGATGAAACCGAACGCGCGCGGGCACAGGCTTGGATGCGCAAATGGGGCTGGGATTATGTCGCGTCCATCGAGCACGCCCCGAAGGCGGGCGGGATCTGGACCAATAATTGGCAGAGCCATCGCATCAAGCTGATCACGATGATTGCCGCGGCCACGGGCGACGACCGCCTTTTCGCCGAGGCGCGGCGCCTGTTTCGCGAGCAGGTTGCAGTCAACCTTCGCGCGGACGGGCAGGTCGCCGATTTTGCCGATCGCGATGCGCTCCACTATGTCGTTTATGATCTGGAGCCGCTGTTACGCGCGGCGCTGGCTGCGCGCGCCTACAAAAGCGAGGATTGGTATCATTGGGCGGCACCCAGCCGGGCATCGGTCGCACGATCGGTCGCGTGGCTCACGCCCTATGCCACGGGCGAGAAGACGCACGAGGAATTTGTCCATTCGCGGGTGCGCTTCGACGCCGAGCGGGCGGCGGCGGGCGTGAAGGGTTTTACCGGCGCGTTCGACGCGCGCGATGCGGCGCTGACCTATTGGGCGGCCTCGCGTTTCGATCCCAAACTGGAGCGGATAGCGGCTGGTCTGGCTCCCACGCCCCCGCCCTTCATCGCTTTGTGCGGCAATTGAGCGCGACCGTAGGCCCGCCTTAAGAAGACGCCCATTTGGCGCGATGAAATCGAGTCCTCCGATCATCGACGCGCAAGCACGATCTGCCGCAGGAACTTGAACCCTCCCACCCTCGCTCGAGACCGAGCCTTCGGTTCAGCAATGGAGGAAACAAGTGATAGCGAAGCACCTTCTCATCGGCGCGGCGGCGATCTGCCTTGCGGGCACGGCCCAGGCGACCACGGTGGCGGACCCGACCGGGGATTTCATCCCTTCTTATGCCGGCGCGCATCAAGCCGATCTCGACGTCACCAGCTTCTCGGTGAATTTCAACAGCGCCACCAACAGCTTCCTCCTGCAGGCGACGATGGCCGGCACGATCGATACCTCGCTCCCGGGCTTTTACGCGATCGGCGTCAATACCGGCACGGGTGCAGGGCCCTTTGCCTCGATCGGCGCGCCGAACGTGCTGTTCAACCAGGTCATCGCGGTCCAGAAGAATGCCACCGCCAATATCGGTCCGAATGCGCTTGCACCGGGGTCGGTCACGGTCGGCGGCAATGCGCTGAGCCTGGTGGTGCCCCTATCGCTGCTGCCCTCCACCGGGTTCGATCCTGCCCATTACGGCTTCAACATCTGGCCGCGTGATGGCGTCCACACGGGTCTCGCCGCAATCAGCGATTTTGCGCCCAACAACGCGACGGTTGCCGCCGCCGTGCCCGAGCCCGCCAGCTGGGCCATGATGCTTGGCGGCTTCGGCCTGATCGGCGGTGCAATGCGCCGGCGCCGGATCCAGTTGCGCTTCGCCTGATCCCCCGCCGCCTCTCCCCTTAGCCTTTGCGGGCGCAGGGGAGAGGTGGAGGACCGGCGGGCCGGCCCTTCCCCGGCCCGCCGGTCGCTCCATGTGGCATAGACAGCGCCTGCCCCCAATCACGATCCCGCTTGCTTCGCATCCAAGTTGGATCACGCGAGACTTAAATTGCGATCCGTGGTCGCCTATATCTGTCACACCCGAAACGACGGCGATTGAGCGGATTGGCGCCGTCACATACGAACGGAGACGGATCATGCGGATAGCGTCGATGTTGATCATGGCGGCGATGCTGGCCGCGCCGGCGGCTGCGCGCGAACCGGCAAAGCAGCGTGGCGAGGCCCAACTGGCCAAAGCGCTCAAGGACTATGTCCCGTCGAAGCAGGTGCGGTGCGTCAATTTGAACGACATCACCAATCAAACGGTGATCGATAATACCGCGATCATCTATTGGGGATTGGGCGGCAAGGCCTGGGTTAACCGGCCCAACGGCGCAGAATTCCTGCGCGAGGATAATATCCTGATCACCAAGCCATTCGGCGGCCAAACCTGCCGGCTCGACATCATCCGCCAACGCGATCGCTACTCGCACATTCAAGGCGCGGCGATCGGCCTCAACGATTTCACGCTCTATACGAAGGTGAAGAAGCCCTAAGCCAATCCTGGCGCGGGTGCACTTCGCCCGCGTTAGGCCTTGGTGGCCAGGATCAGTCGGCCAGAGCCGAGCCGGTCGATGATCTGGCCGACCTGGCCCTGCTCAAAGGCGAAGCATCCTTGGCTGCGGCCAATCGCGCCCTTGGCGGCGAGCTCTTGGTTCACATACCAGGCGCCGTGGACGACGATTCCGCGCGGCTCCGCCTGATTGTTTTCGGGATCGAGGCCTGCGAGGCGGCGCGAGCGTCCGTGCGCACCGAAATAAACGTCCTTGGTCAGGAACGCGCCCTGTGACGTCGCCTCTGAACCCGGAAGGTTCGAGAAGCGCTGCAGCCAGCCCGTATGCGCCGGATCGGACCCCCGCCCATGCGCCACCAGATAGGATTCGATCCGCGCGTTGCGCAGGTCGAGGATATGAAAGCGTGCCAGGCTGCTGCTGCGGCTGAAATCGGCGATGCCCACCAGATCGCGGTTCGTGATGGCGCCAGCGTGGCTGTCCAGCGCGGCATTGGCACGCGCAATCAGCGAATCAGTGCCGGTCGGCCGCACGCTTGCGGCGGCAGCGCGCCCGCTCAGTAAGGCGCCTGCGGTCACGGCGGCGCTCGCCGTGAGAAATTGTCTGCGATTCATGCGTCCCTCCGCTCAGCCCAACATAAGTCGTTAACCTTAACAACACCTTGATTTCGTTGCGAAGATCAAACCGAGCGAGATCGTTCGAAGCAGAGTTGCGCAACTTTTTTTTCGGCCGAAACGGCCGTTCATCCACAGGAAATATGGAATGCGGGATTCTCCAACAGGATTCCATATGATAAATTCGCCCCAAAGGAGGGGGTATGAACGCACCGGTAAGCTTGCGAAAGGGCAGTGTCCTCCTCCTGGCGGAGCCGCACAGCTTCAGCGCCTCCTATATCCGGCGCTCGCTCGATGCGTTTGGCGTGCCGGTGATCGCGCCATCCGGGCCTCCCAGCGAGGCTCTGGCCAGTCTTGAGCCAGCCGAATGGTTGGCGGTCTCCGCCTGCATCGCCGTCGATCTCGGCCAGTCGCTATTCGAGACGCTGGCCGCGCAACGCCGCGAAATTCCCTTCGTATTTGTCGGCCAGGATCCGGGAAGCTGGTTCAGCGGCTCCTATAGCTGGCTCAGCCCCCCCTTCGCGGCTTTCCAGGTGGTCGAAGCGCTCGGAGAATTGGTCGCCGCAAGCGCGGCCATGCAGGCTGCGTTCGGCCTCGCCGCCACCGATCTGCTCGCCTCCGGCGGGCGCAGCTAGAGCGCCGCGCCCGACGCGGGATTGCTTATACTACCCGGTTTTGGCGGATCATTTCCTTGTACCAGGCAGCGCTCAGCTTCGGGATGCGCTTCTGCGTGGCGAAATCGACATAGTGGATGCCGAAGCGCTTGGTGTAGCCATCGGCCCATTCAAAATTGTCCATCAGGCTCCACAGGAAATAACCCTTGATGGGATAACCTTCGGCTGCGGCACGATGCAGATGCGTCAGATAGTTGCGCAGGTACATGACACGGTCGCTGTCATCCACACGGCCCGCGGTAAGCGGATCGTCCGCCGAGCAGCCATTCTCCGAAATGTAGAGTGTCTTCGGCCCCCACAATTCGCTGACGTAGCGGACGCCCCAATACATCACCTCCGGCCCGACATAGAGCCAGGGCGAGGCCATGCGCGGGCTCTGCGGCAGGTGCGGCAGCACGGTATAGCCCTTGGGCGATGACGGATCCGCGCGGACGTAATCGGGCGTGTAGATATTGAGCGCGACGAAATCGAGCGGGCTGGAGATGATCGCCATATCACCCGATTGAACCTTGGGCGCGGCAGCGCCTTCGCCCTGAAGGTAGGAATCCAGATATTTCCCCTCCATGATCGCGGTGAGGAACATGGCATTATCTTCGCGGATTGCCTTCTTCGCCGCTTCGATATGCTCGGCCGTCTCGATCACCGGCACGCGCATCGTCGTATTGTCTGCAAGGCCAACCTGGATGCCGGGCTTGGCGTGCGCGCGGATCGCCTGGACGGCAAGTCCGTGCGCGAGGACGCCATGGTGGCGGACCTGGTTCACGCCGGCCGGCGGCAGCTTCAGGCCGGGCGCATGGATGCCCTGCATATGGCTCAAGTCGGTGAAGCAGCGCAGCTCGTTCACCGTCATGAAATTCTTCACGCGATCGGACAATTTGCCCGCCATGTAGCCCGCATAATCGGCGAACGCGTAGGCCGTATCGCGATTTTGCCAGCCGCCGGGGAGCGCCGCCGGCAGATCCCAATGGAACATGGTGATGTAGGGATCGATGCCGTTCTCCAGCAGGTTGTCGACGACCTTGTTATAATGATCGACCCCCTTCTGGTTGGGCTTGCCGCGGCCTTCGGGAAAGATGCGCGACCAGGCGAGCGACATGCGATAGGTCGACACGCCCAGATTCTTCAGAAGCTGCGCATCCTCCGCATAGCGATGGTAGGAATCGCAGGCGACATCGCCGGTGTCGCCATTCGCTACCTTGCCAGGCGTGTGCGAGAAGATGTCCCAGTTCGTCGCGCCACGACCGTCTTCCTTGGCCGCACCTTCGATCTGATAGGCAGCTGTCGCGCAGCCCCATTTGAAGCCTTGCGGAAAGCTGAGATCGAGCGTCGCGGCTTCGGCCACGGCCGTTCCCGCCCCACCCGCTGCCAACGCCGTGGCTGCGCCCAAGACTTTTCCGATTTCGCGCCGGCTATAATTCGTCATGCCCCTCTCCCGATGATCGGGCGACTGCTTATCATCTTCGCAGGGGAGCGCGAGCCGGAAAGATCACGCCAATGCACGGCCCGCCGCAGCAAGCCGGCTGTACTGATAGGCCGGGCGGCTCTTCTTTCCTGAACGGCCGCTGCCAGCATCGTTCAGCCCTGGCGCATGTGACGAATCATAAAACCTTGTGAGTCCGGAGAAATCGGGACGGATGAGGAGAGAGTAGATGCGTACGAAATTGGGAATTGCCGCAGCGCTGGCGCTGACGGCGATCGCGCTGCCTGCCGCGGCAGAGGCCCAAGGTTATGATCGGTACGGCTATGGCTACAGCTATGGCTATAGCCCACGGTACGATTATGGCCGCGGTGATTACGGCGATTATTATGGCCACCGCCACTGGCGCGATCATGACCGGTGGGAACGCCATCGCGAGCGCGAACGGCGCCGGGCCTATTACCGCTGGCTGCGCCACCATCGTGACTATTACGACGGATACGGCTGGTAATCCCGCGAACAAGTCGATGAACCCCGCGTCATAATGGCTCGTTGGCGCGGGGGCATGGGAGACAAGGAAAGGAAAAGCTCATGAACAAGATTCTGCTGATGGCTGCTGGCGCCACCTCGATTGCCGTGGCCGCCCCTGCCTCCGCCCAGAGCGCGCATCATATTCTGCGCGGTGCGGGCATCGGTGCCGCTGGCG
>Ga0207706_10004827_pt1 | contig 12627 bp, 6 predicted proteins | sample KBSC53metaG_FD_184318 | JGI IMG/M metagenome (GOLD analysis project Ga0207706, IMG submission 184318) | Corn rhizosphere microbial communities from Kellogg Biological Station, Michigan, USA - KBS C5-3 metaG (SPAdes) (version 2) | ecosystem: Host-associated > Plants > Roots > Rhizosphere > Soil ... | reverse complement strand
TGACGCGATCGCCGTAGAGCGTGCCCGGCTCGATCAAGTTCACCATAATGGTCTGACCGCCGACGCCGGCAAACGGCCGATTGAGGCCAACGGTGGCAGAGTTCGGCGCGGTCCAGTTCGCCGCCAGTGGCGCGCCCTGATCGCTGCGCATCGTACCGGCCACCTGCACATCGACTTTCGGAATCGTGTACGAGCCGAGTGCCGTCACGCGCGTGACCCAGCCAGACGACGTGTCGCACCATGGGTTGGTGGGATTTTGTGCAAGCGCGACCGTCCACTCGGGAATGGCACGTCGCACTTCGCAGTAGTCGTTGTTCGAAACTCCGGTGTTGAACCCTCCCTGCATCATGAGGCCGTTTTTCATGCGCGCCGTCACGTTCAGATTGAGTGAGTTCGCGACCTGATTCCACGCGCCCAGGTTGGAGTCGAGCGTCTGGTAGTTGTCGTTCAGCCGCAGCGCGGCTTCCGGCGTGACGTTATAGAGGCCGCCAAGGACTCCGCCGCCGCCGCCCGGCAGTCGCGGATCGACCGGGATATTGACGCCGAACTCGGTATGGTCCCCGGGTGCGCGCGCGAGGTTGTCAGTCACAACATTGTTGAGCAGCCAGCGACGCTGGTAGCCAACTTCCACCGCCACGCGAGGCAGCACTTCCTGCTGCACCGACGCGCCCCATTGCCAGTCGCCCGCACGAACGTCCCAGCCCGAGAGCAGGCCGGGATCCAGTGTCGATTCGAAGACCAGCGTACCGAAATTGGCGTTCGCGTTCGCCCCGCAGACATCCCCACCGGTCGCCCGCCGATCCTGTGCGGCCGGGTTCATCAGATCGCAGTCGGCCACGTAGTTGCTGTTGCTGTCGGTCCACGCCCTCGTCGTCGTGGTCGACAGGCGCCCTGTTGGATTGAGCGCGATGAACAACCCGCCATTCTGCGCCGCCTCGAGATACCGTCCCATGTTCACTTTCACTGACGTCTTGCCCGTGCCGAACACGTCGTACGCCACGCCGCCGCGCGGCCACAGATCGTGATAACCCTCGACGCCCGTGGTTCTCGGGTACGTCACCGCGTTCGGAAAGAAGCGGACCGGTCCGACCTGCTGCTCCGGGAAATAGCTCCACGCGTGGTCGTATCGCAACGCGCCCTGCAGCGTCATCCGACCGTGTGTCCACTGCTCCTGCGCGTAGAAGGCGTCACTGCGAACCGACTGACGAATGTCAAAGCGGTTGATGTTGAGCGTGATCTGATCGGGAATCGCGTTGTTGACCCGGTACTGGAGATACTCCAGGTTCCCGAAGTTCTTGCGCTGATCGATCAGCAGCGCCCCCTGGTAGCCGACCTTGATACTGTGGCTTCCGGTGACGAGCGACGCTGCGGCGTTCCACTGCGTGTTCCAGTTGACGTTCGAGAACCAGTTGAGCGACCGATACGTGAGCCCAGGGATGTTGCCGTTTCCGGCACAGCCGCCAGCACACGCTTCGACGACGCGGATCAGATTCTCCGTCTCGAGTCCGGGAAGCTGGCCGCCGCCGTAGCGGCTCCGATACATGCCGCTCCCCGCTTCCAGCAGCAGCCGATTGTTCACCGGTGACGTCCACTTCACTTGCGCCACGCGATTGCCATAGTCGCGGTACCCGGCGGTCTCAGGTGCCAGAATGGCCGACGCCGATGGCGTCGGGGCCGCCGTGGACCCGGCGAAGATCTCGTTGTCACCTGATTTGCGGCACACGTCGCCGCCCGAGAATCCGGGGGCGGCGCCACCTTCACACGGGAGCTGCTGGTCGTAGAAGATTGTGAATTTGTTTCGCGGCGTCGCCTGAGCGGTGAGCCTGAGCGCCGTAATGCGATATGAGGCCGCAAGTACAGCCGGCCGGCTCGTGTCGGCAACATACGTCCACTTCGTCGGGTTGCCGGCGTTCGCATTCGCGAACATGCCTGGGACGGTCCGTTCGCTCCCTTCTTCGCGCAGGTTCAGGTAGTACCACAACCGGTCCTTTGCGATCGGTCCGCCGATCCCGAGGTTGAAGTCCCACACTTTCCTCGTCTCGCCTGGCGTCGTCAGTCCACGGTCGCGTAATTCCTGCGTGTAGTTGCTGCCGACCATACCGCTCGTGACTCCGGCGCCGAAGAAGGTGCCTCGCACCGAGTTGCCGCCTTCTTTTGGCAGCACGTTGAGCGCCGGACCGCCGCCTTCCGTTTCGCCCAGGCCGCCGGTCGTGCTCATGGAGATCTCGCGCGCGTTCGCCACGTCGGCGATGTACGACGACACGCCGGCACCGTTGAATGCCGAGCCGACGCTGAGGCCATCCACGTTGACGCGGCCCTCGTTGGAGCGCCCGCCGAATCCGCCGAACACCACCATCCCGGGCACCACCTGCACGTCCGTCGGGGCGCCAGCCTGGTTGATGCTGTTGGGGATCAGCTGGATCAGGTTGTTATAGGAGCGCGATGAAGGAATGGCGCTGATCATGTCGTTGTCGAGGACCATCTGCCGCTTCACGCTCTGCACATCGACGATGGGCGTTTCACCGGTGACAGTGATGGTCTCCTCGAGGGCACCGAGGCGGAGATCGGCATTGACCGTGGCGGTGAACGCTCCCTCGAGCACGATCCCCTCTCGTCGCACGGTGCTGAAGCCGGTCAAGCTGAACGTCACTCCGTACGTCCCCGCGCGCAAGTCGACGATGCGATAGGCGCCAGAGCCGTCAGTGACGGCAGTACGAACCTTTCCGATCAAGTCCGGGCTGGTGGCTTCGACCGTAACGCCAGGCAGGACAGCTCCGGACGCGTCGCGCACGATGCCCGTAATCGACGCTTGCGCGAACGCCATCGCCGGCACGAACCCAAGCAGGTAAAGCACAAGAGCGGTAGTCCTCAATCGGGGCATGACGACTCCTCTGCGTGACAGGTTCAGGGCTCCAGGTTGCGCGGATTGTAGGACCCCGCAGGAATAGGCGTCCGCAAAAAACCGACAAATCACCCGGCAAAAAATCGTCAAATTTCTTCGGGAAGTGCATGGCTTGACCAGATGCGTGCAAACGGGTCAGATTCCCTCGTCCTGACTTTCCGATGGCCGCATTCACTTTTGGTCCGTATCGCCTGGATGCTGCAGCCGGTCGCCTCTCACGCGACAACGCCGACGTGCGTTTGCGGCCGCAGGCGCTTCAGGTGCTTCGCGTGTTGTTGCAGCATCTGGGTCGGCCGATTGGCTACGACCAGATGATTGCGGAAGCGTGGCACGGCACATTCGTCTCCCGTCACACCGTCGACGTCACGGTCGGCGAGGTGAAAAAGGTGCTTGGCGAGTACGGCCGATGGATCGTTCACCGCCCCAAGGTCGGCTACAGCCTCGAGGTGCCGACGTCGGATGAGCTCGTCCGCAAGGGGTGGCATTTCGCGAGCCGCCGCACGAAGGAAGGCGCGGAACGCGCGATCGAATGCTTCCAGCAGGCAGCCGTCCAGTGCCCCGGGGATTTCCGTGCATTCGAAGGCTTATCAACCTGCTACCTGATGCAGGCGACGTTCGGAATCTGCTCGCCGACCGAGGTGTATCCGCGTTTTCTCGATGCCCATACCCAGGCGGTCGCACAAGGCGGGCTCACGCCTGAGTTGCGCTGCAACCGCGCGCACGGGTTGCACATGTTCGAGCATCGCCTGCACGAGGCGGAGCAGGAGTTCCAGCGAGCGCTCGACGAGAAGCCGTCGTTTGCGACCGTGCACGTGCGTATGGCGCTGATGTGCGCGACGCTCGGCCAACTGGATCGCGCCCTCGACATGGTGACGCAGGGATACCGTGCCGATCCGCTGCTCCCGACGTTGCCACCGGCTGAAGTCAACGTGCGAGTATGGCGCCGCGAGTACGACAAGGCGATCGTCATTGGAAGCAAGGCGATCGAGCTGCACCCGTACCTGCCCATCAACAGGGCCAACTACGCGCAGGCACTCGAGTTCGCGGGACGCCTTCCGGAAGCACTCGAGCAATACCAGCTGGGATCTCTCATGTCCGGAGACCTCCCATGGATGCGTGCGCTCGAGGGCACCTGCCTCGCCAAACTCGGTCGCAGCGCCGACGCGCGTGCCATCCTCGACGAGCTCGAGCATCGTCGTGAAACCGATTACGCGGACGCATTGTACGTGGCAGTGCTCCGTGACGCGCTGGGAGAACGCGTCGAAGCCTTCAAGGAGCTCGAGCGCGCCTACGACGAGAACTCCGCTTTCCTGTATTCGATTGATGTCGACCCCAAGATGGATACGTTTCGAAGCGACCGCCGCTTCACGCGGCTGCAAAGTTCGATCAGGACGAAGGGGTGCACACCGTGACCGACGATTCCGATGACTTTTCGCGTCGTGGATTCTGCCGCGCGCTGGGGACAGCGTTCGCGTTGCCGCTTTTCGCGCCGACCGCGCACGCGCAGCAGACACCAGCCGGAGACGCGGGCGGCGCGCCGATGCTCCCCGTGCGCAGCCCCGGACTCGAGCACCTCGGCCTGACCGTGCCCGACCCCGAAGCCGCGGCCAAGTTCTATGGGCGGATCTTCGGGCCGCAGTTGTTTCGTGAACGCGAACCTCCACCGCGCTTCTACGTCATGGCAGGCACGGCTTACCTGGCGTTCGGTGGTTCGGCCACAGCCACACCGTTCATCGATCATTTCTGTGCGCTCGTGCACGACTATCGCGGCCGCGAGATGCGACCGGTTCTCGAAGCGCGCGGCATCCAGTCAGCAGGTGTCGGCATGATCAGCGATCCCGATGGTCTGCGACTGCAACTGCTTGGCGTTCCAGGCGGACTGGCCGGAACGATCGTTCCAGGCGGACGGATGTCTCTCGATCCGCCCGCGGTGCACGCTGTGGGGCTCGATCACGTGATGCTGCGCGTGACCGATCTTGAAAAGTCGGCGGCCTTCTACCGCACGTTCTTCGGCAACGAGCGGCCGCGGACAAAAGACAAACCGGAGCGTGTGTGGTTCCAGATCGGCAATACGCGACTTGGCCTGGAGTCGGTCGCGGGTAACAAGCCGGCGATCGATCATGTCTGCATCACGGTTGCGGGCTTCGACCGCCGGGCCGTGGAGACTGCGCTCAAGCAGCTCGGCGTTGAATCGTCACCGTCGAACGACGAAAAGCTGCTGCGCTTCCGCGACCCGCATGGCATCATCTGCGAGTTGAAGGCGGTCTAGAAACTGATTACCCCAACGGTGAGGGAGGAAACGGTTCAACAAGGAGATTGCGGAGGTACCGGATCGACACGGAGTAACGGCGAAACGGAGGTCAAACGGAGGGTGCGCCATGCCGGTGAGGCCGGGCCATACGGCCCGGCCCATGGAAAGAGCGCCGCCGCAATTCACAAGCCGCTGCGATCGATTCTCGGCTTGTGATTGTTGCGGCGGCGCTCTATCCAAGCCTGCGCGAAGCGCGTCACCGGCGTGGCGCCTCCGTTCGTGCTCCGTGGCTCCGTTTCTCCGTGTCGAACCGTTTTCTCCGCCCGGGCTCCGTTTACGTGTTCAATCTCTAGGCGCACACGCGCGGCATGCTCACCTTTCTCTGAGGAAGGTCACGCCATGAAACGTGCACATTTGCTGACGTCTCTCGCGGCGTTCGTGATCGTTCAGGCGCTGGTGTCAGGGCAGGGAGCCACGGCCTCCAGGACGCCGTGGGGCGAACCCGATTTGCAAGGCACATGGACGGCGGAAGCCGAACTGAGCGTGCCGTTCGAGCGTCCGCGCGAGTATGGGACGCGCCAGGTTCTGACTGACGCAGAATTCAAGCAGCGACAGTCGCAGAGCGAGCGGCAGCTGCAGAGCGACAACTCCGACTTCGATGTCGAAACGGCCGATCGATCCACGGCCGGTCAGGTTGGCTCCGCGACGTCGCCGCCGCCGCATTGGCTCGAGCGCCGGAAAGTCTCGCGCCGCACGTCGCTCGTCATCGATCCGCCAGACGGACGCGTGCCGCCGCTCACGCAGGAGGCCCAGTCGCAGGCGAAGGCACGGGGCCCCGTGTCAGGTGAAACAGGCGCCGATCGACCACAGGATCTGAGTCTCTGGGTGCGCTGCATCGGCCGGGGAATGCCAAGCGCGATCTTCCCGACGGTTTACAACGCCAACGTGCAAATCGTGCAGGCGCCCGGAGTGGTCGCGCTCACCTACGAGATGATTCACGACACGCGCGTCATCTACACGGACGGCAAGCCGCACGTCGGCTCGGGCGTGCGTGGCTACTTCGGCGATTCCAAGGGACATTGGGAAGGCGATACGCTCGTCGTGGACGTCACGAACTTCAGCGACAAGAACAACTACCGCGGTTCGCGCGACACGCTGCACCTGGTGGAACGGTTCAAACGGGCTGGCACCAGCCTGCGCTACGAGGTGACGGCTGACGATGCTCACACCTGGACCGCGCCCTGGACCGCTGCGCTCGAGTTGGAGCCCCAGCCCGACGGGATGTTCGAATACGCCTGTCACGAAGGAAACAACTCGATGCGTAACATCCTGAGCGGCGCGCGGGCGAACGAACGTTGAAACTATTCGTGCAGCGTAGGCCGGGTCTTGCTGTGTAGACCCGGCGGGTCCAAAGAACAGGACCCGCCCTACACTGTCGAGATGACAGGACCCGCCCTACGCTGTCGAGATCACCCAAAAAGCGCTTGCGCCGGTCTATCCCCAGCGCCGAAACTTATGCGCGTTGGGGGCTTAATGCACAACCGCTGGACTGCGTGTCTTGCCGCCTCGGTCGCGTTCCTCGTCGCATTCGCCGTCATCCTTGCCGGGGAACCGCGTCAGCAGTCTGCTACTGTCCCTTCAGCCAGCCCGTCTCCAGATCGCGCCACGCTCGATAAGTACTGTGTGACCTGCCACAACGGCCGGGCACGGGCGGGAGGTCTCGCCCTCGATACGACCGACGTCTCACAGGTGGCCGGCGATCCGGCGACATGGGAAAAGGTCGTGCGCAAGCTGCGAGGACGGATGATGCCTCCGGCAGGCATGCCGCGTCCCGACGAGCCGACCTACGAAGCACTGGCAACGCATCTGGAAACCGCTCTCGACAGCGGCGCCGCCGCGCGCCCGAACCCCGGCCGGACCGATACCTTCCGTCGATTGAGTCGCGTCGAGTACCAGAACGCGATTCGCGACATCCTGTCGCTCGATGTCGACGTGTCATCGTTATTGCCAAAAGACGATGCGAGCCACGGGTTCGATAATGTGGCCAACGGCGAGCTCTCGCCGACGCTGCTCGAGCGCTACCTGGCTGCGGCACAGAAAGTCAGCCGCGCCGCCGTCGGGGGAACACTGCCCTCGCCGGCCAGCCACGTCGTGATCCTTCCCTCGGACCTGACGCAGGAGGATCACCTCGACGGCCTGCCGTTCGGCACGCGCGGCGGCACGATCGTCCGTCACACATTCCCGCTCGACGGCACCTACGAGATCCAGATGCGGCTGTCGCGCGATCGGAACGAGAACGTCGAGGGACTCACCGAGCCCCAGCAGGTGGAGTTGATGCTCGATGGCGAGCGCGTGCAGCTGTTCGGGGTCAAGCCGAACCGCAACCAGTCTGGGGCGTATTACGCCGACGAAGCGGTCGACAAGGATCTCAAGGCTCGCATCCATGTCGCGGCGGGACCGCACGAAGTGGGCGTCGTGTTTCCTCGAAAGACGTTCGCGCTCGAAGAGACCGAACGTCAGCCGAGCCTCGCGCACTTCAACATGGATCGGCATCCGCGCGTTCAGATCGCGTTGTACTCCGTATCTATCGCGGGCCCGTTCGAACCAGGCACCCTGACGGAAACGCCAAGCCGCCGCAGGCTGTTCGTCTGCAGGCCGGCGAGCGCCGCGACCGAAGACGATTGCGCCAAGCGGATCGTATCGACGGTCGCGCGTCGGGCATTCAGGCGGGCGGTGACGGATGCCGACATCGAGGCGCCAATGCGCTTCTACAAGGAGGCGCGCGCCGCGGGCGACTTCGACGACGGGGTCGAGATGGCGCTGCGCGCCGTGCTTGCCAGCACCGAGTTCCTGTTCCGCATCGAACGCGATCCGAGGACGGTCAAGCCGCAGACGCCGTATCGCATCAGCGACGTGGAGCTGGCCTCACGTCTGTCGTTCTTCTTGTGGAGCAGCGTCCCCGACGAGGAACTGCTTGACGCGGCGATAGCCGGGACGCTGAGCCGGCCGGCCACGCTCGAGCGTCAGGTCAAGCGGATGCTGGCCAGTCCGAAGGCCGAGGCGCTCGTCACCAATTTTGCGGGCCAGTGGTTGTATCTGCGGAACCTTGCCGCGGCCAATCCGGACGCAAGGACCTTCCCCGACTTCGACGACAACCTGCGGCAGGCCTTCAAGCGCGAGACCGAGCTCTTCGTCGAGAGCGTCGTGCAGGAAGACCGCAGCGCGCTGGATCTGCTGCGCGCCAACTACACGTTCGTCAACGAGCGGCTCGCCAGGCATTACGGTATTCCGAACGTGTACGGGAGCCGCTTCCGGCGCGTCACGCTGGGAGACGATAGCAACCGCGGTGGGATTCTGGGCCAGGGCAGCATCCTGACGGTGACCTCATACGCCAACCGCACGTCGCCGGTGCTTCGCGGCAAATGGATCCTCGAGAACATCGTCGGCACACCGCCGCCGCCTCCACCGCCGAACGTGCCGCCGCTCAAGGACACGGACACCAACGGACGATTGCTCTCGATGCGTGAGCGCATGGCGCAGCATCGTGCGAGCCCTGCGTGCGCGGGGTGCCATCAGCTCATGGATCCGGCGGGACTCTCGATGGAGAACTTCGACGCGATCGGCCGGTGGCGCGTGCGCACGGAGTCGGGGAGTTCCGTCGATGCATCGGGCGGACTGCCCGACGGATCGACATTCACCGGCATGAGCGGCCTGCGCGCGGCGCTGCTCCGCAAGCCGGACATGTTCGTCGGCACGCTCACCGAGAAACTCATGACGTACGGTCTCGGCCGCGGCCTGGAGTACTACGATGCTCCGACCGTACGTGACATCGTCCGTGATGCTCGCGGTCAGGACTATCGATTCTCGTCGCTCGTGCTCGGCATCGTGTCGAGCGATCCGTTCCAGATGAGGATGTCGCAATGATTGTCACGAAGACGGCCCTTCCCCGTCGCACGTTCCTGCGCGGCCTTGGTACGGCATTGTCGCTGCCGCTGCTCGACGCCATGGTGCCCGCCTTGTCGCCGCTCCACGCGCAACGGGTGGCGAGTTCCATTCGCCGCCTCGGGTACGTGTACATCCCGATGGGCATGAACGCGGCGGCGTGGACACCGGCAACAGAGGGACGTATCACGGAGCTGTCGCCCTCGCTCCTGGCACTGATGCCGGTGATTGACAACATCACCGTGATCAGCAACCTCGAGCTGCGCAACGCGTATACGACCGGCAATCACGCCTCGTCGAACTGCACGTTCCTCAGCTGCTCGCGAGCCAAGCGAACCGAGGGGAGCGACTACGAGCTCGGGACGACTGTCGACCAGATCGCTGCGCGCGCCATCGGCACCGACACACAGATGCCATCGCTCGAAATCGGCACGGATCTCATCGCGCAAGTCGGCAACTGCGACAACGGTTACGCGTGCGCCTATCAGAACAACCTGTCCTGGTCGTCGCCGACGTCACCGCTTCCAACCGAGGCCGATCCGCGCGTCGTTTTCGAGCGGCTGTTTGGCGATGGCGGAAGCCCCGAGGCACGACGCGCCGAGCTCAAGAAGAGCGGCAGCATCCTCGACTGGATGACGAACGATCTGGCTCGACTGCGGCGCGAGCTCGGTGCAGGCGATCGTGTTCGCGTCGGCCAATACCTCGATTCCGTGCGCGAGGTCGAGCGACGCATCCAGCGCGCCGAACAGAGCGATGCCGCAACGCTGCCCGATCTCGATCGTCCGGCAAGCGTGCCGGCGGTGTGGGAAGACCACGTCAGGTTGATGTTCGACCTCCAGGTGCTCGCCCTCCAGGCCGATGTCACCCGCGTCATCACGTTCCAGATGGCGCGTGAAACGAGCACCCGAACCTACCCGCACATCGGGGTGCCCGAGCCGCATCACCCGGTCTCGCATCACACCAACGATCCGGAAAAGCTGGTCAAGCTGGCCAAGATCAACGCCCATCACGTGTCGCTGTTTGCGTATCTCATCGAGAAGCTGCACGCGACGCCGGACGGCGATGGGTCGCTGCTCGACCACACGCTCTACATGCTTGGCAGCGGAATGGGCAATCCCGACGTCCACGACCACACGAATCTGCCGATCGTCGTGGCCGGTGGACGAGGAAGCCAATTCAAGGGCGGGCGTCACATCCGCTTCGACAAGCCGACGCCGCTTGCGAATCTGCACCTGACGTTGCTCGACAAAGTCGGCGTGCACCTCGACACGTTCGCCGACAGCACGGGCAGAGTGGATGGCCTCGAGCCGTTGGACGTGTGACGACGTGCTACGTAGAGCGGCGGCTTCAGCCGCCGCGTGGGAACGTATAGACGCACACGCCAAAGCGTGCGCTCTACGGTGAGCGTAGAGAAATCGATGACGCGTAAACGAACACTCGCTGCGATCGGCGCAATCGTACTCGTCGCCAACGTCGGAATCAGTCCCGCCGCCGCGCAAGGTTCACTTGTCGCGGCGATCCAGGCGAACGATGTCGCGGCGGTCCGGGCGCTCGTCGATAAGCGCGTCGACGTCAACGCTGTGCAGGCTGACGGCACGACGGCACTCCATTGGGCCGTCGACCGCGAATCGGTAGAGATCGTCGGGTTGCTTATTCGTGCGGGCGCCAACGTCAAGGCCGCGAATCGTTACGGGGCGACGCCGTTGTGGCTGGCAGCGCTCAACGGGAATGCCGTCGTCATCAACATGCTGCTCGAGGCCGGCGCCGACGCGGCGACCGCATCCGCCGAGGGCGAGACCGCACTCATGGTCGCCGCGCGCACCGGAAAACTCGACGCCGTGGAGGCGCTGCTCTCGCGTGGCGCCGATCCCAACGTCAAGGAGAGCTGGCGCGGTCAAACTGCATTGATGTGGGCGGCTGCCGAAGGACACGCAACGGTGATCGAGGCGCTTGTGAAACGCGGGGCGGACGTGCAGACGCGTTCGAACGGCGGTTTCACGGCGCTGCTGTTCGCGGCGCGCGAAGGACGAATTGCCGCGGTCGACACGCTGCTCAAAGCCGGCGCCGACATGAACGATTCGCTGCCCGTACGGCGGCGACCGGCCCAGAACGCGTCGACGCCCGCCACTCCCGAGAGCGGGCTGAATGCGTTCCTGCTGGCCGCGGCCAACGCCCACTACGAGCTGGCGGCCCGCTTGCTCGATCGCGGCGCCGATCCCAACGCCGCGCCGCAGGGATACACGGCGCTGCATCAGGTGTCGTGGGTGCGGAAGGCCGGCATCGCAGGAAGCAACAACCCCGCACCTCAGGGCTCGGGGGCGATGGACAGCCTGACATTCGTGCGGACGCTCGTCTCAAAGGGTGCCGATGCCAACGCGCGCGTGACCAAGCGGCCGCAGATGGGCGTGACCACGTTGAACTCGATCGGCGCCACACCGTTTCTGCTCGCGGCCCGCACAGCTGACGCGCCCCTGATGACGCTGCTCGTCGAGCTCGGCGCCAACCCACTTCTCACCAACGAAGATGGGTCGACGCCGCTGATGGTCGCTGCCGGGCTCGGGACGAACTCGCCCGGAGAAGATCCGGGCACCGAGCCCGAGGTCCTCGAGGCCGTCAAGGTGGCGCTCGATTTGGGCAACGATCTCAACGCCGTCGACAAGAACGGTGAGACCGCGATGCACGGCGCCGCTTACAAGCACGTGCCGACGGTCGTGCGTTATCTGGCCGAGAAAGGCGCGCGCATCGACGTGTGGAACCGCCCGAACAGCAAGGGGTGGACGCCGCTCAAGATCACTGAAGGTGTCCAACGCGGCATGAACATCGTCAGCTCGCCTGTCACGGCGGCAGCGATCCGCGAGGTCCTGGCGTCGAAGTCGGCGACGCTGCAGCAGTTATCCGATCGCGCGATCGTCTGCCTGCTTTGACGTCACACACGCCTTACGTCACCGCTGACGGCCGCTTCCTGATCAACGTGAACAGTGACGACGCGACGGCTTCCGGGATCACCGTCCTGCAAAACTGGAAGCCGCCGGTGAAGCAGCCGTGATCTTCGGCTCTCACGCTCGGCCAGGCCGACGCTGACCGAGTCTGCGAGTGGCGTATCATTAGCCACCTGCTATCGGGGAGGCCGGGATGAAGAAGCTCTCTCGAATCCTGGGGTCGGCCATTATCGTGGTCGGAGTGCTGGCCGGCGTGGCGCTGACCGCGCAGTCTCCGGTCGTCACCGCCGTCACCTTTCACAAGGACGTCGAGCCGATTCTCCAGAAGAACTGCCAGACGTGCCACCGGCCCGGTCAGGTCGCACCGATGTCGTTCACGACCTATGACGCCGCCCGGCCGTACGCCCGGGCGATGAAGAACGCCGTGCAGTCGAGAAAAATGCCGCCCTGGTTCGCCGACCCGCAGTACGGTCCCTACCTGAACGACCGCTCGTTGAGCCAGCGCGACATCGAGACGATCGCGCGCTGGGTCGATGCGGGCGCGCCCGAAGGCGACCCGGGCGACGCGCCGCCGGCGGCGCAGTGGCCGCAGG
>Ga0207706_10004822_pt1 | contig 12636 bp, 10 predicted proteins | sample KBSC53metaG_FD_184318 | JGI IMG/M metagenome (GOLD analysis project Ga0207706, IMG submission 184318) | Corn rhizosphere microbial communities from Kellogg Biological Station, Michigan, USA - KBS C5-3 metaG (SPAdes) (version 2) | ecosystem: Host-associated > Plants > Roots > Rhizosphere > Soil ... | reverse complement strand
AAGCGGACAGGCCGTCAAGTGGAGCGACGTCGCATTCGACGCGAACGATGCGGCCGTCAGGTTTCGCCGCCAGATGGAGTCGGAGCTGGCGCCGCGGTCGGTCGGCCAATGACGCCATACGTGCGCGTGATCGCACGCTGAACGCGGGGTCTCTCGCAATGCGCAATTTCGATGGCGATTCCGATCCTGGCGAAACGCAGGAGTGGCTCGACGCGCTCGACGCATCGGTGCGCGCCGGCGGCAAGCAGCGCGGTCTCTACCTGCTGAAGAAGCTCGAGGAGCAGGCCCAGCACCTCGGGATCATCGCGCACGTTCAGCCCTACTCGGCCTACCGGAACACGATTCCGCTCGAGGAGCAGGGCGCGTATCCGGGCGACCTCGACGTCGAGGAGCGCATCACGTCGATCATGCGCTGGAACGCGCTCGCGATGGTCGTGCGCGCGAACCAGGCGTATGGCGACCTCGGCGGACACATCGCGAGCTACGCATCCGCCGCGGAAATCTTCGAGGTCGGGTTCAACCATTTCTTCCGCGCCGGCAACGCCACGCAAGGCGCGGATCTGGTGTTCTTCCAGCCACATTCCGCGCCGGGCGTATATGCGCGTGCGTTCCTCGAAGGGCGGCTTCGCGAGGAGCAGCTCGCGAACTATCGGCAGGAGGTCGGCGGTCGCGGACTGTCGTCGTATCCGCATCCATGGCTGATGCCGGAATTCTGGCAGTTCCCGACCGGGTCGATGGGCATCGGGCCGATCAGTGCGATCTACCAGGCGCGCTTCATGCGCTACGTCGAGCATCGCGGGATCGCGTCGATGGGCGATCGTCACGTGTGGGGCGTGTTCGGCGACGGCGAGATGGACGAGCCGGAGTCCATTGCCGCGCTGACGCTCGCGTCGCGCGAGAATCTCGACAACCTGACGTTCATCATCAACTGCAACCTGCAGCGGCTCGACGGTCCGGTGCGCGGCAACGGGCAGATCATCCAGGAGCTGGAATCGCTGTTCATCGGCGCGGGCTGGAACGTGATCAAGGTGCTATGGGGTTCCGACTGGGATCCGCTGTTCGCGCGCGACACGCACCATGTACTGCTGCGCCAGCTCGCGGCGACGGTCGACGGCCAGTACCAGACGCTCGGCGCGAACGACGGCGCGTACAACCAGAGCCATTTCTTCGGTCTCGATCCTGAACTGCGCGCGCTCGTCGCGCACATGACACTTGGCGAGATCGACGCGCTGAAGCGGGGCGGCCACGATTTCCGCAAGCTGTACGCGGCGCTGCGTGCGGCGCGCGCGCACCGCGACGGTCCGACCGTGGTCCTCGCCAAGACCAAGAAAGGCTACGGCATGGGCGGCGTGGGCGAGTCGCGGATGACGTCGCACCAGCAGAAAAAGCTCGACCTCGATGCGCTCAAGGTGTTTCGCGATCGCTTCGGCCTCGCACTGACCGACGACGCACTCGCCGAGATGCGTTTTTATGCGCTTCCCGAAAACAGCCGCGAATTGGCTTACCTGCGCGAACGGCGCGCAGCGCTCGGCGGACACTTGCCGGTGCGGCACGACGCCGCGGCGCCGGTGGGCATTCCGCCGCTCGACGGCTACGCGCGCTTCGCACTCGAGGCGGCGGGGCACGAGATGTCGACGACGACTGCCGTGGTACGCCTGATCGGCAACCTGCTCAAGGATCCGGCGCTCGGGCCGCGCGTCGTGCCGATCGTCGCCGACGAGGCGCGCACGTTCGGCATGGCCAACCTGTTTCGGCAGATCGGCATCTATTCGCCCGTGGGGCAGCTCTACGAGCCCGAGGATGCCGCATCGATGCTCCGCTATCGCGAGGCGAAGGACGGCCAGTTGCTCGAGGAGGGGATCACCGAAGCGGGTGCACTGTCGTCATGGGTTGCGGCGGCCACGGCGTACAGCGTGCACGGCGTTGCAATGCTGCCGTTCTACATCTATTACTCGATGTTCGGCTTCCAGCGCGTCGGCGACCTGATCTGGGCGGCAGCGGACCAGCGGTCGCGGGGCTTCCTGCTCGGTGCGACGGCGGGCCGAACGACGCTCGGCGGCGAAGGCCTGCAGCACCAGGACGGCAGCAGCCACCTCGTCGCGTCGACGATTCCCAACTGCAGGGCCTACGATCCGGCGTTTGCGTACGAGCTCGCGGTGATCGTCGACCACGGCGCGCGGCAGATGATGGAGCGACAGGACGACGTGTTCTACTACATCACCGTGATGAACGAGAACTACCCGCAGCCGTCGTTGCCCGCAGGCGCTGCGGACGACATCGTCAGCGGCATGTACCGGCTGCAATCGACGGCGGTACCGGGCGAAGCCGCGGCCGCGAGGCTGCTGGGCTCCGGCGCGATCCTGCGCGAGGTCGTCGCGGCAGCGGCAATGCTTCGCGACGACTGGCAGGTGACGAGCGAGGTCTGGAGCGTGACGAGCTTCAGCGAGCTTGCCCGCGACGCGCGCGAAGTCGAGCGCGCCAACCGGCTGCAACCGGCTTCGTCGCCGCGAAAGAGTCACGTGGAGGGCTGCCTCGCGGGAACGGCGCCGATCATCGCCGCTACCGACTACGTGCGTGCGTATCCGCAACTGATCGCCTCGTACGTCGGCGGCCGCTTCGTCGCGCTCGGCACGGATGGCTTCGGCCGCAGCGATACGCGCGCTGCGCTGCGCGGCTTCTTCGAGAACGATCGCCGACACGTCGTCGTTGCGACGTTGCACGCACTGTCACGGCAGGGATCCCTCCCCGCTGCAACCGTCGCCGCCGCCGTCGAACGTTACGGGATCGACGCCGCCGCGGTCGCTCCCTGGACGCATTGACGATGACGATGCGAGACAACCCGGTGAAGGCGACGCTCGCCGCGGGCGGGCAGGCATTCGGTGCGATGGTGTTCGAGTTCTTCACGCCGGGCCTGCCCCAGCTTTGCGTGAATGCGGGCGCCGAGTTCGCGCTGTTCGACATGGAACACACGGGCCTCGGATTCGAGACGCTGAAGACCCAGTGCGCGCTGTGCCGGGGCCTGCGCATCGTGTCGATGGCGCGCGTGCCGCGCAGCGAATACCACTTCATCGCACGTGCGCTCGACGTCGGCGCGCTGGGCGTGATGGTGCCGATGGTCGGCACGGCCGACGAGGCGGCGCACATCGTGTCGTGCGCGCGATATCCACCGCAGGGGCGACGCGGTGCGGCGTTCGGCTTCGCCCACGACGATTACCAGGGCGGCAACGTCCCCGAAAAAATCGCTGCGCTCCATGCGCGCACGCTGCTGATCGCGCAGATCGAGACCGTCGAGGGCCTACGCAACGTCGAAGCGATTGCCGCAGTGCCCGGCATCGACGTGCTGTGGCTCGGCCATTTCGACCTGACCAATTCGATGGGCATACCGGGCGCCTTCGACCATCCGGACTATGTGGCGGCCGTCGCGCGGATCGTCGCCGCGTGCGAACAAGCGGGCAAGGTCGCCGCGTTCCTCGCCACCGACGAGCGCTCGGCACGCGACGCGGTTGCGCGTGGCTTCCGGATGTTCGCTTACGGCATCGATCAACTGATGCTTCAGGAAGCCCTGCGCGCGGGCCTGTCGATGCTGCGCGAAATCCGTCGATGAAAGGAGCGCAGATGGCGAAGTTTCGCGTGGGATTGACCCGCGACATCCTCGATTCATCCGGCCAGCCTGCGTTTGGTGCTGCGGCACTCGACCTCCTCGACGGCGCCGATCACCTTGAGTGGGAATATATGCCGGAGCGGGTAAGCGAGATCACGCCCGACCATGCGGCGCGCTACGACGCGCTATACGTCAACACGGCGAAAGTGCCTGGCAGCGCAGTCGCCCGCGACGATCGGCGCCTGCGTGTCGTCGCGCGGCACGGGGTGGGGTTCGATTCGGTCGACGTGCCGGCGATGACGAAAGCCGGCGTGCTCGTCACCAACACCCCCTCGTCGATGCCGCGGCCCGTGGCGACCATCGCGCTGACGTTCATGCTCGCACTCGCCGGCAAGCTGATGCTGAAAGATCGGCTTACGCGCACCGGCCGGTGGAACGACCGGATGGACAACATGGGCAGCGGATTGACCGGCCGCACGCTCGGCGTCGTCGGCGCCGGTCGGATCGGCAAGGAGCTGCTGCGGATGGCGCGCGTGTTCGACGTTGCGCTGCTCGCCGCCGATCCCAACGTCGACGCGATCGAGCTCGAGTATCTCGGCGCTCGCAAGGTCGATCTCGACACGCTCGTCGCCCAGTCCGATTACGTCGTCGTGTGCTGCTCGCTCGACGCATCGACGCGGCACCTGATCGGGGCGGCGCAGTTCGCGCGGATGAAGCCGACTGCGTACTTCATCAACGTCGCGCGCGGCCCCATCGTCGACGAAGCCGCGCTGATCGATGCGCTTCGCCGCAAGGCCATCGCCGGCGGTGCGCTGGACGTGTTCGAGCAGGAGCCGGTCGACAACGACAACCCGCTGCTTGCGATGGACAACGTAATCGTTACGCCGCACTCCCTGTGCTGGACGGACGAGTGCTTCCACCATATGGCGACGACGGGTCTTGCGAGCATCGTCGACGCGCTCGCCGGCCGGCGGCCGCGCTTCGTCGTGAATCCGGACGTACTCGCGCATCCGCGGGTGCGCGACTGGCTGCGGGCTTAGGTACCCGGATCGCCTTCCGCACGAACGAACCTGCCCGCGTCGCGCAACGCCGCTCAATCGAGCCGGCAGATCCACGGTAGTCCGGGTGCAGAAAAGCGACACCCGGATGAGCGGCGTAAAAATCCGACGAGCGACATGGCACTGGCGCCCCCGGCGAGGGCATACTATGACATCGGCATAGAGTCGATCGGGTGGAGTTTCGCGAGGCTGCGGAAGCAAATCGCCCGGAGTGGGACCACCAACGCGGAACGATCATGTCAACGAAGCAGCACAAGAAGAAACTGGCGGCTGCGCTCAAGAAGATGGGCACGTCGCTGGCCACGCATACGCAATCAACGTTCAAACCGTCGGGCGCGGCGTCGCGCACGCTCGAGGAATTCAAGGCGCGCCGCGCAGCCGAGAAGCTCGGCCTGTTGCCCAAGTCGCCTGGCAAGGTTGCCGAGCGCTTCCAGATCGACGTCGATACGGCGCAGGTAACGAAGTTGCCGGTGCGCCAGAAGACGGCCCAGGGCCGCTAGCGACGAAGCTGTCCGTTCACCGGAAGACGGCTTGGGCCCGCTGGCGACGAAGCTGTCCGTTCGCCGGAGGACCGCCGGGCGGCGCTCGACGCATCAGGGCTTCAGGCGGCGGATGTGCGCAAAGCGCGGGTGCAGCTTGAACAGTTGCTCCCGTGTGCCGCCGTCGCGGATGCCCTGGGTAATGGTCTTCTCGATCGCGTCGAGCGTTTCCGCCGCTTCGATTGCAGCGACGGCGATCTGCGCGGGAATGACGACGCAGCCGTCGGCATCGCCGAGCAGGAAATCGCCCGGTTGGATGGCGACCAGGCCGCCCCCCATGCCTGGGAGTTGAACGGGCTGGCCAACCTCCGTGATGCTCCAGCGTCGTGATGCATTGACCGGTGTCACGAATCGGCAGAACGTCGGCAGGCCCACGGTGACGATCTCGCGCGAATCGCGCACGCCGCCGTTGGTGACGAGACCCCGGCAACCCTTCGCCTTGAGCGACGTGGCGACGAAGCCTCCGATCATCGCCCCGGCGTCCTGCGCACCGGCGTCGATGACGGCGACGATGCCGGGTTTCATCGCGCGTTCGATCTCGTAAGGACTGAAACGCTGCTGCTGGTCCGATTGCGATTGCGTCACGATGCGGTTCTCGCCGCGCACGCAGAACGCGATGCCGGCGAGCCGTCGTTCGTTGTCCAGCGGCCGCAGGTCGCTTGCCAGCACCTGGTTCGAGTAGCCCATCTCGTCCAGCACGTCGCTGAATCCGGCAGTCTCCAGTTGCGCGAGTCGTTCGATCAGTGCGATTTCGGCGTCGGCGGGCATGGCTCGTCCCGGATGGCAGGGTCATTCATTATAGGCGGCGCTATCTGCCATCGTCGTTGGTTGCAGACGACCTTTGGGTAAACCCATCGACGCGTTTCTGTAGCCGCAGGCAGACGTCCATCGTGTCGGACGCCGCTTTGGGCGTTTGTCCTACGCAACCGCGTTTGTGCGACCCGGTCATACCCACTCGTCAACCGGAATACGTCGGTTGCCGCATGTTTGATGGAGGTTCAACGATGATGAAAAAACTCGCGACAGCACTGATCGTGGTGGGCTTGACGGTCGCCCCCGTGGCGAGCTACGCAAACGGCACCATGGGTAACAAGTCGGATGCGACGAATGCCCAGGCCGGAACGACGGCAACGCAGAGTCAGTCCGGCATGACGAACCACGCGATGGGGCAGAAGACCGGCGCCGCGTTGAGCGATGCGGCGATCACGACGAAGGTCAAGGCCAAGTTCGCCGCGGACAGCACGGTCAGCGCCACGAAGATTCACGTCGACACCGATAACGGGGTCGTCAAGCTGACCGGTACGGCGAAGTCCCAGGACGAAGCGGCGAAGGCCGCCGAAATTGCGAAGAGCACCGAAGGCGTTGCCTCGGTCGACAACGCGATCCAGGTGAGCCAGGCCGGCACGAAGTATTGACCGGCGCTCGTCAGTCGCTGACTGGTACCAAGTAATGGAAGGGGCGGCCGCGGTCGCCCCTTCTGCGTTTGCGCAACGCAGCGCGTTCAGTGCAGGGGGCTGCGGGGAATAGCGGCTTCGCCCGACGGCGCGCCGTTGCTGGAGGTCTCTTCTGCGGCAACGGTCGTCGCTTCGTCGCCGGAGGCTGCCGGCACGCGCGCATTGCTTCGCGAAGCCGTCTTCGCAAGCTGCGCGAGCGATCGGTTGGTTACGCCGCGCACTGCAAGAGCGGCCCCGATGCATGCAATCGCGCATCCGGCGAGGGTGCGCTGGCGCAACGCGTAAAGCGCCATGAGCACGCCACAGGACAGCGCCGCCGCGCGCAGCGCCGGCGGCCAATGATCGTGCTGCAACGCGAACGGATCGATGCCGCCCTGGAGGCTCGGGACCGATTCCGGGTGATCGTGGACAACAAGCAGATCCTCGACGCTCCTCACCCCCCACACCGTGCGTACCGCGGCCAGCAGCGGCGCTGCTTCGTGCGCGAGGATCGGTCCGCTCAGCGTCACTCGAGCGCCGAACGCGCCGACCTGAATGGCGTGCGGATGCGACACCATGCGGCCCATCCGCGCGCGAACGCGCTCGATCAATTGCAGGTCGTCGGTAGTGGGCTGTCGCGTCCACAGCCGCAGCGCGCGCGCACGCAGGCCCTCGAGCCGGTGTGCGACGTCACGCCGCGTTGCGCCGGCCGCGTGACGCGTGTCGAGCAGCACGCTTACTGCCTTGTCGCGTGCCAGCGCACGCCGCCGCCGTCCCTTGTCCGGGTCGAATGCGTACATGGCGATCGCGCCGAGCGCGGCGCCTGCGACGATGCTGGTCCATCCGGGATCCACTGGCGAGCCGTGTTTCATCCGCAGTCTCCTTTGGGGCGCTTCCCTTTCCTGACAATTGAACCGCAACGGCGTTCCCGCGCCAAGTCGCTGATTGCGGCGACGCATCGACCCGTCGGGGCGATCCGGTACGCTTCGACCTCCGTCAGACCGCCAGGACCATGTCGCCGATCATCTCCGTTTCGAACCTGTCGAAGACGTACGCATCCGGTCTCTCCGCCGTCAGGAACGTCAGCCTCGAGATTCGTCGCGGCGAAATCTTTGCGCTGCTCGGGCCCAACGGCGCGGGCAAGACGACGCTGATCAGCATCATCTGCGGCATCGTCAACCCGACGCAGGGCACGATACTCGTCGACGGCCACGACATCGTCACGGACTATCGCGCCGCAAGGTCGATGATCGGCCTCGTGCCGCAGGAGCTCACGACCGACGCGTTCGAAACGCCCTGGGGCGCCGTCTCGTTCAGCCGCGGCCTCTTCGGCAAAGCCCCCAATCCGTCTCACATCGAGAAGGTGCTGAAGGACTTGTCGCTCTGGAATCGCAAGGACAGTCGGATCATGACGCTGTCGGGTGGCATGAAGCGCCGGCTGCTGATCGCGAAGGCGCTGTCGCACGAGCCACGCGTGCTGTTCCTCGACGAGCCAACGGCCGGCGTCGACGTCGAGCTGCGGCGTGACATGTGGCAGCTGGTGCGGACGCTGCGCGACGGCGGCGTGACGATCATCCTGACCACGCATTACATCGACGAGGCCGAAGAGATGGCCGATCGCATCGGCGTCATCAGCAAGGGCGAGCTGATCCTCGTCGAGAACAAGATCGACCTGATGCGCAAGCTCGGCCGCAAGCAGCTGACGCTGCAGCTGCAGGAGCCGCTGCCCGAGATTCCCGCTGCGCTGTCGCGCTACACGCTCGAGCGCTCGGCCGACGGCAGCGAGCTCACGTATACCTACGATGCCGACGGTGACCGCACGCGGATCGCGGGGCTGCTGAAGGAGCTCGACGACGCCGGTGTTCGCTTCAAGGATCTCCAGACGACACAGAGCTCGCTCGAGGACATCTTCGTCAGCCTGGTGAAGGAAGATCGATGAATCTGCACGCGGTTCGCTCGATCTACCAATTCGAGATGGCGCGCACCCGCCGCACGCTGATGCAGAGCATCATCTCGCCGGTGATCTCGACGTCGCTTTATTTCGTCGTGTTCGGCGCGGCGATCGGCTCGCGGATCCAGGAGATCGGCGGCATCAGCTACGGCTCGTTCATCGTGCCGGGCCTGATCATGCTGTCGCTGCTGACGCAGAGCATCGCGAACGCGTCGTTCGGCATCTACTTCCCGAAGTTCACCGGCACGATCTACGAGCTCCTGTCCGCACCGGTGTCCTATTTCGAGATCGTCCTGAGCTATGTCGGTGCGGCGGCAACCAAGTCGGTCGTCCTCGGCCTGATCATCCTCGCGACGGCCGGGCTGTTCGTGCCGCTGCACATCGCGCATCCGGTGTGGATGATGGTGTTCCTGCTGCTGACGGCCGTGACGTTCAGCCTGCTTGGCTTCATCATCGGCATCTGGGCCGACGGCTTCGAGAAGCTGCAGCTCGTGCCGCTGCTGATCATCACGCCGCTGACGTTCCTCGGCGGCAGTTTCTACTCCATCGACATGCTGCCGCCGTTCTGGCAGAAGGTGACGCTGTTCAACCCCGTCGTCTACCTGATCAGCGGGTTTCGGTGGAGCTTCTACGGCCTGTCGGACGTCAGCGTGTCGCTGAGCCTTGCGATGACGCTCGTATTCATGACGATCTGCCTTGCGATCGTCGCGTGGATATTCAAGACGGGGTATCGGCTGAAGACCTAGCGGTCGCTGTACCGCCGCAAGTGGCACGGCGTCAGACCAGTTCCTTGCGCCGCAGCATGTGGATCGCCACGGCGGCCAGCGACAACGCGCACACGGCGAGCGGCGCGAACGCCAGCGCGGGCACGCCGCTCATGTCCCACAGCGCCCCGCTGGCAATCGCGATCAGCACGGCGCCGCCATAGCTCAGCGTGAACATGCCGGCGGACGTTCGTGCAACGTCGTCCGGCTTGCACAGCAACGGCGGCAGCGACAGTCCCAGGATGAGAGCGGCCGCATCCGAGAAGCCAAGCAACGCGGCCCAGGCAATCACCGCGGCGCCGTCCGAGGCGACGATACCGGCCAGGCTCGCCAGCGACACGACGCCCGACGCGACATAAGTCCACGCCCGCCGGTCGAGGCGGTGGGCGACGACGACGAGCAACAGCGACGCCGGCAGTTGTCCGAGGTTCAGCGCCAGCAATGCATGGCTGATGAGATCTGCGCGGCCCTTGCTGGCGAGAAAGATGGGGAGAAAAGCGTTTGCGCTGAAGTAAATGGCATTGACGCAGCAGAAGAGCGCGCCAAGTCGCCATACGCGCCCGGCGTGCCAGTCGGGCAGCCACTTCTGCGGTTGCCGCTCGCGGTTCGTCGCGTGCGCCGATGACCGTGGCGCAAACAGGCGCACAGCGACTGCGATGACGGCGATCGGCACCGACCACGCAACGAGCGACAATCGCCAGTCGCCGCCGACGAGCGGCAACACGACCGGCGCTGTCAGCAGCACGGCCAGCACCTCGCCGACCAGCAGCCCGTTCGTGTAGAGCGCCGTCCCGAACCCGATGCGCTGCGGCAGCCATTGCCGTACAGCCGTCGGCATGATCGGCTGCATGATGGCGACACCCGATGACATCACCACGGTCATCGCGAGCAGCATCGGGTAGTTCGGCGCGACACCGCGTAGCGCCGAGCCCGCGGCAACGAGCAGCAGCCCGCCGACGAGCGCAACGGTCACGCCCATTCTCGCAACGAGCAGCGATCCGCCGAGCGCGGCAATCGCGAACATGGCCGGCGGGATGCTGCTCAGCAGGCCGACTTCGGTCGCGCTCAACCGCAGGTCGTCCCGGATCATCGCGATGACGGGCGGGACGGCGAGGATCGTCAGTCGCAGGCCATTCCCGGCGAGCCAGAGCAGGATGGGCGCGGCAGGCGTCCGCGGAAGCGGGTCGATCATTTGTAATTTGTTCAATGCCGGCGTCGCCCGCGCGGATCGACGCCCCTGTCCCTGGAAACTGCAAGCCGGCGGATGCTACATCACGCGCGCGTGCCTTAGAATCGCCGGACCCATTCAATCGACGTCGCGGGATGCGACGAACTGCCATGACCGACACCGCAACGACATCCGCCAGCCGCGAGACGCGAGGCTTCCAGGCCGAGGTGAAAGAGCTCCTCAACCTGATGATTCACTCGCTCTATTCGAACCGGGAGATCTTCCTGCGCGAGCTGATCTCGAACGCATCCGACGCCTGCGACAAGCTGCGCTTCGAGGCACTCGACAATCCGGCACTGTTCGAAGGCGATGCCGAGCTCGCGATCCACGTCGACTACGACGCCGATGCGCGGACTCTCACCGTCAGCGACAACGGCATCGGGATGAATCGCGACGAAGTGATCGCGAACCTCGGCACGATCGCCAAGTCCGGAACGCGCGAGTTCTTCTCGCAGCTGACGGGCGATCAGCAGAAGGATGCACACCTGATCGGCCAGTTCGGCGTGGGCTTCTATTCGTCGTTCATCGTCGCCGATAAGGTTACTGTCGAGACACGGCGTGGGGGAGACCCGCCGGCGCAGGGCGTGCGTTGGACATCCGACGGAGGCGGCGAGTTCGACGTCGAGCCGATCGACCGTCCGCGGCGGGGGACGGCGATCACGCTGCACTTGCGCGAAGGGCAGAACGACCTGCTGTCGGGCTCGCGGCTGCGCTCGATCATTCGCAAGTATTCGGATCACATCGTCCAGCCGATCCTGATGAAGAAGGAGACGTGGCAGGACGACAAGCAGGTGAAGTCGGACGAAGACGAAACGGTCAACCAGGCGTCGGCGCTGTGGGCGCGACCGAAGAGCGAGATCACCGACGAGCAGTACAAGGAGTTCTACAAGCACGTCGGCCACGACTTCGACGATCCGCTGGCGTGGAGCCACGCGCGCGTCGAGGGGCGGCAGGAATACACGGAGCTGCTCTACATCCCGGCGCATCCGTCGTTCGACCTGTGGGACCGGACGGCGCGGCACGGCATCCGGCTCTACGTGCGGCGCGTGTTCATCATGGACGACGCCGAGCAGTTGCTGCCGGCGTACCTGCGCTTCGTCCGCGGCATCGTCGACTCGAACGACCTGCCCCTCAACATCTCGCGCGAGATCCTCCAGGAATCGCGCGACATCGAGGCGATCCGCGCGGGCTGCACGAAAAAGGTGCTCGATCTCCTCGCGAATCTCGCCGCCAACGACAAGGAGAAGTACACGACGTTCTGGAAGGCGTTCGGCAGTGTCGTCAAGGAGGGCGTCGGCGAGGACTTCGCGAACAAGGAGAAGATCGCCGGATTGCTGCGCTTCGCGACGACGCACGCGGATGGGCCCGACGAATCGGTGTCGCTCGCCGACTACGTCGCGCGGATGAAAACCGGGCAGGACAAGATCTATTACGTCACGGCCGAATCGTTCAATGCCGCGCGCAATAGTCCGCATCTCGAAGTGTTCCGCAGCAAGGGCATCGAGGTGCTGCTCCTGTCCGATCGCGTCGACGAATGGGTCGTAAGCCACGTGACCGAGTTCGACGGGAAGTCGCTCGTATCGATTGCGCGCGGCGGGCTCGATCTCGGGGGCCTCGACGACGCGACCGAGAAGGAGTCGGTGGAAGCCGAAGCGGGCGAATTCAAGGAATTCATCGACCGCGTGAAACGCACACTCGGCGAGCGCGTCAAGGACGTTCGCGTGACACGGCGGCTCAACGAATCGCCGGCATGCCTCGTTGCCGACGAGCACGACGTCAGCGCCAACCTCGCGCGGATGCTGAAGGCGGCCGGACAGCGCCCGCCGCCGTCGAAGCCGATTCTCGAGATCAACCCGAAGCATCCCGTCGTCACGCGCCTCAAGGGCGAAGTACGCCACTTCGACGACTGGGCCAACGTGCTGTTCGACCAGGCGGTGCTCGCCGAGGGCGGCCAACTCGACGATCCCGCGACGTTCGTCAAGCGCGTCAACCAGTTGATGCTCGAGATGGGCGGCGGCGAAGCAGCAGCGCACACCGGCACGGCAGGGACGACGAAGGCCGG
>Ga0207706_10004820_pt1 | contig 12639 bp, 17 predicted proteins | sample KBSC53metaG_FD_184318 | JGI IMG/M metagenome (GOLD analysis project Ga0207706, IMG submission 184318) | Corn rhizosphere microbial communities from Kellogg Biological Station, Michigan, USA - KBS C5-3 metaG (SPAdes) (version 2) | ecosystem: Host-associated > Plants > Roots > Rhizosphere > Soil ... | reverse complement strand
AGACAAAGCCGCTTTAGCTCAGCTGGTAGAGCACATCATTCGTAATGATGGGGTCAGGTGTTCGAGTCACCTAAGCGGCACCAATCCCCCTCGAAGGGGTCAGCCTCCAGAGAAATCGACGAATGTCCGGCCACGCAAGCGCCAGCTCGCGCCGACCGGACACCGGTCTATCGATAAAGGGGCTTCAGTCCCCCCTTTTTACTTGGCGAGCTGGTTTCTGATTCCAGCGAGCCCAGCGTCATAGACTTCACCGAGGGCCTGGTCGGCTACCTTTTCCTTGCCATGGTCCGGGGCATAGGATCCGACCCAGGTGATGGTCGACGAGTTGTCCCCCTTCGCCACCACTTTGATCGTCGATCTGTAGTTTGAAACCGGGAGCGGGCTGGACAGGAAGCGATAGGAGTAGCTGTGGCCGGCCTCACTCCTCGCCGTTTGAGTCTCCACGAACGCGGCCTTGCCGTCCTTCGTCACCAGGATCCGGGTTGAAGGAGTCTTGCCGTCCTCGATGCATTGACCGACCGGGGGCAGCCAATCCTTGATCGCGCAAAATGGGCCGATCAACGACCATACTTCGGACGCTGGCGCATTCACCTCGGCGGTGCGTGAAATGGTGGCCGCGAAAGCATCCGAACTGCCCGCTGCGAGAACGGCTGCAGCGATCGCTGCGGAACGCATCAGGTAAACAGTCGAGCGGCTGGAGGTTCTTTTCATGAAATGCCCTTTTGCGATTTGCGGCTCAGGGCGCATCCGAAGCTGCGCCCTCGAGAACGGGGTGGGAGTTCGACCATGACCAGGTCTGGCCGTGCCTGAGGCTTCGCTCGATAAGTGAGCCGCTTCTGGGTGCGGAATGACCGAGCGCCCGGATTGCTTGACCAGAGCGCCGGAGTTCGTCGGGCCGTTCGTCGCCTAGAGTGTGAAGCCGCGCGAAATCCACCAGGCGATGGCGGCGGACAGGATGCCGCCCACAAGGGCGCTGCCGATCGATGCCATCTTGGGCTCAGGCAGATCTTCCGCCAGTTCCTTGCGGCCCGTGACCATCGGCCCGACGAGATTGTCGCGCCTGACGACCAGGTAGAAGAGGATCGCCAGCACGTGGATCGCGACGGCGATGAGGAGGAGGTCGAACAGCCACGCGTGCCAGTTGGTCGCCCAGTCGGCGGTATCATAGCTCACGTATCGAGCGAGGGCGCCCGATTCCTCGCCGTCGACGTCTTGAGCGAACAAGCCCAATCCGACTTCGGCGAGCATCAAGCCGAGGAGCAGCAGGACGGCCAACGCACCGAGCGGATTATGACCGATCGGTAGCGGCGATGTGCCCCGGAGATAAGCGGCGATCTTGCGCGGACCCTTCACGAACTGGGCGAAGCGGGCGGTCGTGCTTCCGGCGACCCCCCAGTAGAGACGGAACAACAATACGGCGAGCGTAACGTAGCCGAGCTTCTCATGGAGCAGCGTGTTGCCGGAGCGCCAGGTCCACCACAGCGAAGGAAGCAGCAGCACCAGGCCCCAGTGCACGAGCCTTGTCGGGAGGTCCCAGAGCCTGATGCGCGGCGCGGGCCCGCCCTCGGTTCGCACCTCCGCGCTACTTCTTTTCGCGGAAGGTATCGTGGCAGCCCTTGCAGGCGCCGCCGATGCTCCCGGCAGCCGCCTTCGTCGCGTCCAGATTGCCGCTCGCCGCAGCATCCGCCGTCTGGTGCGCGGCCGAAGCGAGGTCCGCCGCGCGCCGCTTGAACGCCGGCAATTGCTGCCAGATGACGGGGAGCGCCTCGCTCTTCACGCCGGCCTGCTGTCCCGACCCGCTCGGAAACCAGCTCGGGATTTGCCGCGCCAGCGCTTCCATGACCCGTGCGTTGGACTGCACCGTGGCGAGGTTCGGCTGCGACTGGCCAAGCTCGTCCCGGATCGCCTTGTTCGCCTTGCCGATCTCCTTGTAGTGGGCAACGCGCGCGTCAACGACCTTCTGGACCGCCGCCGGGTCCGGAGACGCCGCCATCAACTGCCCGTACGCAACGCCCGCGAGTGCGAATCCCGCAACAAGAACCACCGCCCTACGCATTTGGCTTTCTCCAACGACAAGCTTTTGAGGATGGGCCCCCTGCCATGTTCGGAGCGCCTATCCAAGCGCCGCCATTGCCGAAAGGGCACCGGTTGCATTTCCGTTCGTTAATGGACCGACGGTTTCCCCCAAATTTGGTCCAACCATGCACGCCTTCATCATCGAAGATGATTATCTGATCGGGCAGTCCCTGCAGGACATGCTGGAGCCGCTGGGCTTCACTTCCTTCAGCTTCGCCCGCTCGGAAGATGCGGCCGTGATGGGCGCAACGGCCCAGAAGATCGACCTGATCACGGCCGACGTCCGGCTCCTGCCGGGCGACGGCGTTCGGGCGGTCGAGACGATCTGCGCGGAACGTGACATCCCGGTGATCTTCATCACCGGCTACAAGGAGGAGCTGCTTGACCGTGCGCCGACGGCCGTGGTGATCCAGAAGCCGGTCAAGGAGCAGGCGCTGGGGGCCGCCGTGCGCGAGGTTCTGGCCAGCTCCGGCTAGAGGCTTTTCACGATGCCGCACTCGCGATTGGCGGGCACCGCGATGTCCATCTTCTTGGGGCGCGGCAGGTTGAGCCCGTCCATGATCGCGACGAACTCGTCGATCGTCTTGCCCGCTCCAAGGCGCGGGTTGCGCGCCTTCTCCTGCGCTACGCTGCTGACGCGCCGCCCCTGATAATCGTGGCCGGGATAGACCAGCGTGTCTTCGGGCAGCGAAAAAATCTTGTCGTGGACCGAGCGGTACAGCGTCGCCGCGTCCCCGTTCTGGAAATCGGTCCGGCCGCAGCCATCGATCATCAAGGTGTCGCCCGTGAACACCCGGGGCCCGTCGGTCGAATGCAGCACGTAGACGTGATGGTCGTCGGTATGCCCCGGCGTGTAGCGCGGCTCGAGCCGCAGGTTGCCGACGGAGATCGGCTCGCCTTCGCGGACCAGCAGGTCGACATGATCGGCGCCGCTTTCCCGCGGCACCGCGGCCTTGCAGCCGGTCTCGGCACGCAGGCGACCAGCGCCGGTGACATGGTCGGCGTGGATGTGCGTCTCGATCGTGCAGCTGAGCTTTAGGCCGAGATCGCGGAGCAGCTGAATATCGCGGTCGACGGTCTCGAGTACGGGGTCGATCAGCGACGCCTCGCGGCGTTCGTCGCACGCGATGAGGTACGTGAACGCCGACGATTGCGGCTCGAACAGCTGGCGAAAGATCATTGGCAGCCCCTTGCCCAGTCGAGGCATCTTAGCCCATCGGCACGCCCATGAACATTTGCGTCGTGGGTGCGGGGGCGATCGGCGGCTGGGTGGCGGCGAAGCTTGCCCTGGCCGGAAACGCGGTGATGGCGCTAACGAGCCGCGGCGCGCTCGGCGAGATCGAGCTGAACGAGGCGGCCGGGACAAGCAAGGCCGAGCTGACGACGTTCGACGGCCCGGCCGACCTGTTGATCGTGGCCGTGAAGGCGACCGCCCTCGCCGCCGCCGCGCAAACCGCCAGGCCGCGAATCGGGCCGGAAACCATCATTCTCCCGATGCTCAACGGCGTCCCGTGGTGGTTCATCGACGACGTCCAGCTTCAGTCGGTCGATCCGGATGGAAGCGTCGCTTGCGCCCTTCCATTTGAGCAGATCGTCGGCTGCGTAGTGCACGCTTCCTGCAGCCGGTCGGCGACCGGGGCGGTCATGGTCAAGCACGCCGACAAGCTGATCATCGGGGAACCGGGAGGCGGATCCGGCGAGCGCGTTGCCCGCCTTTACGCCTTGCTCGACGAGGCTGGGTTGCGGCCTGACATCACCAACAACGTCCGCCGCGCGATCTGGTACAAATTGTGGGGCAATGCGACGATCAACCCCCTGTCCGCGCTCGTCCGATCGACGTGCGACAAGATCCTGGCAGACTCCGAATGCCGCGCCTGGATGCTCGACGGCATGACGGAGCTCGCGGCAATCGGAGCCGCGGCCGGGTGCCCGATCAGCGAGAGCGGCGAGGAACGGATGGCGGTCACGGAGCGGCTGGGATCGTTCAAGACCTCGATGCTCCAGGACGTCGAGGCCGGACGGCCGATCGAGCTTGAGGCCCTGCTCGGCGCACCGCGCGAAATGGCGCTGCGGTTCGGGATTGCAACGCCGGCGCTCGACCGGCTTTACGGTGCAACGAAGCTGATGGCGGAGGGCCTCGGCTTAGGCTGATGCGACGACGCGGCCGACGCATTCCCCAAAACCGATGCGATAGCCGTCGCCCTCGCACCAGGCCTTGAGCGTCACCTCGTCTCCATCCTGGAGGAAGCTGCGGGTTTCGCCGCCCGGAAGCTCGATCGGCTGCTTGCCGCCGCCGCTGATCTCGAGAAGCGAACCGAGCCCGCCCGCGCTATCCGTCGACAAGGTACCGGTACCGATCAGATCTCCCGGCTGGAGATTGCATCCGTTTGAGCTGTGATGCGCGACGATCTGCGCCGCGCTCCAGTACATCGCCGCATCCGCGGACCCGCGCGACAGGATATGCGGACCGAGCCCGGCATCGCGCAGCTTTTGAGTCGTCAATGTCACTTCGAGCTGGATGCCGAGGCCGCCCTGTTGCTGGTCAACCGGGTCGTTCAGATAGGGCAGCGGGTGCGGATCGCCCGTCGGCCTTGGCGGCATGGGCTTGCGGAATGGCGCGAGCGCTTGCGGGCTTACGATCCAGGCACTGACGCTGGTCAGGAAATTCTTTGCGAGGAACGGGCCAAGTGGCTGGTACTCCCACGCCTGCAGATCGCGCGCCGACCAGTCATTGAGCAGACAATAGCCCGCGATGTGATCGCCTGCTTCGCCGATCCCAATCGGCTGGCCAAGGTCGTTGCCCTCTCCGATCCAGATCCCAAGCTCCAGCTCATAGTCGAGACGGCGGCTCGGGCCATATTCGGGTGCCTCGGCGTCGGGAGGCTTGCGCTGCCCGCTGGGCCGGATCACCGGCTCGCCCGACGCGCGCACCGAGCTTGCGCGGCCGTGATAGCCGATCGGCACATATTTGTAGTTCGGAAGCAGCGGATTGTCGGGGCGGAACTGCTTGCCGACGTTGGTCGCGTGGTGAATGCCGACGTAGAAATCGGTGTAGTCGCCGATGAGACAGGGAACGTGCATGCGCACTTCAGATTGGCCGGTCAGCTGCGGTTCGACCTCATCACGATATTTCGGGTCGGACAAAAGCTCGCCCAGCCGCAACCTCAGGAGACGCTGTGCTTCCGGCCCGCGCGCGAGCCAGGCGTTGAGCACGGGCTGCGACAGATCGTCGCGCCAGTCTGCATCGAGCAGGTCCGCAATGCCCGCCAGGTCGAGGATATAGTCGCCGATCGCGACGCCCGGGCGCCGCCCGCGATCGTCGACCGAGAAGATTCCAAGCGGCAGGTTCTGGATCGGAAAATCGCTGCCCTGGGCGCTATCGCACCAGCTAGTGAGAGCAGGGTCATTGCTGGCGTCGATCATGGCAGCTTCGCCTTCGGAAACCCGCTCCACGCCTGATCGTAATCCGACTGCGCGCGATCGAGCGCATATTGCGTCGGCCGGTACGGCCAGCAGGTCTCGACCATGAACGCCATGGTTCCCTCGATCTTCGCCGGCATCAGCTCCGCCTCGCTCGCCTTCCGCCAGCTGTCGAGGTCGGGCCCGTGGCCGCTCATCAGATTGTGGAGCGACAATCCCCCGGGCGCGAACCCTTCCGCCTTCGCGTCATAGGCGCCGTGGATCAGCCCCATTGCTTCGCTCATCACGTTACGATGGAACCATGGCGGGCGGAACGTGTCCTCCCCGACCATCCAGCGCGGCGGGAAAATGACGAAATCGGCATTGGCGCGGCCTTCGACGTCGCTCGGACTCGTCAGCACGGTGAAGATCGACGGATCGGGATGGTCGAAGCTGATCGTTCCAATCGTGTTAAAGCGCGACAAATCGTACCGGTAGGGCGCGTAATTGCCGTGCCACGCAACGACGTCGAGCGGCGAGTGATCGAGCGTCGTCGTCCACAGCGTGCCGAGTGATTTCTGGACGACTTCGGTCTGATCGTCCTTGTCCTCGAACCAAGCGACGGAGGTTTCGAAGTCGCGCGGGTTGGCGAGCCCGTTGGAGCCGATCGGTCCCAGCTGAGGAAGCCTGAGCGGCGGCCCGTGATTCTCTGCGACATAGCCGCGTGCTTCGCCGTCGACCTCGACACGGAACTTCACGCCGCGCGGGATGACTCCGATGCTCCCGGGCGCAACCTCCAATCGGCCGAGCTCGGTCACCAGCCGCAAAGTTCCAAATTGCGGAATGATCAGCAGCTCGCCGTCGGCGTCGGTGAACACGCGGCCGGCCATCGAGCGGCTCGCGCGGTAAAGGTGAACCGCTACGCCCTCGAGATCTGCTGGATCGCGATTGGCGAGCATCGTGACCGTGCCGTCAACGAAATCCTTGCCGTCGGGAAGGTCGCCCGGCGGGTCCCAGCGCAAACGGTTGGGCGCCAGCGGCTCCTTGACGATACCCCGCGCAAACAAGGGCGCGCCATCGTAGCGGACGAACGGCCGGTGGTCGGCGGTCGGCCGCATCCGGTACAGCCAGGACCGGCGATTCTCGTGTCGGGGCGCCGTGAAGCTGCTGCCCGACAGCTGTTCGGCATAGAGCCCGAAGGCCGGGCGCTGCGGCGAATTGCGGCCGGTGGGAAGCGCGCCGGGCACCGCCTCCGTCTCGAAGTGGCCGCCGAACCCCGTCATGTAGCCGCTCGTCATGGGCGCCGGTTAAAGCGTCGCGCGCGGACAATCAAACGGGCGCGGCTCCCCTCAAGAAACCGCGCCCGCGATGCGGACAGGGACTCGCAACCCGTCCGCGGTGTACGTGTCGTCCCGATCAGTGTTGATTGACGTTGACGTCAATCTTGTCGGGAACGTTGATGCTGGTCTTGTCGCCGCCGAGTCCGAGCTGGCCACGGAACATGTAGAGCAGCACCAGCACGACAATGATCAGCAGCACCACGGCAAGCACCCCGCCACCACCGCCACCGCCGGTTTCGACAATAGTCGTGCGGTCAACGCCGTCATCGCGATCATCGGCCATTGGAAACTCCCTGCATTACCCTGTTGTTATGGCGAAACGAACGAACCGTTGCAGAGCCGGTTCCGAATAAAGGAGAAGCGATGATCCGGATCGTCCTGATCGCCGGCGTGGCGTTGGTCGGCGCGTGCAATCAGGCTCAGCAATCGCAACCCGTCCAGCAAGAGCGCGCCCGGGCCAATGCCGTGCGACGAGAGCCGGCGGTCGATCACGCGCCGACGACTGGCGCGAACGCACTGCCTGAAAGTCGCACGGTGTTGATCGAGCCAAAGGGCCCGACCGATCCGACCAGCGTCGAAGCCGCGGGCCAGGTCGTCCAGCATTATGTGGCGCTGATCGAGCAGGGCCGCACTCGGGAGGCCGGCAAACTGTGGGGTGACGAGCAGGCCGCCGCCTCGTTCGCCCACGAGCTACGCCCGATAATCCACGCGGAGATCGGAGAACTTGGCGGCACCGAGGGCGCTGCAGGGTCGATCTACACGACTATCCCGGTCGTTATCTACGGCGATTCGTTCCGGAGACCGGCCCGTGTCATCCTGCGCCGGGTCAACGACGTGCCGGGCTCGACCATCGCACAGCGCCGCTGGCACATCGAACGAATCGAATGGGCGGGCCCGGCTTAACTGCCGAGTGCTTGCTCGATCTTGTTGTTGTCGTCGGCTGAAAGCGGACTTCCCGAAGCGTCGCTGATCATATTGTTGCCGGCAGTCTCCTGCGGCTGCGAGTCGGCGAAATCATACGCGAACCAGATGATGCCGGCGGCCCAGACGAGCGCCATCCAGCGGCTCTTGAATACGGAACTGGTGCGCATCGGGAACATGCACGCGATTCTCGCACCGCCGGTTTAAGAATGGGTTTCTTCCTGTTCGTGCGTCACTTCGCGATGCGGGAAGCGGTCACGAATGCGGGTATTGAAGTACACGCCCTTGGCAAAGGCGCCGCGGAAGGCGTCGGCCACCTCATGCGGGACGCTCGAATAGACGTAGCGGCGGCCGGTCGTGAATTCGACCCAGAGATTGCCCTCGGTTTCGTCATAGACAAAGCGGCGGATCACGGTCGACGGCATGAAGCGACAACGCCCTAAGCGGCGTCTGGAGCCGCAACGCCCGAACGGTCGCGGCCCAATGCCGCCGCCATGCCGCCAAGCGCCAGCAGCGCACCTGCGATCGCGAGACCGGTCCAGTGATAGTCTTCGCGCCAGGTCGAGAAGCCCATGGCGATGATCGGCACCAGCACGCTTGAATAAGCCGCCTTTGCCGGACCGATCCGTCGCACCACCGGATAATAAAGACTGAAGGTCAGGACCGACGCGAACAGAGCGAGATAGACGATCCCGAGCCAATAGGACGGGTGCGTGTCGAATACCGGCGGGCCGGTCATGGCGAAGGCGATCGCGCCGTCGATCAGCGCACCGGCAGCCATCGACCAGGCGAGCAGCCCGAACAAAGGGAAGCGGCGGATTTCCGGCCGCGCCTGCGCCACGTTGGCGACAGACGCGCCCATCATTCCGAGCAAGGCCAGGCCGATCCCGGCGCCGATCTGCCGGGTATCCGCAGGATGCTGAGAAAGCTCATGGACGAACAGCAAGACAATGCCCGCCACTGCCACCAGCGAGCTCCAGGCAAAGCGGCGGCTTGGACGATGGCCGAGCAGGGCCCAGCCGAGCAGCGTCGACGGGATCAGCAACAGCGCGAAGACAGTCGCAACGACACCCGACGTAATGTGCCGCTCCGCGAGATAGACAGCGTTGAAGTTGATGCAGAACTGCGTGAAGCCCAGGAAACTCGCCGCGAGCAAACCACTGTGCCCAATGCGCAAGCTGTCGCCCTTCCAGGCCGCGATCGCAGCCATCGCCGCCGCCGCAATGACGAAGCGGTAGGTCACCGACCACTGCGCCGGAACGACGCCCAGCTGGCTGCGGATCACGATCCAGGTCGAGCCCCAGATCGCGGTGAAAATGAGGAATGGAAGCGTGACGGACCGGAAGGTCGAGCCGCCCTCATCGCTCACAGCGCGCCGATCGCCGCGGCAAGCCGCTCGAGGTCCGCGCCCTGCTGGTCCCAGCTCGTGACCAGCCGGATCTGGCCGGGGCCCCAGTCGTAAAAGTCGAAACCCTGGTCGCGCAGCTTTGCCGCTTCGTCGGCGGACGCTCGCAAGAACAGTTCGTTCGCCTCGACAGGAAAGACAAGACGGTGCGGTGCCGCAGTCGCCAGCTGCTTCGCCGCGCCGTTCGCGGCCCGCGCATTGTCGAGCCACAGATCGTCCTGGAGCATCGCCAGGACCTGCGCGGCGAGATAGCGGCCCTTGGAAAGCAAATGGCCGGCCTGTTTCCGGCGCACGGCGATCTGGTCGCCCAGCTCGGTCCTGAACAGGATCAGGCATTCGGCATTGAGTCCGCCATTCTTCACAAACCCGAACGACAGGGCATGGACGCCCGCCCGCCAGGTGACGTCGGCGATCTCCTCACCGGTCGTGGCGAGAGCGTTGGCGAGCCGCGCTCCATCCATATGAAAGCTCAGTTTCCGCTGCCTGGCGAGATCGCCCAATTCGGCGACTTCGGCCGCGCGGTAGACGAGGCCATATTCGGTCGCGTTTGTAATCGACAGGGCCGCGGGCTGGACTTGGTGGACATCGTCGCGGATGGCATCACAGGCAGCTGCCACCGTCTCCGGCGAGACCTTCGCCCCCGCGCCGTCAAGCAGGTTGAGCTTTGCGCCACCGGTGAAGAAGCCAGGCGCACCGGCTTCGTCGACCTCGATATGTGCGTCGCGGTGGCAGAGAATTGAGCGATAGGGCGGGCACAAGGCCGCGAGCGCCAGGCAATTGGCGGCAGTGCCGGTCGTGACCCAGAACGCCCGGACGTCGGTCCCGAACAGGTCCGAGAAAGCGCCGTCGAGCTGCGCACTCCACTGATCGCCGTCATAGGCCGTATCGACCCTGTTCGCGGCAGCGATGGCTTCCAGCACCGTCGGATGCGCGGGCGCCGCATTGTCGGAAAAAAACCTCATCGCGGCGGCTCCCAAGCTCATTCAGGCTCGCATGGCAAGCGGCCGGTGATAGGTTCACTCATCGAGTCGACGGAGGCGTTTCTCGTGAGCATCGAGGGTCCCGAATATGATCCGGCAGCGATCATGGGCGGCCTCTATGGCGACGGCATCATCGGCCTGAAGGGCGCTTTCAGCGCAGGCTTCGCGGACACGCTCTACCAGGACATCATGGCACTGTTCGAAGAGGCCAAGAAGGTCCCCGGCGGCGCGCTGCCGCGCGGCCCTCAGCGCTGGTACGTCGAGGTCCAGCCGGAGCGCGTCCGCGGCTTCGTCGAGATCGCCAACCACCCCTGGTTCGTGGCGGTGTGCGAAGCGGTTCTGACCAAGGACTATAGGATCGTCGAGATTGGTTTCGACATCCCCTTCCCCGGCGCGGCCGACCAGCCCTGGCACCGCGACTTCAAGGCGCCCGACGCGACGATCAAGGGCCGTCGGCTCAACAGTCTCGCCTTCAACCTGACGGCCGTCGACACGCGGCCCGAGCATGGCCCGTTCGAAATCGCGCTCGGCACGCAATGGGACGACATCCCCGGCGCGAAGGACGACATGTTCCCTGACAAGTCGCTGTGGGATCGCTACATCGGCCGCGCCGTGCCGAAGCTGCCGCAGCGCGGCGATATTTCGGCCCGCTCGGCACTAACCATCCACCGCGGCACGGCCAACCGGTCAAACGAGGCGCGGCCGGTGCTGGTGGTCGCCGCCGATGCCCCCGACGGCACCAACGCCAACCATCACGACCTGCAGGTCACGCGAGCTTATCTCGACAGTCTGCCCGCCCAGGTCCGGGACCATTTGACCTATCGCGTCACCGATGACCTCCAGCCGGTGCTCCAGCACCACGTCATCGACGGGTTGCTCGACGCCGATTACAGCTGATCGTCGTCCTGGGTCTCCGGTTTGGAGAGCTCGCGCGCCTGCGCCTTTCGGCGGCGGAGATTCTCCCGCAGCGCGGCGGCGAGCCGCTCTTCCTTCGACATCGCTTTCCCAGCCACGCCAATCACATGCGCCCGGCGCCTCCCGCCCGCAAGGCGGGTTGACAGCGCAAGGGCCGCCCCGTCATAGGCGCGCCACCTTCCGAACAGTGCTGCCGTAGCTCAGTGGTAGAGCGCATCCTTGGTAAGGCTGAGGTCGTGAGTTCAATCCTCACCGGCAGCACCATCGGCCCCCGGTTTCGATCGAGCGGCCCTAGCCGTCGCGGTCACGCATCGGCTTCTCGCCGAGCGCACTTTCGATCCCGCCTGCAACCGCGTCGCCGATCCAGATGACGGCGCCGAGAAGGATCAGGGCAAGGACGAAAAGGAGCGCAGTGGTCACGAATCAATCTCCGTGATTTCCTTTTACTGCCAACGGATTAAATGCGCAATTAACGCAGCGTGACGGCTCTGTCACATTGCGGGACGACGATTGGCGGGTGGCCTAGACCTCAATCGGAGCGCAAGCCCGCCGAAGCCATTCGAGATCGGCGCCCTCGAGCGTCGGCCCGATGCGCGCGAGCACGTGCGCATGGTAGCAGTTCAGCCAGACGAGCTCCTCCGGGCTGAGCATCTCGGCGTCGATCAGGCGGCGGTCGATCGGCGCGAAGGTGAGCGTCTCGAAGCCGAGCATTTCCTTCTCGGCGCCCTCGATCTCGCGAGGCACCACGAGCACCAAATTCTCGATGCGGATGCCATATTCGCCGGTCTTGTAATAGCCGGGCTCGTTGGAAATGATCATCCCGGCCTGAAGCGGCTCGTCGCCGCCGCTCTGCGAGCTACCGACCGGGGAAATCCGTTGCGGCCCTTCGTGGACGGCGAGGAAGCTTCCGACGCCGTGGCCGGTGCCGTGGGCATAATCGAGACCGGCTTCCCACAGCGGCCGGCGGGCGAAGCTGTCGAGCTGACTGCCGCGCGTGCCTTTCGGGAAAACCGCGGTCGCAATGGCGATATGGCCCATCAGCACGCGGGTGAAGCGGTCGCGCATCTCCTCGGTCGGGGTCCCGATGGGCACGGTACGGGTGATGTCGGTGGTGCCATCGACGTACTGTCCGCCGGAATCGATCAGATAGAGCGTGCCCTGCTCGAGCTTGCGGTTGGTCTTCTCGCTCGAACGGTAGTGGACGATTGCGCCGTTGGGGCCGGCGCCCGAGATGCTGTCGAACGACAGGTCGCGAAGCTCGGCATTCTCGCGCCGAAGCGCCTCGAGGTGGTCGGACGCCTTCAACTCGTCGACGTCGCCTTTGGGGGCTTCCTGATCGATCCAGTGAAGGAAGCGGGCAATCGCCGCGCCGTCGCGCGTCTGGGCCGCCTTCTGGCCGGCGATCTCTGCCGGGTTCTTGAGCGCCTTGGGAAGGATCGTCGGATCGCGCAGCGACAGGATCTTTGCGCCCGCTTTCTCGAGCGCATCGAAAATGGCCGCGACCGCGCGCTCGGAATCGACGACGACGGTCTTGTCCTTCAGCTCGGCAAGCGCGCTGTTGAATTCAGAGCGCTCGTGCAGCCGAACTCCGTTGCCGAGGTGC
>Ga0207706_10004818_pt1 | contig 12642 bp, 10 predicted proteins | sample KBSC53metaG_FD_184318 | JGI IMG/M metagenome (GOLD analysis project Ga0207706, IMG submission 184318) | Corn rhizosphere microbial communities from Kellogg Biological Station, Michigan, USA - KBS C5-3 metaG (SPAdes) (version 2) | ecosystem: Host-associated > Plants > Roots > Rhizosphere > Soil ... | reverse complement strand
AACGGAGCGCGGCGCGGGTCGATGGGATGGCCGCGGCTGGGCACCCAGTGAAGGTCCGCGGGCCAGACAGCGATCGCGCCGGTCCCGCCGGCATCGCGTTTCATGAGCGCGAGATCGAGTTCGCCGCGTTCGAGATCGCTGCGCAGCTTGACGCTCAGATCACAGCGGACGTCGAGCCGGAGCCCAGGCCGTGACCGGGCAAACCTCGACAGCAGCCGCGTGAGCCGATTGGCGGCAAAGTCCTCGGGAATCCCAAGTCGTACGACGCCGTCACTCCCTGGCCGCGCAACGACGTCACGGGCTTCCTCGGCGAGCGCAAGGATCCGCCGCGCATAGGAGAGGAGCCGCTCTCCCTCCTCGGTCGGCGTTGCGTGTTTTCCGGTCCGGTGCAGCAGCACGCGGCCCAATGTCTCCTCCAGCCGCCGGATTTGCTGGCTCACCGTTGATTGCGTGCGGTGAACGCGCTCGCCGGCGCGCGTGAAACCGCCGGCATCAACGACCGACACGAAACTGCGAAGCAGGTCGAGATCAAGCACGAGCGCACCCATTTGAATATCAAATGATCTGGATTGTACTATTTAATTTCCAAATGACAAGGGCAGAGCGTAGGTCTCCCATGAAGGACGGAGAGCATCATGCGCCCTGCCATTCCAGGTTCGAGCCTTGCGACAACCCATGCCATGCCGCTCATGATTGCGGCCTTCTGCCTGCTCTGGAGCTCGGCATTTGCGGTTGCGAAACTTGCGCTGGCGGACTGTCCTCCGTTGCTGCTCCTGACCGCTCGTTTCCTGCTCGCCGGCGGGTTGATGCTCACGGTCGCCGCTGTGGACGGCGCACCGTGGCGTGTTTCCCGTCGCGACGTCCTGGTGCTTGCCGTCCTTGGCGTCGCCAATAACGCGCTCTACCTCGGGCTCAATTACATCGGCATGCGAAGCATATCGGCCGGCCTTTCCGCCCTGATCATCAGCGCCAATCCGGTACTCACGGTCGTGCTCGCCGCGGTATTCCTGAACGAGCGGATGACCTGGCGGAAAACGGCAGGACTGCTGCTCGGTATCGGTGGTGTTGCCTTCATCGTCCAGGGCCGGATCAGCGGCAGAATCGATGATCCCGTCGGCGTCGCCTTCACGGTCGCGGCGCTGGTGTCTCTGGTCGGCGGGACCATTCTGTTCAAGCGCGTGCAGCCGAACGGCGGGTTATGGGTTGGCAACGGCGTGCAGAACCTGGCTGGCGGGCTCGCGCTTGCCCCTTTCGCCTTCGGATTCGAGGCGGTGGGAGAGATCGTGCCGAGTTGGCGCCTGCTCGGCGCGCTCGCCTACTCGGTGCTTCTCGTTTCGGTGTGCGGTTACCTGCTCTGGTTCCACCTTCTGACGGTCAGTGGGGCAACGACCGCGAGCGCCTATCACTTTCTGATGCCGCCGCTCGGGATGGTGTTCGGGTGGCTCCTGCTTGGCGAGCGTGTTGCATGGTCCGACCTCATCGGAGTGATACCGGTCGCACTCGGCATCTACCTAGTCACTCGCACAAGGAGGCCACGGCGAGAGCGAGAGAAGCTGGTGCCGGGTTCGCGGCCCGTGCCGGCCATCGCCAGGAGGATGTCATGAGGTCGTCGAAGACGTCTCAATCGCGCCTGAACACGACCGAGGCGAACCAGCCGGTTGCAATTGCCATCATCGCCGTGGCGAGGCCGTAGAGCAGACCGTGATCGCGCGCGGCATTGGTGACAACCTGCTCGAAGCCGGATTTGTAGACCTCGAACGGTGCGGGTGCGCGGGCGATCTGCGCACCATCGGCGAAAAGCCTCACGTCCACTTCGTAGGTGCCGACGGGCACCTCGGCCGGCAACGGTATCGATGCCCGGAACAGCGCCGGCGTGAGGAAGGTCACGTCGTTCGGCGCCTCGCGATAGAGTCCCTGATCGGTCTTGATCTTGATGAATGCCAACCGAAACGGATCATCGCTCGCGGCATCGGCGATATTGACGCTGGCACGTTGCGGCAACGGGATGTTGTCGAGGCCGAGTTGCAGACGGCGTAACGTCTCGGCATTGGTAATGGCGTCCAGCGGCCGGTTCGATAACACGGCGAGATAGGCGGGCGCATTCTCCAGCACGCGCGAGTCGGCGTTGATCCAAATTCCAAGCGCCCGCGCCTTGCGAAAAGTGACGACGTTCTGCCGCGGCCCGGTGACGGTGACGATGATGTCGTAGCCGCCCCGCCGCGGCCGGGTTGTTCCGTCCTGCTCGATGCCACCGAACAGCACGAGTTCCTCGCCGGTGAAATTCGACGTCACCATCACGCGATGGTTGGATAACGAGGCGATCAGCCGCTCGCCCGCGGCCGGAACGACGGAAAACGCAAAGGCTCCGAGCGCCGTGGCGGCTGCGAATAGTGAGTGCCGCGTCATGGGTCAGTGTCCAGCACGCGGATGGAATAGAGATTGTCGGGCGGCAATATGAGGTCGAGCGCAAAGCGAATGCCGACCGCGAGCACGAGCAGGCCCAGCAGAAGGCGGAGCCGTTCGCCGCGCATTTTCTGCCCGGCGCGCGCGCCGAATTGTGCGCCGGTCACGCCGCCAACCATGAGAAGGAGAGCCAGCAGCGCATCAACGAGGTGGTTGGTAGCTGCGTGCATGACCGTAGCCGATGCCATGGTGATGAGCGTGAGCACCATGGATGTCCCGATCACGGTGGCCGTCGGCACTCGCAACACATAGATCAGCAGGGGTACCAGTAGAAACCCGCCTCCAATGCCCATAACCGCGCCGATGAAGCCCATCGTGAAGCCGATGCCCCATACCGGGATCGTGGAGACATAGATACGCGAGCGTTTGAAGCGCAATTTGAAGGGTAGGCCATGGATCCAGGTGTGGCTGCCGGGTCGGCGGAGCTCGACCGGTTTGCCCTGCCGCGCGCGCAGGATCGCGCGCACGCTCTCGATCACCATCAACGCGCCCACGATGCCGAGGAGGAGCACGTAGGAAATACCAATGGTGATGTCGAGTTGGCCCAGGGCCCGCAGCGTTGTGAAGAGCCAGACACCGAAGGCGGTGCCGATTATTCCCCCCGCGAGCAGCATGGAGGCGAGGGCGAGATCGATCGTCCGGCGGCGCCAGTAGCTGATCGCGCCGGACATGGACGACGCGGCGATGTGGCTGCTCACGGTCGCCACCGCGACTGCCGGGGAGATGCCGAGGAAGATCAGGAGCGGCGTCATCAGGAACCCGCCGCCGATGCCGAACATGCCGGAGATGAATCCGACGGCAAGCCCCATCGCAAGAATGACGAACACGTTGACCGGCAGGTCTGCGATCGGAAGGTAGATCTGCAAGCGCGCGGTCCCAGGCTCGAGTCTCAAATATTCGCAGAACCGGTGCCACCGGTGTTGCGAAAAGTCGAGTGAGTCTCGACCGAATTCGCGGGCGCAACCATTGAATGGCCGTCTGACGAAATCGGTGCAGGCAGGAGCCGGGGCAGCCACTTGCGCTGATCGCGGCAAGAGGGTGCAGCCGGCAGATGCCCCACGAAATGGGCCCAGGACTCAGCAGGCAGGTGAGCGCATTCTACCCATGTTCATCACGAGCGCTACGCCTTCGCCCGCCTTTATTGTGTGCGACGCGAGGGACCAAGATCGAGCGTGGGTCCGGCCACGGGGAGCTTGCGCCGGGCGGGCGCAGTGACCGCGGGTGCGAGCCCGCTGGTCGCGTTATCCCAGCGCTCGGGGGACATCTGTGCCTCGAGCAGTTGCTCAAGCGTCCAGCCCGGCATGACAGGGCCCGGGGAGGGCGTCGCGATGATCGCGCCGTCGACGTACCTGAACAGATCCAACTGCCGGCGTGCGGGCAAGAGCACGGCAAAGCTTCGTGCGTGCTCACCGGCGGGCACCGGACCCGCGGCCGCGCCCAGCACAGGTGCTGCGAGGATATCGTTGGTCGACGTGACGGCGCTTCGATGCGGCGCGCTCACGTCCGCCTCGTCGGAAGAAGGCAGCAGGAACCCCATCCCCTGCAGGGCGCCAAGCGCCGTGACTATGATCATGCCGCCGATCAAGGCTCCTGTCCTGCCGATCCGCCTTGCGGGTTGATCGTCGGAAGCAACGTCAATCACGGCGGGCTCGCTCTGCGTGGGCCCACTTCGACTTTCCTTCTGCGCGGCTCGGCGAGCCGCGGCGATGAAGGTCGATGTGCCGCCGCTATCTTCAACGATGGGCGGTCGCGCTCGCGTAAGGGCGGGTTCCGGCGTGAAGCTGCGATCCGGAGACGGATCTGGATTTGGATCACCGACCGCGCCGGAACCGGTTTCGGGCTGACGATCAGGCTGGACATTGGTGTCTGCCGGATCGTGGTCAATCGTGGGCTGCTCCGGCCGCGCGGCGCGTTCTGCGGGCACCAAGGATGCTAGCGGCGCGGTGGGCATGGCCATTGAAGGCACGACCGTCCCTGCCGGCGGCGGAGTGTCCGCCAGCCGCGAGGGCTTGCCTCGCAGGTCCGCCTCGATCATGACCAGCCGATCAACGACATGCACCAGCGTGCCATGAGCGACCTCGAGCGAATCCTCGATCTGCTCCTCCGCTTGCCTGAGGTCGGCAACGTGGCGGGCCAGCGCCTCGACCGCGGGTGAGGGCGCGGCTTCGCGGGCGAGAGCCGGCGCGTGCCAGCGTTCGACGTGGGTGACCAGCTCCGCCAGCGCCCTTTCGATTGTTGCGAGTTGATCAAGACGGACGTCGCAGGTGTCGAGCTTCTCGACCAGTCTGGCAACGAGGCTCTCCAGGCATGCCGGCGCGGCTGAGCGTTCGGAGGCGAGCTCTATCCGTTCGATGCGGTCGATCAAACGCTCGATCAGCGCCTTCAACTCGACGGGCACATTGGGGCCGTTTCGCTCGCGCGCCTGGAGCTGGTCAACAAGCATGGCGACCCGGCCCTCGAGCATGGACAGGATCCTGCCGTCGGCGCGCCTTTGCGCGTCATCCAGCTTGGCGCCGAGGGCGCGGACCTCTCCCGACAGCTTCGCCAGCGCCTCCGGCGACGCGGCCTGGGCGGCGATGCCGCGCATCGCGGCAACGGCGCTTCCAAGCTGCTCGAGGACCGCTGGGTCCCAAGCGCCCGCGATAATCTCAATCTTGCGCGAGGCCTGCTGCACCACGCGCGCCATGCCGAGGAGGCTTTCAGCCGGCCTTAAGACGCATAATGCATCGCGAATTTCGGTGAGACGGCGCTCGATCGACGCAACCGCGGCTGCGGCGTTGTCGGTACCGCGGCTTTCGTCCGCGCGCTCGGCTAGCTCGTTTATTTCACCTTGAAGGGCCTCGATGTCGCTCCGCGGCGCGGCATCGTCCAGTAGTAAACGAATCTCGGCGAGATCACCGCGCAACGTATCGACAGCCGCAGGATTGGGGACGTCGGCGCGATGCCGGCAGTTATCCTCACGGCTGGGATTGGACGGTTCGCGGCCCCCTGGCCGCCCGACCCCTGCACACTGCCACGGAACACCAGATTTCATTTGCCGCATCCGCGTGTTGGACAGGGTGCAGCGAAGCCCAAATGGCCGTTATGAAGCCGGCAAACGTCGATCGACAGTGGATGGCGGCCCTGATCCCCGGTGCAGTTTTTGCCGTCCGGGTAAAGATGCGGTTAAGACCTGCCGACATGCTGCCAGTTCGCGTGATAAAGGCACCAGGATGGCCGGCCCGAAATCCCCAAGGCCGTCGCTCAAGCTGCGCCCTTCGATGCCGATCAAGCGCGCAGGCCGGGTCCCGGGCCATGCGGCAGCGAGGGCTCTCCAAACATCGGCATTTCGCTCCGCCAGGCCGCGGCGTGCGTTTGATCAGGCGAGCGGGGAGGACACGAGGTCGACATGGCTGGTCGGGATGACGTGCGCCTCGCCGGAGGATGTCAATGCGGCTGCGTGCGCTATGAACTCTCCGGCGCACCCGACCATGTGAGTGTTTGTCACTGCCGCATGTGCCGGAAGGCTTCCGGGGGACCGATCATGGCATTCGCGCGGGTCAGGAAAGGCGCCTTGAGCTGGACGCGGGGTCAGCCGGCTTCGTTCCGCTCTTCCAGTTTGGTCGAGCGTCAATTCTGCGCAGCCTGTGGCACCCCGCTGACCTACAACTTGATCGAAGGGCCTAACATCAGCGTCACCATCGGAAGTCTGGATGATCCCGAGGCGGCGCGACCCGTGCTGCAATACAGCTTCGAGCATACGTTATCGTGGTTCTCGACGATCACGACATTGCCGGGCAAGCGCACCGAAGAATTCATCACTCCGGATCTTGCCGCGCGTTTTGTGGGCTACCAACACCCCGACCACGACACCTGAGTCCGTCTGCCATTCGCCCGCGCGAAGCCGGGCGTTCACCGCAGCATAATCAGTCCCCCGGTCACGACGAGCAGGATGACGAGGGTCGTTCCGATCACCGTCGCGACGTGACGCCAGCCGAGCGCAGCAATGGCGGTCAAGGATGTCCCCAGCCCGAGCGCCGAGATCGCGATCAACAGGCCCCAGGTCGATGCCTCGATCAAAGGAGCTTTGACTTGGGCAAATATCGAGGCAAAGCCGGGGAATGCAGGCGCGACGCTGTTCAGCACGCACAGGGCCACGAAGACGAGAGCGAACATGGGAATCGGAATCTTGCCGGCCGTCGCCATTGCCCGGCGTGCGAACAACCAGCCGATCACAAGCACAACGGGCAGCATCAAGAAGACGCGGAACAGCTTGACAATGACGGCAGTATTGCCGGCTGTCTCCGACACCGCGTATCCCGCACCGACCACCTGCGCTACATCGTGGATCGTCGCCCCCAGCATGACGCCCGTGGTTTGCGGATCGAACCCAAGCAGGACGCAGACGAGCGGATAAAGCACCATCGCCACCGTCGACAATGCATTGACGGCCACCACGACGAAGGCAACGTCGGTCTCTTTGCCTTTATAGTCCGGCAAGACGATCGAGGTGGCGAGAGTGGCGGATGCTCCGCATACCGCGGTTCCCGCCCCAGCCAATGCCCCATAGGCCTGCTCCAACCGGAAGACGCGCGCGAGCAGGAAACCGGCCGTCAACGTCACTCCCATGGAGACGATGACCAAGACGGCTGTCATCAGGCCTAGCGCCGCGATCTCCCCGAGCGCCACGCGCAGACCGAGCAGTGCCACCGCCCACCGCAAAAGGGTCTTCAGGCAGAATACGATTCCGGGCTGGAAAGATGACCTTCGCGCCAGAGGATTGAGGGCGATGCCGATGGCCAGTGCGATCACCATGGCGGGTATCGGCGCGACGCCAGCGAGGAGCGGAGCGGCCAGCACCGCGGTGACCGCGACGAACGACGACAGCAGCAGGCCGGGCACGACGCGACTGACGTTCGCCAAGCCTCGTGCCGTCCAGGTCTCGGAGACTGTCAAGGGCGAGTGGTCGCGCAGAGCGTGAAAGCCGAGGGCACCAGGCGCCGGCGGACGCCGTCCGCGACCGCGCACCGGAACCAAAGCGTGTTCGCCATCGTGGCGCGCTCCTCAAGCTTCAAGTCCAGCCGCAGCGGTCGCTAGGCCGTGTGGCGGGGCCGGTCCGCGCGGAACGGAAGCCGGCGTTGATCGACCGGTTGGATGACGTACGGTCGCAAGTTCGTCAAGGACATGAAGACTATTCCGATTCCCCCAACGAGAATGTTGTGAAAAAGTGCCGGTCGCTTGTCAACGCCAGCCGCTCTCGCATTGTGGGACGACGCCATGTAAGCTGAGCGCGCAACAGGATTTGCGATGGACGCCGTCAGCCTTCCTCGTCCTGCTTGGATGACCGAGGATCTTGTGCTGCTCGAAGAGCAGGCACGGCGCTTCATCGCAGCCGAATACGTGCCCCACCTCGATCGATGGGCCGAGGAAGGCATGTATGACCGCGAAGTGTGGACCAAGGCCGGCGCGGCCGGCCTTCTTTGCCCGGCTCTCCCCGAAGAATATGGTGGCGTCGGCGGCACCTTCGCGCACGAGGCGGTGATCGCCCGACAGTTAAGCCTTGCGGGCTTCGATTCCTTCGGCGCGCCGCTCCATTCCGGCATCGTCGCGCCCTACATCCTGCATTACGGCACCGAGGAGCAGAAGCGGCGCTGGCTGCCCAAGCTGGTCACCGGCGAGCTCGTCGGCGCGATCGCCATGAGTGAGCCCGGGACGGGCTCCGACCTGCAAGCGGTGCGAACAACGGCCAAAAAATCGGGCAACGGCTATGTGGTCACCGGCTCGAAAACCTTCATCACCAATGGTCAGCACGCCAATCTGGTCATCGTCGTCGCCAAGACCGATGCGAGTGCGGGCGCCAAAGGCGTATCGCTGATGGTGGTCGAAGCCGACAATGCGCCGGGCTTTCGCCGCGGCCGCAAGCTCAAGAAGTTGGGCCTCGATTCCGCAGACACCTCCGAGCTGTTCTTTGATGATGTCCACCTGCCGCCGGAGAACCTGCTCGGCACCGAGGAAGGTCGGGGCTTCGCTCAGCTCATGAACGACCTTCCGCGCGAGCGTCTCATCGTAGCGGTCCATGCCCAGGCCATGATCGAGCGTGCGCTTGCGCTCGCCATCGAATACGTCAAGCAGCGGCAAGCGTTCGGCAAGAAGATCATCGAATTTCAGAATACCCAGTTCGTGTTGGCCGAATGCAAGTCCGAAGCGACGATCGGACGCGTGTTTCACGACCACTGCATCGAGCGCTATCTCGACGGCGCGCTCGATACGGTGACCGCTTCCATGGCCAAGTATTGGCTCACGGACCTGCAGGGAAAGGTCATCGATCGCTGCCTGCAGCTGTTTGGCGGCTACGGCTATATGGAGGAATTTCCGATCTCGCGCATGTACCGCGACGCCCGCGTCATGCGTATCTACGCGGGCACAAACGAAATCATGAAAGTTGTGATCGCGCGCAGTCTATAGCACGGGGAAAGGTGATGCCTAGAATCGAGATCGAAAAGATTCCGGCGCAGCAGATCGCATCCTATCCGAGGGAGTTTGCCGCCGTGATCTCTGGGCGCGAAAAGCAGAGGATCGGCGACGCAGCGGGTTTGACCCAATTCGGCGTCAATGTCACCCGCATCAAGGCGGGCTCGGCCTCCGCGTTGCGCCACTGGCACGAGCAAGAGGACGAGTTCATCTACATGATCGAAGGCGAACTGGTTCTTCAGGAAAACGACGGCGAGACCGTGCTCAAGCCCGGCGACGCCGCAGGCTTCAAGGCCGGCAGCGGCATAGCGCATTGCCTCATCAACCGCACCCAACGCGATGCGGTCTACCTCGAAGTCGGCACGCGGGCGAAAAGTGAGCGCGTGCACTATCCCGACGTCGATTTCCTGATGGAGCGGGACGCAAGCGGACGCCGCTATTTCCGCAAGTCAGGCGAGCCGATCGAAAGCTGAAGCAACCAGCGCGCGCATCAGCCTATGTCGATGTCGGCGACTACCGGCAGATGATCGGAGACGATGCGCGCCTCTCGATCGACAAAGCTCGTCCGCATCGCGCCGGACGGCCAGCAGAAGATGCGATCGAGACGAAAAAGCGGATACCAGGACGGGAAGGTTGGGTGCTGCGTGCGAGCGGGCAGTTCGCGTCCGAGCGCGCCGCGCAGCGAAGCCGGCCAGAACCATTCGTTGAAGTCGCCCAGCATCACCGTCGTCATGGCGTGCGGCCGCGCGATTGCGACAAGCCTGCGCGCCTGCTGGCGCCGCTCGGTCAAGGTCAGGCCGAAATGCGCGGCGATCAGCCGGAATGCCCCGGTGGGCGTTGCGATCTCGACCTCGATAGCGCGGCGCGGTTCACGCTTGGCATGGGTGATATCGTGGATTTGAGTCGCGCCTAATGGCCAGCGGCTCACCACCATCTGGCCATACGCGCCGTCGGCCGTGATGATCGATTTTGCTTCGATGCCGTGCTCGCCGACGGCATCGCGCAACACGGCAAAGGCCGAGCGCGCCGGAGCGAGCGTCTGCCGGGAATCGACCTCCTGCAGCGCGACCACATCGGGGTGATGGCGCGCGATCGTTTCCACTACCCGGGTCAGATCGAAGCGACCGTCGGTGCCGACGCCGCTGTGAATGTTCCATGTCATGACGCGAACGGTCGTGCCAGCGCGGTTCAAGTGCTGCGTCTCCTCCAATGCAGCAGCAGAGCCTGCGCGCCGATCGAAACGGTGAGCCAGGCGAGCACCGCCAGGACGAAAAGCAATATGTTGGTCGGCGTCGGTTCGCTGATGATGCTCCAAATCTGATGGCCGAGCGCGGACATCAAGACAAGGCCTGGTGCCATGCCAATCACCGTGCCGAACACGTAGTCGAGGAACCGAATCCTGCTCGCCCCGGCGACGAGATTGACCAGCGTGAACGGCGCAATCGGAACGAGACGGATCGCCGCTACCGCGAGCACCCCGCGCTCCGCGATGCTGCGGCGCACGCGACGGAGCCGGGGTCCCAACACAGTCTCCACCGCATCGCGCCCAATGGCGGCGCCGATACCGTAGGTGATCATGGCGCTCGCGATGGCGCCGGTACCAGCCAGGGCAAAGCCAAGCCACGGCCCAAAGGCAGCCGCGGTGGCCGCAATCAGCAGCATCACCGGAAACACAACCAGACCACCAAGAACGAAGGTGGCGAGCACGATCAGCGGCGCGCCCGGGATCTCGGCGACATCGAGGAGCCATTGCCGAATGTTGTCAGGATGCGCCAGCGCCGAGAGCGGGGTGAAACGCCAAGCGAGTATCAGCGCCAGGATCAGGAGCCCGGTAACGATGATCTTGGCGAGGCGCCCGAGGCGCCGCGCCCGCGGCCGTTGCCCGACGAAGGTCTGGAGAAAGGTCGGCGGGGGAATCGGTCGTTCTGGGTCGGCGAGGCTTTCCAGGGTCAACAGCGGTGACGGCTCGATGCCGGTGTCGTCCACCGGTTGCAGGGAATGTCCATTGCCGGTCAGTGTGCGTGCGGACTCGATCAGCGAGCCCGTGCGCGCGAGCGATGCCGAGACTTCCGCCGCGCTGACGCCGCAGTGATGGCCGAGCAGTCGATTGCGCATCCGCTCGACAACGCGGTGCTCGTCGGGCGTCGTCGCCTCGATCGCCAGGTCGCATTCCGTATCGAGTCCGATCGACCGATTGTTCAAGTTCGCCGAGCCCACGCGCAGCAGCACATCGTCTACGATCATCACTTTGGAGTGGACCATGACGTCAATACTGCGGTCGCCATCGGTCACGTGCGGACAGAGCAGGGCTGCACGTTTCGCCACGCCGGCAGCCTCGATAAGCCGCATGAACCGGACGCGTCCGGCCTGCATGATGTGCGCCTCGAGCCATGAATCGTGGGCCTTGGGCACCACCAGGACGACCTCGAGCCCGGGCTGCTCCCGCATGCGCCGAGCGAGGCGATCGGCGAGGCGACCCGCGGTCAGGAACTGGTTTTCGATGTAGATGGTGCGGGTGGCATGATCGACGGCATCGAAGAACAAGGCCTCGACTTCGCGGATCTCCGGGGTTTCGTCGGACGCGGGCGCGGTACGCGCAATGCCGACGTCGATTTCGGCGAAATCGGGCGTCGTGCCGGCCGGCCAGGGGTCGCCGACCGGGCACACGGGCGGCGCACGTTCGCATGCGCCACGCATCCAGCGCTCGCGCGCCAATTCTCCCAGCGCGCGTGCGGCGCGACCGTCGATCACCGCCTGCACGTCATGGAACGGGCGATACGGTAAGCCGGCCGGGTCGACTCGGCGCGCATCGTCGAGCCGATGCTCAGTCGTATCCCAGCGCCGTATGGTGACATCGAGACCGCCGCAAAAAGCGACCGCGTCGTCCACGACCACGATTTTTTGATGATGCGACGCGCCAGCGGGCAAATCTTCGTCCAGGCAAAAGCGAATGCGCCGCGGCGTGCGCCAACCCAGGGAAAGGGTCGGGAACGGCTCGCGTTCGAGCGCGTAAAGCATCGAGTAGTCCCACACCAGGAGATGCACCGTGAGCTGCGGCCGCTCATTGACGAGCGCGGTCAGTAGGTCAATGAATCCTTCCGGATATCCGTCATCTGCATGCCCGCTCTCGCCCACGAGGCGGGTACGGCTGTCCAGGTCCCAACCGATGATGAACACGGTCGAGCGCGCCTTGAGCAGCGCCTTCCGAAGAGCCCCGAAATAGTTGGCGCCGTCGATCAGAACCGCGGCGCGCCGGGCCCGCTCGAGACGCCAAATATTTCGGTTTGGTGCAAGAATCACAAAAAACCCATCGATGCTGAACCTGCTTTTCGGCCGGCGCCGAGCTAACGCGCGAACGACAAAATGGTCCCAACCGGGGGCCACTCACGACCCGCGGCCTTCAACCCCCTCGGGGACTGACACAGTTCGAACTGCTCAGCGCTTGCTGGACTGGCTTTCAGCCATATCTGGGTGGCGACCAAATCACGCTCGCCGACGGCGTCACCGCCGGCGTCGTGACCTCGGCCGGACTCATGATTGATATTGGTTGCCGATCATGCGCTTGCGGTCTGGCACCTGGTGATCGTGCGCGCCGTGCACGACCCAATTGCCCTCCCTTGCAGGCGCCGTGTAAGGTCGCGGCCCTTTCCGTCGGAACCCCTTCATGGCTCGCGACCAAGTCGACATGACGCCGATCGAGACGCGCGAGGAACTCGTCGCGTGGTTCGA
>Ga0207706_10004815_pt1 | contig 12646 bp, 10 predicted proteins | sample KBSC53metaG_FD_184318 | JGI IMG/M metagenome (GOLD analysis project Ga0207706, IMG submission 184318) | Corn rhizosphere microbial communities from Kellogg Biological Station, Michigan, USA - KBS C5-3 metaG (SPAdes) (version 2) | ecosystem: Host-associated > Plants > Roots > Rhizosphere > Soil ... | reverse complement strand
GTTCTGCTTCAACGCAAACGCGATCTGGTCCTCGCTGAACTTGCTCTTCCTCACGACATGCTCCTGGCCCTCCCGGGCCTTCATCATGCCGGGCGTCTCTGTTACCAAACGGGACGAAATCCTGGGACAGGGTCAGGTTGGGGATGGGGTGATGCTGCTGCTTGAACTCGAGCGGCGTCAAGTAGTTCAGGCTGCTGTGAGGCCGGATGGCGTTGAAGTGAAGGCGCCAGGCTTCGATGACGACCTTGGCCTCGGCGCGCGAGCGGAACCACTCGACGCTCAGGCACTCGTCGCGCAAGCGCCCGTTGAAGCTCTCGTTGGTTCCGTTCTGCCAGGGCTTGCCCGGATCGATCAGCGCTGTGGCGATGCCGCTCTCGGCGATCCACTCCAGGATCGCTCGGCTGACGAACTCCGGCCCGTTGTCCGAGCGCAGGAAGAGCGGCGTTCCGTGCGTGCTGATGAGCCGCGAGAGCACCTCGATCACCCGCTTGGAGCGGATCGAGCCGGCCACGTCGATGGCCAGGCATTCGTGGGTGAACTCGTCAACCACGGTCAGGCACTTGATCTGCTGGCCTTGGGCGGTGGCGTCGAACACGAAGTCGTAGGCCCAGACGAAGTTCGCATTGGTCACGGGCAGCGGCCGAGGACGGCCGGTGGCGATGCGCCGGCGCGGCCTTCTGCGAGGCAGCTGAAGTCCCGCCTGGCGCCAGAGCCGGTGCGTGCGGTGCACGCCGAGCTGGTGCCCCTGACGGCGCAGGAAGATGCGGATCCTTCGATAGCCGTAGCGCGGGTACTGCGCCGAGAGAGTCTTCATGGCTGCAATCACAGGTGCGTCCTTTGCTGGCAGGGTCAGCTCGTAGCTGAGGGTGGAGCGTGCAATGCCGAGCAGCCCGCAGGCGCGCCGCTCGGACAGGCCGTGTTCGCAAGCGAACCCGACCTGCTCGCGCCGCGCCTGCGGGCTCACCACTTTCGGCGGTTGATCTCCTTGAGAACCTCGATGTCGAGATCTCGCTCGGCCAGCAACTTCTTGAGTCTGGCGTTCTCGGATTCGAGCGCCTTCAGGTGCTTCACATCGCTCGGCGAGAGCTCACCGAAGTGCTTGCGCCACGAATAGATCGTCTGCTCGCTGACCTTGTGCTTCTTGGCCGTCTCGGCCACCGAGCTGCGGTCTGCCTCGCGCAAGATGGCGACCATCTGCTCATCCGTGAATCGACTCTTCCTCATGGGCTCCTCACTGTCGAAGAGCCATCATCACAGGAACTACTGGTCCGAAGAAACCGGGCAGGTCATGCGCTTCAACATTTCCCAGGATTTCTGGCATTTCACCTTGTTGGAGTGGTCGTCAAAGATCACGTCAATGGGTCCTTCGGATCCCAGGCGGTTATGTTCCGTCGCAAGACCTTTCACTATCGCCGCAAATGCGCTGAAGTGTTCGTTGGTCACCATGTCCAAGTTGTCTAAGCCAGCTGGGCCAAGAGATACTGTCAAACGCGCTACGCAAATCGCTCAGCTTGACGCTGCACGAGACGTAGACGTTCAAGTGCTTCTCGATGCAAGAGCTCGCGCCACGCTCGTACGGCCCTGGGTCAGCTCATGAACTTGGCATGACCGAGGGGTTAGACGGCCGAGAACACCTACAAAGGGTCGAGAAGCGGAGTTCACATTCTTAGTCTGTCTTGATGAGGCATGGTCGCTGAATCATCGACGCGGTGGCATATTGGGAAGCGAGAGCTCGCAGCGATCGGTGTGCCATGCATCGGTCGTCAGGCCCTGTGGTACGTCGAATGCGATGACGAGTTCTGCACGTTAGGAGCTTGCCATGCCCGAGGAACAAGACTCCTGGTTCAAGGCCGCTTTCGGCGTCGACCTCGTGTCCGCTGCGGGCAAGCTCAAGGACGAGGCGGTGACGGCCGTCGGCAAGGTGAAAGACGCGGTCGTGACAGCCGCGGCGGCGGGCGCTGCGGCTGCGGCGACGGGGGCCTTCCCGCTCGGCGGGTCGGTGGGCCGAAAAGGCAAGAACGTGCCGGGCGACGTCCGCGCCGTGCAGAAGGCGCTGGGCATCGCGGCCGACGGCGAGTGCGGGCCGAAAACGATCGCCGCCATCGAGGCCTACCAGCGCAAGTTGGGCGCCGCCAAGCCTGACGGTCGCGTCGATGCGGGCGGCGCGACCGAACGCGCGCTCGCACGCCCCGCCAAGCCGCCGCCCGCGGAGTCGAGCGCCGCGGTCGACTCCACAGTCTCGATCACCCCCTCCTACAACTTCGAGCCTGCCTGGCCGACGGAACTCTCCGGCCCCGGCCTGAGCGACAAGGGCAATGACCTCGTCGACGACTTGTTGCAGCAACAAGCCGCGCTCTTGCAATCACTGGGCAACGCAGGCAGCGCCCCCGAGGCCGAGGAGATCCGGGAAGAGCTCGCAGGCGTCGGCGACGAGATCTCGATGGAGCTATCGGCGCTGAAGCGAGAAGAGGAGATCGAAGCAGCGGAGCTGCGTGGAGCGGAGGAACCTGCGAACACCGAGACGGACGAGAGCTATAACGAGGATCTCAACGTCGAAGAGCACGAACTCACCGAACCTGCGACCAGCGAGACGGAGGGAGCCGGCAACGAGGACTACGGCCTCCTGGACGAAGTGGTCCAGGGCGAGTTCTATGAAGGCGAGACGACGTGGACCGGCACCGCGGCGAACGTCGGCGTTGGCGTCGTTCCGGTGGTCGGCCAGATCGCCGATGCGCGCGACACCGTCGCCGCTGCCAAGGATCTATGGGACGAGCCGAACTGGGCGAACGCCGGCAACCTCGGGCTCGCCGCCGTCGGATGGGTGCCGGTGGCAGGCGATCTCGCGAAGGGCGCGGTCAAGGTCGGTCGCAAGGCGGCCGTCGAGACGGGCTCGGAAGTGATCGAAGAAACCGCGCAAGCCGCGGACGACGTCGCCGACGCCAGCGCCAGGCTGCTCGACGACGACGACATCGCCAAGGCCTTCGACGACACGGAAGCCGGCGGATTCGAACACGCTGGTGACATGCTCCAGCTTGGCCCACATGGAGCCGCCTCGCGCAACCGCCAGGAAATCGGTGTGTCAGGGAAGGACGTGGAATCGGGCCATCTGCTGCCGCAGGCGGTCGGCAAGAAAGTCGTCGGCTACAACGCCGATCATGCCCTCACGCGCCTGCTGAAGAAGAGCGCCCACGCCAGCATGGACGCGCCCTGGAAGGCCGACTTCAAGGCCATGCGGGCGGCCGGCAAGACCACCGCGACAGCGCAGGAGGTCTTCGACACGGTCGCGAATGCGATCCAGAAGGCGCCGGAGATCGAGCCCGGCGAAAAGATGTCGCTGATTGCCGCCCTGACGGACGAGATGTTCATGCAGCACGGTCTGAAGCCGGATGACCTGCTCGACCTGCCCTACCCGAACATCAAGGCCAAGTCGGCCAAGTGATCCTTCGGATCGGCTCCGGCCAACGCATGGTCCCGCGGTCGTAGTAGTCGACCGTGCTTTCGGCCCGGAACAATCGCGCAGCAGGCGAACATCAAGCTGAATTGATCGTCGGCGAACGGGCCAATTGCTGTCGACCGTGCAACTCGGATCGATAACCGCTTCCGACTAGCTGCGGTCCTTCGACTCTGGTCTGTCGAATGTCGGCGGTTGCCGAAACCGGTCGGTGAGGGTTCCTTTGAGCGGAGGGTGTTCTGCCCTGCAACTTGACTTTCGTCGCGGCGGATCGGCGTCATTCCATGGGAATGAAATCCCGGCAACCCGCGCCAAATGGTGCTCAATCGTGCGGCATTCGTTCCCGCGGTTCCCCGGAAACCCGCGCCAGTGCTTGATCGACACCGGAGATTGTGTTCCTGATGTCGTGGGTTCGAGCCCGATCAGCCACCCCAAGAACACCCGCTGAGGCCAGCTGCGCATCCTTCGATCGCAAGCTGCTTGGTCAGCGTGCTTGCGACACGGCAAGCGCTTCCTCCTGCGGCGCATTGCCGATCGCCTTGTTGATCGCCACGAACCTCGTCTGCAGGCGCCCGTGGCTCGTGGCGAGGTCGCGCCGAGCCTGGAGATACGCGCGCTGCGCATCGAGGACTGCCGTGTAGTCGATCGTTCCCGCGTCGTAGCGGGCCCGTGTCACCTGCCACGGATCGCGCGCGCTGCGCACCCGCGCTTCGAGGCTGCGCATCCGCTGGGTTTCTGCGGCGTAGCCGCTGAGGGCATCGTCCACCTCCTGCCACGCCTGCAGGACGGTGCGCTGATACGTCACCGCCGCCTCCTGTTGCTCCAGCTCGCGCAGTTGCACGACGTTGCGGCGCCTGCCCTGGTCGAAGAGGGGCAGGCTCAGGCTCGGGCCGATCGACCAGGCTCGGCTGCCCCAGTCGGTGAACGACCCGGCGAGATAAGACTCGCTGCCGAAGTGGGCGCCGATGCGAATGCTCGGGTAGAGATCCGCGCGGCCGACGCCGATGTTGGCCGTCGCCCTGTGCAGGCGTGCCTCGGCGGCACGAATGTCCGGCCGTCGGCGCGCCACTTCCGACGGCAAGCCGGCCGCGAGGTCCGGCAGCGAAGCTCGCACGTCTTCCAGGGCTGCGCGCAGTTCCGCGTTGAGCGCGCCCGGATGCTCGCCGAGCAGGAGCGCGATCCTGTTCGTGCCGGCGCTCTCGTCGGCCAGCAATGACGGCAACTGCGCCCGGACCGCTGCGAGCTCGGCGGTCTGGCGGTCGAGATCGAGGTGATCCGCAAGGCCGGCGCGCACCCGCGCCTGCTGCAGATCGAGCCGCTGCTGCAATGCGTCGATGTCTTCGCGCGCCAGGCGGATCTGCTGCTGCACCGTGCGCAGCTCGAAATAGTTCTGCGCCACCTCGCTGGCGAGACTGAGCCGGACGATGTCCAGCAACGCCGCCTGCCGCTCGACGTCGGCATCGGCGCCCTCGATGGAGCGGCGAACACGTCCCCAGAGATCGAGCTCCCAGGAGGCGTCGAACCCGGCCTGGTAGAGCGTGAACGGCTCGCTCACGAGCGCGATGAGCGGTGCCGCGGCGTCCTCGCCTGCAATCGCCCGCAGGACTCGCGACCCTGCGCCGTTCTCGCTCAGGCGCTGCCGGGTCGCGGTTGCCGTCATGTCGAGCTCGGGTACCTGCTGGCTGGCCACGATGCCGCGCTGCACACGCGCCTGAGCGAAACGCAAGGCGGCCGTCTTGAGGTCGGGGCTGGCGGCGAAGGCGCGCTGCTCGAGGCGATCGAGCACCGGGTCGCCGAAGGTTCGCCACCAGTCGGGGCGGAGGCTGTCGCCGGCGCCGAGCGGAACCCTCAGGCTCTCGTCGCCGCTGTGCCAGGCCGACCAGTCATCGGGCGCAGGGGGGGTCGGCTTGACGAAGTCGGGGCCGAGGATGCAGCCGGCCAGAAGAACGGCGATCGCGCAGGACGCGAGCGCGTCCCGTGGGGGCACGCGAAGCGGACGTGGAATCTTGCGCATCGAAGCTTCCTCCTCAAGCCAGACGGTTGCGGAACAGCCAGGCCGCGAGGGGCAGGGTGACGGCCGCCACTCCCAGCAGCGGAATGAAATCCAGGGCGACCTCGCGCAGCCCCGCGCCTTCCAGATAGACGCGGCGCACGATCTCCATGCCGAAGCGCAGCGGATTCGCGTAGGTGGCGATCTGCAGGATCTCGGGCATGTTGCGCACCGGGGTCAGCAGCCCCGACAGCAGCATGAGCGGCATGATCAGCAGGAACGCGTAGAGCATCGCCTGCTGCATGTTGAGCGCGAGCGCGGAGATCGAGAGGCCGATCCCCACGGCGGCGCCGGTGAAGACGAAGAGGCCCAGGTACAGCAGCCAGACCGAGCCGTTCAACGGAATCTGGAACCAGAAGCGGATGACCAGGAAGATGATCGTCGACTGCAGGAGCCCGATCGCGATCGCCGGCAACGCCTTGCCGACGAGGATCTGCATCGGCGTCAGCGGCGTGACGAGCAACTGGTCGAAGGTGCCTTGCTCGCGTTCGCGCGCCACCGACAGCGCTGCCAGCAGCAGCGTCTGCAGCATGCTGAGGGCGGCGATCAGCGCGGGCATGAGGTTCCAGCGCGATTCCAGGTTGGGGTTGTACCAGGCACGCGTCTCGATCGTGATCGGGGCCGGCGCTGTGCCGCGGGCCTGGTTGTACGACGCGACGACCGCGCCGACGTGGGCCGCGGCCAGGCTCGCCGTCGTCGAATTGCGGCCGTCGAGAATGACCTGCAGCGGCGCCGGCCGACCCGACGCCAGGCGCGACTCGAAATCGGCGGGGATGCTCACCGCCAGCAGCGCTTCCCCTGCGTCGATGGCTTCGGCCATTTGTCGCGGCGTGCGTACCGTGGCTTCGCGCTCGAACACGCCGGTGCCGTCGAGGCGGGCGACGAGCTCGTGGGCCGCCGCCCCGCCGCTCCGGTCCAGCACCACGTAGGGGACGTGGGTGAGGTCGTAGGTCGCGCCGTATCCGAACAGGAGCGACTGCATCAGCGCCGGCGCGATCAGGATCGCGCGGCTTGCCGGCTCCTTGACCAGCGCCAGCATCTCCTTGCGGCAAAGAGAGCCGATCTGGGCGAGGGAATCGAGGAGGCGGCTCACGGCATCAGTCCAGCGTCTTGCGCACGGTCCTGCGTGTCGCGAAAATCAGCACGCCTGCGTAGACGGCCAGGATGACGCATGCCCGAAGCACCATCGCCAGGTTGTCGCCGGCGAGAAAGAGGGTCTTGATCAGCGCCATGAAGTGCGTGGCGGGGAGGACCTGGCTGATGGCCTGGATCAGCCAAGGCACGTTGCGCAGGTCGAAGACGAACCCCGACAGCATCAAGGCCGGCATGAAGCTGGCGAGCAGGGCCACCTGACTCGCCTGGAACTGGTTGCGCGTCGCGCCGGAGATGAAGAGCCCCAGTGCCAGCGCCACCACGAGGTAGAGCAGCGACGCACCGACGATCACCAGCAGCGAACCGCGCATCGGCACCTGGAACAGGAACCTGGCCGCGAGCAGGCACATCGCCAGATCGATGGCACCGAGCACGAAATAGGGCACGAGCTTGGCGAGCACGAGTTCGAGCGGGCGCACCGGCGTCACGAACAGAGCTTCCAGCGTGCCTCGCTCCCATTCGCGGGCGATGAGCATCGATGTCAGGAACGCGCCGGTCAGCGTCATGATCAGGACGACGAGACCGGGCACCAGGTACCACGTGCTGTCGCCCGCCTCGTTGAACCAGGTTCGCTGCTCCACCACGACGGCGCCGCCGCCGGCGTGGCCGCCGGCGCGATCCGCGCGGTGCTGAGCCCATGTCGCCAAGGCGCCGCCGACGTAGCCGTTCACCGCATTTGCGGTGTTCGAGTCGACGCCGTTGAGAACCAGCTGGATCCGCGCCTGGCCGGTCGCGAGCTGGCGCGAGAAATCCGCCGGCACGCGCACGATCGCGTTGACGGCGCCGGCGCGCATCCGGCGTTCGGCCTCCTGCATGCTGCCGACCGACAGCGGCGCGAGATAGGTCGAGCCTTTCAGGCCGGCGAGCACGTCGCGCGCCGTCGGCGAGCTGTCTTCCATGACGACGGCCACCGGCGCGTTCTTGACGTCGAACGACAGGCCGTAGCCGAAGAGCAGGATCAGCACGCCCGGCAGCAGCAGGCCGACGGCGAGGTTGCTCGGGTCACGCACCAGCTGGCACACTTCCTTGCGCAGGAGGGCGTTGAAGCGCCGGACGAATCCCGGCGTCATGCAGCGAGCCTCGACGCGCTGCGCTGGGCCCGTCCTTTCTCGACGATGGCGATGAACGCGTCGTTCATGTCGGCGTGGCTGTCTGCACCGGCCTGGGCACGCACCTCCTGCGGCGTGCCGAGGGCCAGGACTTCGCCGGCGTCCTGGATGGCGATGCGATCGCAGTACTCCGCCTCCTCCATGAAGTGCGTCGTGACGATCACGGTGACGCCGGCCTGCGCCAGGGCCGTGATCTTTCGCCAGAAGGCACGGCGCGCGAGAGGGTCGATGCCGCTGGTGGGTTCGTCGAGGAAGAGGATCTCGGGGTCGTGCAGCAGTCCGGTCGCCATCGCGAGGCGCTGCTTGTAGCCGAGCGGCAGCTCCCCGCTCGGGGCGTCCGGCTCGAGCTGGAACTGCGCGAGCGTCGCCTCGATGCGCTGGCGCAGCGCGTTGCCCCGCAAGCCGTACGCGCCTCCGAAGAACTCGAGGTTCTCGAGCACGGTGAGGTTGGCGTACAGCGCGAACTTCTGCGCCACGTAGCCGATGCGCCGGCGGGCTTGCGCGCGTGCCGTGCGCAGGTTGAGCCCGGCGACTTCGAGGTGGCCGCTGGTGGCGGGCAGAAGCCCGCACAGCATGCGAAAGGTCGTCGTCTTGCCTGCGCCGTTGGGGCCGAGGAGACCGAAGATCTCGCCGCGCGCCACGTCGAAGGACGTGCTGGCCACGGCGGTGAAGTCGCCGAACCTGCGCACCAGGTCGCGAACGACGATCACCGGCTCTTCCTTCCGGTCGGCGCTTGCGTTCGCCTGCGCCGCCGCCGCGGCGGGTGGCGGCCGGACCGTCTCGGCCTGCGGCGCCGAGACCTCCTTCAGCATGATCATCAGCGCGTCCTCGAGATCCTCGAGGCGCTCGCGTCGCGCAGTCGGCGCCAACAAGGCGTCGAGGCGTTGCTCGTCGGCCAGCGGCCGGCGGATGAAGCGCACCTCGCCACCCTTGGGCACGGCGTCGACGATCAGGGTCGCGGCGTCCATCAGCCGCGCCTGCAGATCCCGCGCCGGCACGTCCGGTGAAGGCGAGGCAGCGAAGGTCAAGCCGCGCGCGCGCTCGCTCAAGGCCTGGGGCGATCCCTCTGCGAGTAGGCGGCCCTGCTGCAACACGAAGACCTGGGCGCACCTTTCGGCCTCGTCCATGTAGGCCGTGCTCACAACGACGCTCAGGTGCTCGTCCTGGACCAGCTGCTGGATGATCTTCCACAGCTCGCGTCGCGAGAGCGGATCGACGCCGACGCTGGGCTCGTCGAGAAGCAGCAGGTCGGGGGAGCGCACCAGCGTGCAGGCCAAGCCGAGTTTCTGCTTCATGCCTCCGGAGAGCTTGCCGGCGGGCCGGCCGGTGAACCGCGCGAGGTCGGTCATGTCGAGCATGCTCGCGAAGCGCTGCCGGCGCACGTCGTGCGGCACGCCGTGAAGGTCGGCGTACAGGTCGAGGTTTTCCTGGACGGTCAGGTCTTCGTAGAGGCCGAAGCGCTGCGGCATGTAGCTGATCCGGTCCTGGATGGCCTGGGGATCGGTCGCGACGTCGAGGCCGAGCACGTGCAGCGTGCCCGCGTCGATCCTGAGAAGTCCGGCCATCATCCGGAGCAGCGAGGTCTTGCCGGCGCCGTCGGGGCCGACCAGCGCGGTCAACTCGCCGCTGCGCACCGCCATCGACACGCCGTCGACCGCACGCACGGGCGCTCCCCCGGCACGCCGGAAGGTCTTGCACAGCCCTTGCGCGACGACGATGCCGCCGGGCTTTGTCATTGCGGCCGGGCGAGACCGATGTGGACGGTGGCCGGCTGGCCCATACGCAGCACGTTGCCGCCGTCCACGACCACCACTCTCACTTCGTAGACGAGGCTGGTGCGAAGCTCTTCCGTCTGCACCGACTTGGGGGTGAACTCCGCGACCGAGGAGATGTAGCCCACCTTGCCGTCGAGAGGCTGGTCGCGGTGGCTGTCGGTGACGACGCGTGCGGTCATGCCGGGCTGTACCTTGCCCAGGTCGGTCTCGCTCACGTAGACGCGCACCCATTTCGGCTGCGTCAGGGCGAGTGCGAAGACCGGGCGTTGCGGGGTGGCGATGTCGCCCGGCTCGAGCAACCGCGAGCGCACCACCGCGTCGACCGGCGTCTTGAGCTCTCCTTGGCCGATCTGGTGCTGCAGCGAGGCGAGCTGCGCCTGGGATACGCGCAGCTGGGCCGCGGCAGCGGACACGTCCTCCGCGCGCGGTCCGAGCTCGCTCAGACGCGTCGCCTCGCGTTGGTCGGCGACGCGGGCGCGGGCGATCTGCACGGTGGTCCGGGCGCGGTCCAGGTCCTGCTCGCTCACGCCGCGGCCCTGGGTGCTCGCGGCGACTTCCTGCAGGCGGGCGAGCTCGCGCTCGGCACGTGCCGCATCGGCCTGCGCCTCGCTCAAGCGGCTGCGCGCCTGTGCGACCTCCTGAGGGCGGGTTCCATTGCGCAGGCGCAGCAGGTTTTGCCGCTGCACCTCGATCTGCGCCTGAGCTTGCTCGGCCTGGAGGGCGAGCGTCTGCGTATCGAGGACGGCGAGGACACTGCCCGCCTTGACGCTGTCTCCCTCCTCGGCGCGCAGCGCTGCGACACGGCCGCTGCCATCGAACGCCAGAGAGATCTGCCGAATATCGACGTTGCCGTAGAGGACCAGTTCCGTTGCTGCAGCCTTCTCGCGTCCATGCCACCAGACGAGAGCGCCGACGACAACCAGCACCACGACGGTGACGACGGCGATGAGCGGCTTCTTGTTCATGGGGGGCGGCTTGGCTGAATCCGCCCGCGCAGCATACTTGCACGCATTCCTGATCGGCGGGCTGCGATCGTTCCGCAGCGACCACCCCGCGCCGCCGGCGTCAGCGGCGTCGAGGCCGCGTTAGGGCGAGCGGGCTCAGCCGCCCGCGAGCAGGCCGGCGCTGGCCGCGGCGATCGTCAGCACGAGCGCCAACAAGAGCAGGCGACGCCAGGAATGCGACTCCTCGGCGTCGTCGGCGCGGACGCGCAACGCGGCGAAAGTGGAATCCGGGAACTGCATGGCGCGACCATAGTGCAGGCCGGCGGTCGTGTGCATCCCCCCGTCGACGGAAGAACGCCGAACGCGTCAATCCTGCACGCGGGACGTGGCGGGCCGCCGACGCGTCGCCGGCGTTCGCGCCTTCAAGGGCCGTCAGCGTCGCTCGTAGCGATGAAAGATCGGTGCGGCCAGCGGATGCGCCGGCGGCAGGTCGTCGACTTTCGGTGCGTCGGCGCGGAGCTTGGCGACGAGTCGTTGGCGCTCGGCCTCCTGCGCCCTGGCCTTGGCCGGGTCGGCACTGGCTCGCGCGCGGGGCGGGACGTCGTTGTCGCCGCGCGCCGGCAGCGCCGCGGCGACAACAAGGCTGATCAGAAGCGAAGGCAACGCTCGTCGATAGCTCATTCCGCGCTTTCGGTTCTGGCTCGCCTTTCTGTAGCGGTTTGTAAGCGGCGGCGACTGCCGACCAGCTTCGTCAACGCGATGTGGTGTCGCGGTTCACGAACGACAGCGGCCCGGCGAGCGGATCGTCGGCGTAGAGGGCCTCGGCGACGGCCTCGGGCAGCATCAGCCGCCAGCGCGAGCTGGTCGCCATGTCATCGACGGTGTGCATGGCCGCGAGCGGATCGAGTGCCGGATCGAGCTCGAGCATCCGCTTCGCGCATCGATGCACCCAGGCGCTCGTCGTGTTGACGTAGGGGAAGACGGCTCCGGCCTCGTCGAGGCGCGATGGTTCGGTGGACATCGATGGCGCAGGGGAGAGCGGCCCGAGGCTACGCAACCGGCTCGCCGCCGTCGCCGCCGCTCGGCCGACCGCCCGGGAAGTGCGTGGCAAATTGCCGAGCCCGGCGGGCGCCGGCTTCGCCTTCAGTCGTTGGTCATCACGAGCTTGCCGCGAACCGTGCGGCGGCCCATCAGGTCGTAGGCCGCGGGCAGCTCGCGCATCGGCAGGCGCCGATCGATCACCGGCTTGACCTTGCCCTCCGCATACCAGCGCGCGAGCTCGCTCAGCGCCTGCGCGTGCGCCTTCGGCTCGCGCCGCGCGAACTCTCCCCAGAAGACGCCGACGATCGATGCGCCCTTCAAGAGCGCGAGGTTGAGCGGCAACGCGGGGATCGTCCCTTGTGCGAAGCCGACGACCAGGTAGCGGCCACGCCAGGCGATCGAGCGGAACACCGGTTCGGCGAGGTCCCCGCCGACCGGGTCGTAGACCACGTCCGGGCCCTTGCCGCCGGTCATCTGCTTCAGTTCTTCGCGAATGTTGGCCGTCGCGTAGTTGATCGTCGCGTCGGCGCCGATCGAGCGGCAAAGCGCGCACTTCTCATCGCTCGACGCGGCGGCGATGACGCGCGCGCCGAGGACCTTGCCGATCTGGATCGCCGCCGTGCCGACGCCGCCGGCCGCGCCGAGGACGAGCAGCGTCTCGCCGCTCTTCAATTGGCCGCGGTCGACGAGCGCATGGTGGGTCGTGCCGTAGGTGAGGATGAACGCCGCCGCGTCGTCGAACGGAAACCCGGCCGGCAGCGGCATCACGAGCCCCGCATTGACGACGGCGTGGGTGCCGAATCCGCCGGTGCCGCCGAACGCTGCGACGGCATCGCCGACCTTCAGATGCTTGACGCCTTCGCCCACCGCCTCGACCGTTCCCGCGTACTCGGAGCCCGGAACGAAGGGCAGCGGCGGCTTCATTTGGTACTTGTTCTGGACGATGAGCAGATCGGGGAAATTGAGGCTCGCGGCGCGGATGGCGATGCGCACCTCGCCGGCCTTCGGCTCGGGCGTCGGCAGCTCCTTCCATTGCAGCGCCTCGACGCCGGTCGGGTTCTCGCACAGCCACGCTTGCATGGTCGGACCTTTCGAATCGCCGGAAGATCGCCGGTCGCCGAAGA
>Ga0207706_10004813_pt1 | contig 12648 bp, 10 predicted proteins | sample KBSC53metaG_FD_184318 | JGI IMG/M metagenome (GOLD analysis project Ga0207706, IMG submission 184318) | Corn rhizosphere microbial communities from Kellogg Biological Station, Michigan, USA - KBS C5-3 metaG (SPAdes) (version 2) | ecosystem: Host-associated > Plants > Roots > Rhizosphere > Soil ... | reverse complement strand
ACGGCCTCCCGGCGGATCTGGCGGGCGTAGCCGACTAGATCCTGCACTGCCTGTGCCAGGTTGAATTGGCCCCCCTGAATGAGGCCTCGGTATTGCTCAACGCTGGTCGTGAACCCCGTTGTGAGTTGAACCGAGGTCAGTGTGTCGAGCCCGAGGCTTAGAACAGTCGCGGCTGACGGCTTTCGAACCCATTCAGGTCAGCGAGGAATACCTTGACTTGTTGTTCATCTGGCTGCGCGATGCTGGCCAGCCAACTCCAGAACGCTTGGTCGTCGGCAAGGTCTGCGAAAGACTTGCACAGCGCCTTCGCAATGTCGTCAAATTCCTTGCGCTCCTTGCGTTTCTTGGGGGCTCCGGTCAGATTGTCCAGCCGTCTGTAGGTGCTGGCGAAGCGCTCAAGGAGACCGTCAATGTTATATCCCGGCGCCGCATTCGGGTTGGCCGCAGAACCCGGAGGCGGTGGTGGTTGCATCACGGCGTTGGCCCCTGCTCGCGATCATCGCTTAAACTCGCGAGCGCGCGAATCCCGGTTACCGCAAACCGTATCCGATACGGGTCTGCGGCACTGTCGATTCAGCTCGCCAACTCGGTGCTGCGCAGACTTTTTCGATCGACCCTGCGGCGCATCAACCTCCACGAAACCAATTGTTCACTAACAGCCGCTCTCCCCAATCGCGCAACCCATTTCGCGGCTCTGCAGTTACCCCAACAAGTACTGGCAGGACCGGAGGATCGACATCGGCATCGCAGTAAGAACTGTGGTGAATAGCTGATACTCAGCCATTCGCGAGGCGTGAAGGGGCTAGCCCCCCGCCACCAGCTATGTCGAGATGCAACGAAGATTGAAAGACTCGCCGAGCTACTTTGACAAGACTTCGGCGTGTCGTCAGCGCCGGTCAATCTTCGCTGCATAAGGCCACGTCAGATTCTGATTCGATTTCGTGGGCGTTTGCCTCGCTCCACACCGTCCGATAGGTCGGCGACCGGGCCCATCCCACATTTCTGGGGAGGTCCGTTCCTCCGGTCTGGTCGTGGCGCTCCGAACCAGCTCACGAACGCAACGCGCAGCGATTCTCGAAGTGCTTCACCTGGCCGAGCTGTGTCGGTGGCCCAGTCGACATAGCAGTCCGGACGCAACAACAGGGCGCACGCGTGGGAGTCGCGGGTGCTGCCGGTGACGTCTATGGCGGTGAAAGCTTGAACGTCAAGGCTTTTCGGCGTCAATTGGATATTCATTGGTGTTGAGTGCGCCCTGTCGTTTTCGCGCTCGCGAGGCGCGGAGGTAGATGGCATTGCCGCATTCACGGGAGTCGTGGTACACCGCACTGTTGTTGCGGGAGCGGTCATAGAACGACACCGCGCACCGGTCGTTGCGGCACAGTTTCAGTCGGCGCCAGTTGTCCAAGCGTTGGGCGGTAAAGGTCTCGATCAGCACGATCGCGCTGACCCGACGGCTTCCCTCGCCGCGCGGCTCCAGTAGCGCCGCACCGTCGGCTCCGACCCGCACCAAAACGGATGCCGACGGTAGCAGTGCAACGTCGCGAGGCCGATCGGCCGGACGCAGCAAGCTCTCCAGATCGGCCCGCAGGCAACGAAGCTTGTCCAGGTCGGCTTCGGTGAGCAGCACACGGCCTTGGGGCACGCCCGTTTCTTGCGACCAACTCTGTAGAGCCCCGTCGAGCCAGCGCTGTGCGCTGTCAAGGTCACCGAGCAGATCGGCCGCGGGTTCAGGCTTGGCGGACGGGGCGGGATGGGTGGGATGGGTGTTGAGGAAATCTTGGACGAAACCCAGCCCCGCCGGTGCAGCCGCCAGCCCGTGTCTGTTAGTAGCTGCCCAACCCATGCCGCCATCATAACCCGAGCGTCCAATAAGACGACATGATCGTATCGATATAGAATACGTCGATATCGGTCCTTATCATCGCCCACCAGCTCTACGCAGCCCGACTGGATCGACGGCGCGAGCCGCCGATTAAACACCTAAATAAAGAGGTGGACGCGCACTAACCACGACCTATGGATTCAGTAGGACGACGTAGCGCGGACACCGACCGACTGGATCCGAGGAATCCCGACGCTTCACTGTTGACATGAGTGTTTTGGTAACACTACTGTCGCAATCAGAGACATGACGCTCTGCGAAAGAAGGGGTTCAATATGATCACGCTGGCCGGCGGAACCGGACTTGTCGGTAAGACACTGACGCAAGCGCTTGTACGTGACGGGGAGCAGGTTCGGATCCTGACCCGCGACCCCAACGCTGCGGCGGCGGCCTTCGGTGACGCCAAGCTTGAGATCGTGGGCGTCGACTTCGATGACACTGCTACCTTGCGGTCGGCGTTCACGGGCTCCGACAAGGCCTTCCTGAGCTATGGGACCTCTGACCGTCAGGTGCGTGACGAGATCGCGCTCATCGACGCCGCAATCAACGCGGACGTGCCTTATCTGGTGAATCTGTCGGTCGGCGGCGCGGGGGGCACCCACCCCGCCAACGTCGTGCGGTGGCACACCGAGATCGACGCCTACCTCGCCAGCGTAGGAGTCGCGTCAACGGTGGTGCGTCCCACGACCTTTACCGACGTCATGCTGAAAATCGCCTCCAACTTTGTCCGTTCAGGTGCGTGGGGTGGCCTTGGAGGGGCTGGCCGGGTGGCCCTGATCGACACCCGCGACGTGGCGGAGGTCTTCGCAGTCATCCTCACCGACGACCCCCACCGTCACGCCGGCAAGACTTACGACATCTCCGGACCCGCCGCCCTGACGATGGACGAAGTCGCCGGACACATCTCCGCTGCGGTCGGGACCCGCGTCGAGTACCACGCCCGAACCGAAGCCCAGCAGCGCACAGTGCTTGAATCTACTGGACTTTCGGCACTTATGGTCGATGTGCTGATCGGGGTCGACGACATCACCCGAGACAACGTCTACGCGGTCCCCTCTCCCACCGTCTACGACCTCACCGGCCACGCCCCCCGCTCGGTCAAGGACTGGGTAAACGAACACGTCTCACTGTTCGGCGCGCCCGCCGCGTAGCGCCGCCGGCAGAGATGCCGGTTTTTCGCCTGAATTTCGGAATCAAAGTCCTTGCCTGATAGGAGAAGACCATATGATCGTGCTTGCCACGGGTTTCATAACTCGTCCGGATGCACTGGAACCACACCTCGACCACGAGATGCGGGTCATGCGCGAGCTCAAGGCCGAGGGTGTAGTCAAATCCGCATACCGGCGCTCCGCCGGGCCAGGGTTCTACTTCATCCTCGAAGGACCCAGCATCGACTCCGTCCGAGAACGGATCGACGCCACCCTACCGTTCGTCATCGAGAACCTCGCGACGCTCGAATACGACGCGATCTACGAAATCTGAACCCGCACAAAGCCCAAAGACACTGGGAGACAACGTGACCACGCAACGCGCTGAGACCGTCGCCGACGATTGGGGAGCACCACGCTCACGCGTAGTGACCTGGCACGATCCCGGACCCAGCACCGCCCGGGGCCTGACGATGACCGGTCTGGACTACCTGCGGGCGATGATCGACGGCACGCTGCCGCCACCACCCATTTGTCAGCTGATGCGGCTTGACATCGTGTCGGCTGAGTCGGGTCGGGTCGTGTTCACCTGTGAGCCAGACGAATCAGCCTACAACGGGATCGGCGTCGTTCATGGCGGTCTTGTCTGTACCTTGCTGGACTCCGTCGCCGCGCTTGCACTACTTAGCTTGCTGCCCCAGGGCCGCGGCTGCACCTCTGTGGAGATCAAGGTGAACTACCTCAGGGCAGTTCGGCTTGGCAGCGGATTGCTCACCGCGACCGGCACAGTGATCAAGGCTGGTTACCGGATCGCCGTCACAGAAGGCGTTGTATCGGCTGCCTCGGGGGCTGTGGTCGCTACTGCCTCCAGCACGCTAGCCGTCTTCGACCTATGACCTGTGGCAGTTCGACACATCCAGTGCCGCAGCGAACGCCTGGTTCACCGTACATCTCACCGAGACCGCCGCCCGGTGAGCCATCCTCTACCCGATCGTCGCCTGCACGGTGATGTTTACCGATGCGAGCGCCCGCGACACTGGGCACGCGGCGCCGGCGCGATCGGCGGCCTCCTGTAACGCTGCAGCATCCAGCCCGTCGACCCTGCCGGTGACCTTCAGCGCCGCGGCGGTGATCGTCGGAGTGCCTGAGGTGTCGTCCAACGTGACGTCAGCGGTAACGTCCAGCTGAGCGGGCGGATGACCTTCCTGCGTCAGCAGATTGGCAAGCGCCATCGAGAAACACGACGAATGCGCCGCGGCGATAAGCTCTTCCGGGCTGGTGCGCCCATCGGGACTGCCGATCCGTGACTTGAAGGTGACGGGAAGCTTGTCCAGGGCGCCGCTCATACCCGACACATTGCCGCTGCCGTGCACGAGATCGCCGTCCCAGACCGTCCTTGCTTCGCGACTGATCATGTTGAGCCTTCTTTCATTGGCAGCCCTTCGCGGGTCTGCCGGTTACAACACCCATATTAGGGCATATGCCCCTTGCTGTAAAGGAGGCATATGCCCCTACCCTTCGGAGACCGGCAAGCACGATCGTGCCCGGTCGCGTCGAGGCTGACCACGAAAGGCCATACGGCGCAACGGCGTTGCCCAAGGTCATGCAGTTTTGATATAGCTCTACAACCCCTTGGCGCTGGCGCTGGCCGCACTGCGCACCACCGGCAGATGATCCGCCCATGCGGCTCTGTCGTTCGTAAGAGTCGCCGCCCGCACACAGCGTCCGACTGCTCGCCTAGCCCCAGGACGCACTCGAGCGCTTGACCTCCGCTCTCCGGCTCCGTAAGGCCTCCGGCAGAGGGCAATTCCCGATATTGGATCGAACCGTCGGCATCGGTTCCCGACTCAACATTTCGTGAGAAATGTTGTCTGGTCCTGGGATTGCCCGCGGGTCGGGGGACCCAGGACGCGGGACGTTGCTGCGACGACGGCGGTCAGATCGGAATATTCGACGACGGGCGTGCGTTGCTGCCTTTCGATCAGACCGATTGGTATGACGACTTCAGGAGTGGTCATGGCGAGCGCCACCGTGGTTCGGGATCTGGAAGGCAAGGTCGCGTTGGTCACCGGTGCGACGTCGGGAATCGGCAGGGCGGCCGCGGTGCAGCTGGCCGCTCAGGGGGCCACGGTTATCGTGCACGGCCGTGATCGCACCCGCGGCGGTGCGGTGGTCGCCGAGATCGAAAACGCCGGCGGCTCAGCCTGGTTCGTGGACGCAGAGCTGAGCGAACCCGCAGAAGCTTTGCGGCTGGCAGAGGAGGTCGGCGACGTCGACATCCTGGTCAACAACGCCGGATTCCCCTGGTTCGGCCCGTCGGAAGAGCTGCCCGCCGACACCCTGCAGCGGCTGTTCGCCGCCAATGTTCAAGCCCCCTACATGCTGGCGTCGGTGCTGGCCCCGAAAATGGTGGCCCGCGGCGACGGCGTCATCATCAACGTGGCCAGCAGGGCCGGCACCCGCGGCCGGCCCGATAGCGCCGCCTACGGCGCCACCAAGGCCGCACTCACCTCTTTCGCCCGCTCCTGGGCAGCCGAATACGGACCCGCCGGCATCCGCGTCAACGCCGTCTCACCAGGACCCGTTTACACCAACGCAGCCAAACGCGAACTATTCGATGTCTGGGGCAAGACCACACCGCTCGGTCGGGCTGGCGAGGCGCAGGAGATCGCCGAGGTGATCGGCTTTTTGGCCTCCCCCCGCGCGTCCTACATCACCGGCACCAACATCGCCGTCGACGGCGGCAGCACCGGCGCCTAACACCACCACAGACCGAAACACCACATCATGAGCATCTCGGTAGTGGCAATCAGCTTCAACGCCCACGACGCGGCCCAACTCGCGCAGTTCTGGGCCCAGCCCATGCACCGCCGCGTCAACGACGGCGCCACCGAGGAATTCGCGCCATCGCCGCGGACACCAACAGCAGGCTCGGGCCTTTCCTGATGTTTCACACGGTGCCCGAGGGCCAAACCGTCAAGAACCGCGGGCACTTTGACCTGCAGGCCGCCGACGCTGCGGCCGACGCCGACCGGCTGACGAGACTGGGCGCTAGGCAGATCCGCTCACTGGACGAACGATTTCCTCGCTGGCCGGCGACGCTAGACCGATCCGCGCCGACGCCGCCTGGCACTCGAAATGTTTCTGTCGATAGGAGTCGCGTCATGACCGAACTGCGCTATGAGGTGTTGGTGTCCGACGGCGTTGCACGGAACCGAAGCCAGCGGCTGCCCGATGGCAGTCCGATCGTGTCGTCACCACTGGCCTCCACGCTGATCTTCGGCGAACGCGATGCCGTCCTGGTCGACCCTCCCTTTACCCGCGATCAGGTGCAGCGGGTCGGCGACTGGCTAGCGAACTCAGGCAGGCGGCTGGCCTACATCTACGCCACCCACGGCCACGGCGATCACTGGTTCGGCACCGACCTGCTGATGCAACGCTTCCCCGGCGCGGTCGCCTACGCCACTGAGGGCACGATCCGGCTGATGCACACGCAGGCCACCGAAGGCCGTAAACAGTTGTGGGACGTAGATTTTCCCGGTCTTATCCCCGAGAGCCCCGTGGTCTACCAGGCGATCCCTCGCGACGGGTTTGAGTTGGAGGGCCATCGCATGCAGGCGATCGAGACCGGGCATACCGATACCGACGGCACCACCGTGTTGCACGTACCCGCGATCGGTCTGGTCGTGGCCGGCGATGTCGCCTACAACGGGGTGCACCAGTACTTGCTCGAGAGCGGCGGGGCTGGAATTGAGGCGTGGCTGCAGGCGATCGACAAAGTCGCTGCGCTGCGGCCACGCGCGGTGGTGGCCGGCCACAAAAACAAGGACCTGCCCGACGATCCGGCCATCCTGGATGAGACCCGTGCCTATCTGCTCGATGCACAACGCCTGCTGGCCGACAAACCCAGCCCCCTCGAGTTTTACGAACAGATGCTCGCCGGCTACCCCGACCGGCTTAACCTCGGCCCACTCTGGTACGGCGCGCTGGGACTGCTCGGCTGACCCGGCGAACCCACGTCTGCCCAAGCTCGTCAACGAAGGAACCTCGGTATGCGGGCCCCGGCGCTATGCGCTTTATGGAAACGCACGCGGATGGGGATTCACTGATCCCTCAAGCTTTACCCGCATGTTCAAGAACGCCGACGGGATGTCGCCACACGAGTGGCGCTACCAAGCCACCACTCGGCGATCCGAGCCCACGGGCGAGTTCATCAATCAGTAGTGCTCATCGTCTGCACAACACTGGGCAGGGCCCGCACGATCGGTTGATCCCAGCTCCGCGAACCTCCGCATCGTCCTAGCGTCAAAAACGACACCTCAAATTCCAGCGGTCAGTGTTCGGACAGCCATCACACGGGATTGTGGACCCACTCAGCAGATCTCCCCGAGAAGGGTGCAGCCGTGACCATCGTCATCAACCGTGAAAAACGCTGCCCCGGAACGGAAGTTCTTGACCGGGCAATCCTGAACTATCGAAAGGCATGATCATGGCACTTCTCGAGGGCAAGACGGCGGTAATCACCGGCGGTTCGACCGGCATCGGGTTGGCCACCGCCAAGCGGTTCGTCGAGGAGGGCGCGTACGTCTTCATCAATGGACGCAGTCAGGCCGAACTCGATGCGGCGGTCAAGGAAATCGGCGGGAACGTCACCGGCGTGCATGGTGATGGCAGTAAGCCCGGGGATCGCGACCGGCTCTACGCCGCGGTGGCCGACGCTGGCCGGCGCCTGGACGTCGTGTTCGCCAACGCAGCGGTCATCAACGTCGCAAGGATCGGCGACGTCACCCAAGAGCACCTGCAGAAGGCGCTGCCGTTATTGAACGACGGCGGATCAATCATCCTGAACTCGTCGAACCCAAATGCCAAGGACGACGACGGCATCGGCGTGTATGAAGCCATCAAGGCGGCGCTGCGATCAGTGGCCCGCAGCTGGGCAAGTGAGTTGCGGGACCGCAAGATTCGCGTCAACGTGATCGGCCCTGGTGCCACCGAGACGCCGGGCATCAATGCACTCGCCGGCATGCTGAACCCTGGTCCCAACGCCGCCGAGGAGTTCGAGAACTACCAGCGCAGAATTGTTCCGCTGGACCGGTACGCCACGGCCGAGGAGGTCGCGAACGCGGCGGTTTTCTTGGCCTCGGGCCTAAGCAGCTTCACCACAGGCGCCGGCGTTCCCGTCGACAGCGACATCAGCCGGGTCGCCCGCCGCGTCGAGGACCTATCCGCCAACGACCCCCAGTTCGCCGCAGCCAGGCCGAGCCCGGCGGTCGCCGCCGCCCTTGGACTGCCAGGGCTTCGGCTGCCGCAGATCGTTCAGACCGTGCTAGAGGGTTACGCGGACCGCCCGGCACTCGGGCAGCGCGCCGTGGAGTTCGTCAAGGACCCAAAGACCGGACGCACCTCACTGGAGGTGCTCCCCCACTTCGAGACCATCACCTACCGTGATCTGAGCGACCGCGTCGGCGCGCTGACGCGCGCCTTGACCAATGAGTCGGTGCGATCCGGTGAGCGGGTTTGCGAGCTGGGCTTCGCCAGCGTCGACTTCACCACCATCGACCTGGCGCTGGGCCAGATCGGCGCGGTGGCGGTTCCGCTACCAACGAGCGCGGCGATCACCCAGCTGCAGGCGATCGTGTCCGAGACCGAGCCCAGCGTGATCGCGGCGAGCGTGAACCAGCTGCACGACGCCGTCGAGTTGATCCTGAACGGCCATGCGCCCGCGAAGCTCATGGTGTTCGACTATTACTCCGAGGTCGACGACCAGCGTGAGGCCGTGGGAACCGCCCGCGCGCGGTTGGCAGACACCCCGGTGATTGTCGAGACCCTGGCCGACGTCCTCGACCGCGGAAGGGCCCTGCCGCCCGCGCCGGTCGCCGTGCCCGATGACTTTGCCGACTCTGAGGACCCACTGGCCCTGCTGGTCTACACATCCGGCAGCACCGGCGCACCCAAAGGTGCGATGTATCCGCGGAGCAATGTCGCCAAGTTATGGCGCAGGTCCAGCAGAAACTGGTTCGGGCCGAGCGCCGCGTCGATCACTCTCAACTTCATGCCGATGAGCCACGCCATGGGACGCGTCATCCTCTACGGCACGCTCGGCAATGGCGGCACGGCTTATTTCGCCGCCAAGAGTGACCTTTCGACGCTGCTGGAGGACCTCAAGCTGGTGCGGCCCACCGAGTTGAACTTCGTGCCGCGAATCTGGGAGACCCTGTTCGGTGAATTCCACCGCGAAGTCGATCGGCGGCTGTCTGACCCCACCGACCCTGCCGCCCGCGCGGCCGTCGAATCTGAGGTCATGGTCGAGCAGCGGCAGTGCCTGCTGGGTGGGCGGTACATCTTCGCGATGACGGGCTCGGCGCCCACCTCCCCGGAGCTAAAGGCCTGGGTTGAATCCCTGCTTGAGATGCATCTGACGGACGGCTACGGCTCCACCGAAGCCGGGATGGTGTTCGAGGGCGAGGTGCAACGTCCGCCGGTCATCGACTACAAGCTGGTCGACATTCCTGATCTGGGCTACTTCGCCACCGACAGGCCGTATCCGCGAGGCGAGTTACTGCTCAAGACCGAGAACATGTTCCCCGGCTACTACAAGCGACCCCAGGCTACCGCCGACGCGTTCGACGCCGACGGGTACTACCGGACCGGAGACGTCGTCGCCGAGGTCGGTGCCGACCGGCTGGTGTATGTCGACCGCCGCAACAACGTGCTCAAGCTCGCGCAGGGGGAGTTCGTCACCCTCGCGAAGCTGGAGGCGGCCTTCGGCAACAGCCGACTGATCCGACAGATTTACGTCTACGGCAACAGCGCACACCCCTACCTGTTGGCGGTCGTGGTCCCCACCGAAGAGGCGTTGGCTAGCAACGACATTGAGACGCTCAAGCCGTTGATTGCCGATTCGCTGCAGAACGTCGCGAAAGAGGCCGGCCTACAGTCCTACGAGGTGCCACGCGACTTCATCATCGAAACCACGCCGTTCACACTGGAGAATGGTCTGCTCACCGGCATCCTCAAGCTGGCGTGGCCGAAGCTGAAGCAGCACTACGGCGAGCGGCTGGAACAGCTCTACGCCGACCTGGCCGAAGGCCAGGCCAACGAGTTGGGCGAACTGCGCCACAGCGACGCCGATGCGCCGGTGCTGCAAACGGTGAGCTGGGCCGCGACCGCCATGCTGGGCACGGCGACCACCGACCTGTCGCCGGATGCGCACTTCACCGACTTAGGCGGAGACTCGTTGTCCGCGTTGACATTCGGCAACCTGCTGCACGAGATCTTCGACATCGATGTGCCGGTGGGCGTCATCATAAGCCCGGCCAACGACCTGCAAGCCATCGCCGACTACATCGAGGGCGAGCGGCAGGGCACCAAAAGGCCCAGCTTCGCCTCAATCCACGGTCGCGGCGCGACCGAGGTGCATGCGAGTGACCTCACGCTGGACAAGTTCATCGATGCGCCGACGCTGGCTGCCGCGCCAACGCTGCCGGGGCCCAGCGCCGAGGTACGCACCGTCCTGTTGACCGGCGCGACCGGCTTCCTGGGCCGCTACCTGACCCTGGACTGGCTAGAGCGCATGGATCTGGTCGACGGCAAAGTGATCGCCCTGGTGCGGGCCAAGACAGATGAAGATGCGAGGACTCGTCTCGACACGATCTTTGACAGCGGCGACTTGAAACTCCTGGCGCACTACCGGGAGCTGGCCGCCGACCACCTGGAGGTCATCGCCGGCGACAAGGACGAGGCCAACCTCGGCCTGGACCAGCAGACCTGGCAGCGGCTAGCCGACACCGTCGACCTGATCGTCGACCCTGCCGCTCTGGTCAACCACGTACTGCCCTACAGCGAGCTGTTCGGACCCAACGCGCGGGGCACCGCCGAGTTGATCCGAATCGCGTTGACCAGTAAGCAAAAGCCATACACGTATGTGTCGACGATCGGTGTGGGCGATCAGATCGAGCCAGCGAAGTTCACCGAAGACGCCGACATCCGGGTCATCAGCCCGACCCGCAAGATCAACGACAGCTATGCCAACGGTTACATCAACAGCAAGTGGGCCGCCGAGGTGCTGCTGCGCGAGGCGCACGACTTGTGTGGCCTTCCGATCGCGGTGTTCCGCTGCGACATGATCCTGGCCGACACCACCTTTGCGGGTCAGCTCAACGTGCCGGACATCTTCACCCGGATGATCCTGAGCCTGGCGGCCACCGGTATCGCGCCGGGTTCGTTCTACGAACTCGACACCGACGGCAACCGGCAGCGTGCGCATTTCGACGGTCTGCCCGTCGAGTTCATCGCCGAGGCCATCTCAACGCTAGGGGCCCAGCGCGTGGCAAGTTTCCAGACCTACCACGTGATGAACCCCCACGACGACGGCATCGGATTCGACGAGTTCGTCGACTGGCTCATCGACGCCGGTTGCACCATCCAACGCATCGGTGACTACGGCGACTGGCTGCGGCGGTTCGAGACCACCCTGCGAGCCCTGCCCGAAAAGCAGCGCAACAGCTCGCTACTGCCGCTGCTGCACAGGTACCAGAAGCCCGAGAAGCCGATCAATGGGTCAATGGCACCGACCGGTCGGTTCCCGGCAGCGGTCCAGGACGCGAGAGTGGGCCCGGATAAAGATATGCCGCACATCACGCCGCGGATCATCGCCAAGTACGTCAGCGATCTGCGACTGCTCGGACTGATTTGAGGCGATGGCTACTTATCGGTGCCCTGTGATCGATGCGATGACGTTGTTCAGGTTGATCAGTGTTGCGACGACGGTTCAACGTTCGTGTATCAACTTGCCCAGTTGTGCTCTGATCTGACGGGTGAACTCATCGGCGAGGACTTCATCCGCTCCGGATTCCACCCCGTCGAGAACCTGCCGGATCACCTCGGCGGGAGATGATTTGGGACTGTCAGAGAACGAGGCCATATCCGTGTCGACGAGTCCGACGTACACACCAACCACCTGCACACCGCGAGGGGCCAATTCACGACGCATGCAGTCTGTTGCGCTCCACAACGCCGCCTTGGACACGCTGTAGCTCGCGCCGAACGGCGCCCACGCCAGTACCGACGCGACATTGACGATGGCCCCAGACTGTTCGCCGATCTGATCGGCGAATGCAGAGGCCATCGCCAGCGCGCCGAAAAGGTTCGTCTCTAACTCGGCACGCAGCGCGGACGTGTCGCGGTCCAACACGGAGGCCCCTCGTGTGATACCGGCGTTGTTGATCAGCACGGTGACGTCGGCGGCGGCCTCGACTGCCGTAGCAACGGACGCGGCATCGGTCACGTCGAGCTGCAGCGGGACCACCCGCGAATCGTCAATATCGATGGTCCGCGGGTCGCGGGCGGCCGCATACACTTTGCGCGCACCTCGATCGAGCAACTGACCAACGTATTCGCGACCCATCCCACGGTTGGCCCCAGTGACGAGTACGGCGCGCTCAGCAAGAGCTGTCATGACATTCCTCCTGTTGGGTGAAAAAGGTTGGGATACAGTGCGATCTGACGGTTGGGTCGTAGTCGAACGTGGTGTTCATCGCGCTGGCGTTGCGACGCTCACGACCACTTTGCCTTTGGCGCGACCGTTCCCGACGTAGGTATGTTTGGCGAGTTGAATGG
>Ga0207706_10004812_pt1 | contig 12648 bp, 17 predicted proteins | sample KBSC53metaG_FD_184318 | JGI IMG/M metagenome (GOLD analysis project Ga0207706, IMG submission 184318) | Corn rhizosphere microbial communities from Kellogg Biological Station, Michigan, USA - KBS C5-3 metaG (SPAdes) (version 2) | ecosystem: Host-associated > Plants > Roots > Rhizosphere > Soil ... | reverse complement strand
ATATCGCTGTTCGTCCGGCATCGACTGCAGCATGTCGGCGGCCGCGGAAGCGATTCGCTATTCCCGCCGTTTCTGGTTGCCTTCGTCGCCTTCGTCATCATCGGCAGCCTTGGCTGGATTCCGCAACCGGTGGGCGCTGCGTTGAACGAATTGTCGCGCGCGTGCCTGGTCGTGGCGATCGCCGCTGTTGGCCTCAAGACGTCGCTTGCCGAAATGAGGAAGGTCGGCGCGCGCGCCATGCTCCTTCTCGGCGTGGAAGCCTTATTCCTGGCGGTGTTCGTGCTCAGCGCACAGAAGTTGCACGGTTCGTAGCAGCGCCCACGTCGCCTCGGCGGAACTCTAACGCGGCGATGAAAAATGACCATCCGCTGATCCAGGCGCTGATGGCGCGAACCAGCAAGCGCAGGCGGTTGTGTGTTCATGAGCCAGCGTCCGAGACGAGCGCAACTCCGGCCGGAATTGCCAGTCGGCCTCCCCCTGCGGGTCGACGTCCGAAACGACTCGGGCAGCAGGCCAAGTTCGACGGGCTCCATCAGCTGCTACAACCGTGACCGTCCGCACCAGGTTCTCGGAATGAAATACCCTGCCGAGCTCTATCGACCCTCGGCGCGGGTGTATCGGGGCCTCAGCGAGTTGGACTACCCAATTCCATGATCGCACCGTCACCGTCACTCACTGCGGCCGCATCTGCCTTGGCAAACGCAAGATCAACCTCAGTACGGTCTTCGCGAGTCAAAACGTGGGCGTCAAGGAGGTGAGCGATAAAATCTGGCTCGTCACCTTCATGCAGTATGACCTGGGATTCTTCGATCACGAGACAGGTCGGCTCGAAACGGTCGACAACCCGTTCGAGCCGAAAGTGTTCCCGATGTCTCCGGTATAAACGGTTACCTATGTGACCGGAATAGACCGGTGGGTTCTGGTGCCGGCAGTAGGAATCGAACCCACGACCAACGGTTTACAAAACCGCTGCTCTACCAACTGAGCTATGCCGGCGTGCGGGAATTGTAACGTGTACGCCGAACGCCGGCTGACGCCGGGCGGATGCGCGCGATGCGCAACGCGGCGACTTACTTGACGACTTGCAGGTGCGACGGGCGCTTGCGCGGTGTCTCGGTCATCCGCGCCGTCAGGTCGGCTTCACGCGGTACGGTGCTCGATGCCAGCGCCGCGACAGGATCGTCGGGCGCCGTGAACGAAAAGCCGTAACCGGTTTCCTTCGCGAAGATGCCGATCACTGCGCCGATGGGCACGGCGACTTCCTGCGACGATCCGTTGAACCGCGCGGTGAACTGGATCCACTGATTGTCGATCGTCAGCTTGCGCGTTGCAGTAGCGCTGACGTTCAGCACGATCTCGCCGTTCTTCACGAACGCGGCCGGCACGCGCGTCTGCGGATTGACGCGCACGGCAAGATACGGCGTGAGGCCGTTGTCGGCGCACCACTCGCAGATGGCGCGAACGAGATAGGGTTTTGCGGACTGCTCGGACATGGAGAAAGATATTACGCTCCGGCCGGACGCGGTCAAGACAACGGCTTTACCGCCCGTCCGCTCGACACGTCAACCGTTGCGAACGACGCACCGATTACGCGCGACTGTCCGTTACAACTGCCGAAATCGTCGAAACTCTTTACGCTCGACGACGCGTGTACATCACAATTGCGCCGATTGCGATTGATCGACGATCACTTGCGCATCCCGCGCTCAGCCGATGTCAGTGCTTCCGAAAACGCGGGACGCGCGAACAGCCGCTCGGCGTATTTCATCAGCGGCGCGGCCTGCTTCGGCATCTGGACGCCGTAATAGTCGAGGCGCCACAGCAGCGGCGTGATCGCGACGTCGAGCATCGAATAGTCTTCGCCGAGCATGTGCTTGTGCTTCGCGAACACCGGCGCGATCTGCATCAGCGCGTCGCGAACGAGGCCGCGCGCCTTGTCGATCTGCTTCTGATTGCCCGTTTCGAACGCATCGATGTGGACGAACAGCTCCTTCTCGAAGCGGTGCAGGAACAGCCGCGCGCGTGCGCGCATCACGGGATCGGCCGGCATCAGCTGCGGATGCGGGAAGCGCTCGTCGATGTATTCGTTGATGATGTTCGACTCGTGCAGCACGAGATCGCGCTCGACGAGCACCGGCACCTGGTTGTACGGGTTCATGACGGCGAGGTCCTCGGGCTTGTGGTCGAGGTCGACGTCGATGATCTGGAAATCCATCCCTTTCTCGTGCAGCACGATGCGGCATCGCTGGCTGAACGGATCGGTCGTACCGGAATAAAGGGTCATCATTTCGGATCTCCTGATATTGCAAAAGGCATCGCGGCGCGGGATGCGAGCGGCGCGCACATTTCTGGAAGCTATGGGACAGGAGGATCGCTCCTGCCGGGCCCTGAACCGTTAGATGGGCGGGAGACACGGCCGACGCTGCAGCCACGCCTCCGATACGGCGCTAGTGCAGGTCTTTCCAGTATTCGCGCTTCATCCAGTACGCGAAGAAGAACAGCACGCTGAGAAACAGCAACACGACGATCCCGAGATGGATGCGCTTGTTGCGCACCGGCTCGGCCATGTAATCCATGTAGTTGACGAGGTCGGCGACGAACGTCTCGTACTGCACGCGGCTCATCGTCCCCGGTAGGTCGGGCGCGATCTGCAGCACGGCGTACTTGCCGCCCGGCAACGGCTCGATCGCAGAAAGTCCCTTGACGGCGATCGCCCCGGCGGTCGCCTTCTCGTGATCTTCGTACTCGGTCTCGACGAGCTTGTTGACGCCGGACAACTCCCACAGCACGTGCGGCATGCCCACGTTGGGAAACACGATGTTGTTCCAGCCGCTCGCCGACTTGCCGTCACGATAGAAGCCCAGCAGGTAGTTGTACAGCCAGTCGCGGCCGCGAATGCGCGATTCGACCGAAAGGTCCGGCGGCGCCGCGCCGAACCACGCAGTCCCGTCGGCCTTGGTCATCGCGACGGTCATCGTGTCGCCGATCTTGTCGCTGGCGAACATCAGGTTGGCCTCGATCTGGTCGGGCGTCAGGCCGAGATCGGTGAGCCTGTTGTAACGCATGTACTTCGCCGTGTGGCACGAGAGGCAGTAATTGACGAAGTTGCGCGCGCCGCGCTGCAGCGATTCCTCGTCGAGGCGATTAACCGGCGCGGGCGACAGCCGGATGTCGGCGCCGCTCGCCAGCGCGATCCCCGACGCACCGGACATCAGCCACAACAGCAGGCAGACAAATTTTTTCATTTCCAAACCACCCTCGCCGGAACGGGCTTGGTCTTGTCGCGCGCCGTGTACCACGGCATCAGCAGGAAGAAGAGGAAGTAGACGACGGTCAGCACGCGCGCGACGACGGTGGCCTTGTCGGCCCCGTAGAACGGGAACGCCTCGCGGAACTGCCCCCAGACCGTGACCGGCACGACACCGAGATAGCCAAGGATCAGGAACGCGACGACGAACGCCGCCAGCCACGCCTTGTACAAGCCGCCGCGGTAACGGATCGACTTCACCGCACCCCGGTCGAGCCACGGCATGGCGAAGAAGATCATCACGGACACGCCCATGATGATCACGCCCCATACCTGCGTGCCCATGAACGACGGGACGGCGCGCAGCATCGCGTAGTACGGCGTGAAGTACCAGACGGGCGCGATGTGCTCGGGCGTCTTCAGCGGATCGGCTGGAATGAAATTGTTCGCCTCGATGAAGTAGCCGCCCATTTCCGGCAGGAAGAACACGACGATCGAGAACACGACGAGGAATACGATGACGCCTACGATGTCCTTCACCGTGTAGTACGGATGCGAATAGATGCCGTCGAGCGGAAGTCCCGTCACCGGGTCCTTCGGCTGCTTCTTGATCTCGACGCCGTCCGGATTGTTCGAGCCCGTCTCGTGCAGCGCCATCAGGTGCGCGGCGACGAGTCCCACCAGCACGAGCGGCAGCGCGATCACGTGGAACGCGAAGAAGCGATTCAGCGTGATGTCCGATACCGTGTAATCGCCACGAATCCACACGGCGAGATCCTCGCCGATCACCGGGATGGCCGAGAACAGGTTGACGATCACCTGCGCGCCCCAGTAGGACATCTGGCCCCACGGAAGCAGATAGCCGAAGAACGCCTCGGCCATCAGCGCGAGATAGATCAGGCAGCCGAAGATCCACGTGAGCTCGCGCGGCTTGCGGTAGCTGCCGTACATGAGCCCGCGAAACATGTGCAGGTACACGACGATGAAGAACATCGACGCGCCGGTCGAGTGCATGTAGCGGATCAGCCATCCCCACTCCACGTCGCGCATGATGTACTCGACGGACTCGAACGCCTTCGTCGCGTCGGGCTTGTAGTTCATCGTGAGCCAGATGCCCGTGACGATCTGCAGCACCAGCACGAATGCGGCGAGCGATCCGAAGTAGTACCAGAAGTTGAAATTCTTCGGCGCGACGTACTTGCCCCACTGGCTGTTCCACAGCTCGGTCAGCGGAAAGCGCTCGTCGATCCAGGTCAGCAACTTGCTCATTCAGCGTCCTGTTCCGTGAATACTCTCAAGTCACGCGCGCTTCGCATCTTCGCCAATGACAACGCGCGTATCGGACAGATACTTGTGCGGAGGCACGACCAGGTTCGTCGGCGCCGGCACGCCCTTGTAGACGCGGCCCGCCAGATCGAACTTCGACTGGTGGCACGGGCAGAAGAAGCCGCCGAGCCAATCCGGCCCGAGATCCGCCGGCGCAAGCTCCGGCCGGAATGTCGGCGAGCACCCGAGGTGCGTACAGATGCCGACGGCAATCCATAGCGACGGTTTGATCGACCGCGTCTCGTTCTTGCAATAGGGGGGCTGCTGCGGGACGTTGGACTGGGGGTCCGCGACCCGGTCGTCGAGCTTGGGCAGCGTTGCCACCATTTCCGGTGTGCGGTTGACGAGCCAGCACACCTTGCCGCGCCACTCGACGTTGATCTTCTGGCCGGGCTCGATCTTGCTGATGTCCACCTCGATCGGCGCACCCGCTGCCTTGGCGCGCTCGCTCGGCCACAACGACATCACGAACGGTACGGCGGCGGCCACGGCACCCACGCCGCCGACCACCGATGTTGCGCCAATCAGGAATCGACGCTTGTCCTTGTTCACTATCGCTTCGGTCCCCATCCCCGCCTTTCGCCGCGCCCTGAGCCACGATGCAAAACCTTCGAATTATACGTGATTCGACGTGCTCTGTTGAAGCCCGTCGACGAATTTCTCCCTGATTACGCAGCAGAAACAGCAGGTTGGCATGCTGGCTCCGCAGGTACGGACCTTGCGAGCAGCGCGGCCGTCCGCCGGGTCCGGCTTGCGGCGGCGTCTATAATGACGGACTTCCTGGGGAATCCGTTCGTGGCGAGAAAGTTCTGGCTGCTGTTCGCTCAGGCGTGCACGCTGTGCCTCGGCGCGCTGTTCGTCGTCGCCACGCTGCGGCCTGACCTTTTGCCGCGGCTGACCGCCGGCAAAGGCAACAACGTCGTATTGCTGCGCGAGGCCACGCAGGGTCCGCAGATGCCGGCGTCGATGCCGGGCGCCAGCACGTATGCCGACGCGGCCAAGAAGGCGATGCCGGCCGTCGTGAACATCTACACGAGCAAGGCCGTGCGCTCGCGCAACCCGTTGCTCGACGATGCGATCCTCCGCCGTTACTTTCCGGAGCTCGCCGAGCGGGCGCCGGCCCGGCGTGCGACGAGCCTCGGCTCGGGCGTCATCGTGTCACCCGACGGTTACGTGCTCACCAACCATCACGTGATCGACGGCGCCGACGACATCGAAGTGGTGCTGGCCGATGGTCGTGAGATGGCCGCTCGCATCAAGGGCGTCGATCCCGAATCGGACCTTGCCGTGCTCAAGGTCGATGGGGCCAACCTGCCACCGATCACGTTCGGAACCGTCGACGGCTTGCACGTCGGCGACGTCGTGCTCGCGATCGGCAATCCGTTCGGTTTCGGCAACACCGTCACGCACGGCATCGTCAGCGCACTGGGCCGCAACCACCTCGGCATCAACCGGTTCGAGGATTTCATCCAGACCGATGCGGCGATCAATCCCGGCAATTCCGGCGGCGCGCTGGTCGACAGCAGCGGCAACCTGATCGGCATCAACAGCACGATCTTCTCGCAGTCGGGCGGATCGATGGGCATTGGCTTCGCGATTCCGGTGTCGCTCGCGCGCACGGTGCTCGCGCAGATCATCAAGGACGGCTCGGTGACGCGCGGTTGGCTCGGCGTCGAGCCGCAGGCGATCACGCGCGAGGCAGCGCAGGCGCTCGCACTGGCGCGAACCGACGGCGTGCTCGTGCGCGCATTGCAGCGCGACGGTCCCGCCGATCGCGCCGGCATTCAGGTGCGCGACGTGGTCGTCGAGATTGGCGGCAAGCCTACACCGGACGTGCCGCAATTGCTGGCGCGGATTGCCGAGCTTTCGCCCGGCTCCAACGCGCGGATCAAGGTCGTGCGAGACGGCAAGCCGCTCGACCTCGACGTCGTCGTCGCCAGGCGGCCGCGGATCGACACGCAATAGGTCGCACGGGCCCGTGCGGCCGGTTCAGGACGTCGGCTGCGTCTCCGTGTCGGCGTCGACCGCCGGCACGCTGACAAAGCGGGCGAGCTGCAGCCCGAGCTCGTAGAGTAGCCACAGCGGAATCGCCAGCAGGCACTGCGAGATCACGTCGGGCGGCGTGAAGATCGCACCGATCACGAACGCGCCGACGATCACGTAAGGCCTGATCGACCGGAGCTTCTCGAGCGGCACGACGCGCATCCGGACGAGGACGACGACGACGACGGGCGTTTCGAACGTGAGCCCGAATGCGATGAACATCGTCATCACGAACGACAGGTACTTGTCGATGTCCGTCATCATCTGGACGCCGACCGGCGTGTATCCGGCGAAAAAGCCGAACGCGACGGGGAACACGAAGAAATACGCGAACGACATCCCGAGCGCGAAGAACAGGCAGCTCGACACGAGCACCGGAACGACGAGCCGCTTCTCGTGCTGGTAGAGCCCGGGTGCCACGAACGCCCACGCCTGCCAAAGCACGAACGGAAGCGCGATCAGGAACGCCGACATCAGCGTCACCTTGAGCGGCACGAGGAACGTGCCGGTCACGTCGGTCGCGATCATCGTCGAGCCGGCCGGCAGTACGCGCAACAGCGGCTGCGCGAGCAGCGCGTAGATGTCTTTCGCGAACGGAAACAGCAGCAGCAGCACGATGACGACAGCGATGATCGAGCGCATCAGCCGCATGCGCAGCTCGATCAGATGCGACATGAACGACTCCTGCGTGTCGGTCGTTTCGCTCATCGTCGAGGCGAGGCGGTAGCCAGGACGCTGCGTGGCGCCCCCTGCGAATTGCTGCCGACGCTCGTCACGTTCAGATCTTGTCGAAGCCGGGGAGCGGCGCCTGGCGCTCCACGGGCGTGGGTTCGGCCGGCGGCGTTTCCAGCGGCGGCAGCGAGCTGGCGCTGACCGGTGTGGTGCCCGCCTCGTTCAGCTCGCGGGTGACGTTCTGCACGCCGGTCTTCACTTCGCTGGCCGTCGTGGTCACCGTCTGCTCGAAATCCCGCGCCGCACCCTGCATCTCGCGCTGCAGCTTGCGGAGCTCGTCGAGCTCGATCTCGCGGCTGATGTCGGCCTTGACGTCGCTGACATAGCGCTGCAGCCGCCCGAACAGGTGACCGAGCGTGCGCGCGGTCTTCGGCAGCCGTTCGGGGCCGATCACGACCAGCGCGACGACCGCGATGACGACGATTTCCGAGAATCCGATATCGAACATGGGAATCCGTAGGCGCCCGGCACGGCGAAGGCGCGACCGCGCCGACCCGTCGATTGCGGCGGGCCGGCGGCCCGCGCACAGACTGCACTGGGCCGGCGAACGGCACCGCCGCCGCCAGCGGGTGCGCTACACCTTCGTCGAGGGCTCCTTGCGCACTTCTGCATCGATCGTGCGGCCGGTGACTTGCGACGGCGGTTCGACCGGCGACGCCGGCGGGTCCTCGGCGCTTTTCATGCCTTCCTTGAAGCCCTTGACGGCACCACCCAGATCCGCGCCGACGTTGCGCAGCTTTTTCGTGCCGAAGATCAGCACGACAACCACGAGCACGAGTAACCAGTGCCAGATGCTCAATCCACCCATCGTTGCCTCCGAAAAGTTCGCATAGCCTACCGCGGGATCATCGGACCGAGCGGATCGGGACCGGCGATGACGTGCACATGCACATGCTTGACGTCCTGGCGCCCGATGCGTCCCGTATTGACGATCGTCCGAAATCCGTCCGCGGCACCCTGCTCGCTCGCGAGCCGCCCGGCGAGTTCCATGATCCGGCCGAGCACCGGTGCATCGCTGGCCGTCGCGTCGTACAGCGACGCAATATGCTTCTTGGGCACCAGCATGAAATGCACGGGAGCGACGGGCTGGATGTCGTGAAACGCCAGGATCTCGTCGTCCTCGTAAACCTTGCGGCTCGGCACCTCGCCGCGCACGATCTTGCAGAAGATGCAGTTGGAGTCGTTGGCCATGGGGATCGTTCGTTCGGAAGCGCGTCCCGCCGTTCAGGGCCGGGACGCTCGTTCGGCATGACCGGACGTGCCTTCCCGGCGCTCGAGCTCACGAAGCACGTCCGCGGGGCCGAGGCCGTGGCGGGCGAGCAGCACGAGACAGTGAAACCACAGGTCGGCAACTTCGGCGACCACCCGAATTTTATCACCGTCCTTCGCCGCCATGACTGTCTCGGTGGCCTCCTCGCCGATCTTCTTCAGCACGGCGTCCTCGCCCTTGCCGAGCAGCGCGGCGACATACGACTGCGCGGGATCTGCGCCCTTGCGGCTTTCGATCGTCGCGGCGATGCGCGCCAGCACGTCGGCGGTGGATTCAGTCATGGCCGTAAACGGTCGCCGGATCTTCGATGACGGGGTCCACCGTCTGCCATTCGCCATCGTGCAGCCGGCGATAAAAGCAGCGCTCGCGACCCGTGTGGCACGCGACGCCGCCCTGGGGCTCGACGACCAGCAGGATCGCGTCGCCGTCGCAGTCGAGGCGAACCTCGCGCACGCGCTGCACGTGACCCGACTGCTCGCCCTTGTGCCACAGCATCGCTCGCGAGCGCGACCAGTAGTGCACTTCGCCCGTGGCCACTGTGCGCTCGAGCGCAGCGCGGTTCATCCACGCGAGCGTCAGCACCCGCTGCGTGATCGCGTCCTGCGCGATCGCCGGCACGAGCCCGTCGGCGTCGTAGCGGACCGCGTCGAGCCAGTCCTGGCTCATTCGCGGCCTCCCTGCACGGGCGTTGATGAACGAACGATCGGCGTGTCGGCCTCACTCAATCGGGCCGCGTCGGCCCCTGCGGGGCTTGGCTCGGCTGAAGCCTCGCCCGCGGCCCTCATTCGCGCACCTCCACGCCGGCGGCCCGCATCGCCGCTTTCGCCTGCGGAATCGTGAACTCGCCGTAGTGAAATATCGAGGCGGCCAGCACGGCATCGGCGCCGCCGACCGTCACGCCCTCGACCAGGTGCTGCAGCGAGCCCACGCCACCCGAGGCGATGACCGGAACGTCGACGACGTTTGCGACCGCCCGGGTCAGCCGCAGATCGAAACCCTTGCGGGCGCCATCGCGATCCATGCTGGTGAGCAGGATCTCGCCGGCCCCCTGCGTGGCCACTTCGAGCGCCCAGTCGACGACATCGATGCCCGTGGCCGTGCGGCCGCCGTGGATGTAGACCTGCCACTGGTCGACCGCGCATTTCTTCGCGTCGATCGCAGCGACGATGCATTGCGCGCCGAAGTGTGCCGAGGCCTCGGCGAAAAGCTCGGGGTTCGCCACGCCGGCCGTGTTGATGCTGACCTTGTCGGCGCCGGCGTTGAGCAGCGCGCGGACGTCGTCGACCGAATTGACGCCGCCGCCCACCGTCAGCGGAATGAACACCTGCTCCGCGACGGCGTTGACCATGTCGTAGAGCAGCCCGCGGTTCTCGACGCTGGCGCGGATGTCGAGGAAGGCGAGCTCGTCGGCGCCCTGCTCGTCGTAGCGGCGCGCAACCTCGACCGGATCGCCGGCGTCGCGCAGGTTCACGAAGTTGACGCCCTTGACGACGCGACCGTCGGCGATGTCGAGACAGGGGATGATGCGCTTGGCGAGGCCCATTCAGCGCGTGCGCGGCCGTCGCGCCACGCGCGTCGACGCATACCCGCCGGGTACGCGCCCGCGGTGCGATGCTGCGGTGCTACTCACCTTTCGCCACCTTCAGCGCTTCCCTGAAGTCGAGCTTGCCTTCGTACAGCGCCCGGCCGGCGATCGCACCGATGATGCCGTCGCCCGCATAAGGGATCAAGTCGTGGATGTCCTGCAGCGACGCGATGCCGCCGCTCGCGATGACGGGCGTCTTCAGCTCGCGCGCGAGCTTGGCCGTCGCCTCGACGTTCACGCCGGTCAGCATGCCGTCGCGGCCGATGTCGGTGTAGACGATCGCCTCGACGCCGTAGTCCTCGAATTTGCGCGCGAGATCGACGACGTCGTGCCCGGTCATCTTCGACCAGCCGTCCGTCGCCACCTTGCCGTCGCGGGCATCGAGACCCACGATGATGTGCCCCGGAAACGCATAGCACGCGTCGTGCAGGAACCCCGGGTTCTTCACCGCGGCCGTGCCGATGATCACGTAGCTGATGCCGTCGTCGAGGTAGCGCTCGATCGTGTCGAGATCGCGGATGCCGCCGCCGAGCTGGATCGGCACCTCGTCGCCGATGACGCTGACGACTTCGCGGATCGCGAGCTCGTTCTTCGGCCTGCCCGACACCGCGCCATTCAGGTCGACCAGGTGCAGCCGCTGCGCCCCGAGCTCGAGCCAATGGCGCGCGATGGCCGCCGGATCCTCCGAGAACACCGTCGCCGCCTGCATGTCGCCCTGACGCAGGCGCACGCAATGTCCGTCCTTGATATCGATCGCGGGAATGATCTGCATTGGAAGCAGCGACTGCTTGGATGAAAGCGTGGCGGCGCGACGCGCGGGCAGCGGCTTAGGGGTTTCCGTCCCAGGCGACGAAATTGGCCAGCAGCCGCAGACCGGCGCGCTGGCTCTTTTCCGGGTGGAACTGCACGGCGAAGATATTAGCCCTCGCTATCGCGCAAGTAAACGGCACCGGATACGACGCCGTACCGACGGTAAGCCCGGCCTCGTCGGGCACGGGGAAGTAGCTGTGCGCGAAATAGAAGCGCTCGCCGTCGTCAATGCCCGACCAGAGCGGATGCGGTCGCGTCCGATGCACCGGGCTCCATCCCATGTGTGGAACCTTCAGCCGCTCGCCCGACGCAAGCACCATGTCCTCGTCGCTGAACCTGCGCACGTGGCCGCGGAGCGCACCAAGGCAGGGCGTCGGGCCCTCGTCGCTCGCGTCGAACAGCATCTGCAGCCCGAGGCAGACGCCGAGGAACGGCCGGTCGGCGAGGCACGCCTCGACGACGCCACGCAGTCCCGTCGCTTCGAGATGAGCCATCGCATCGGGCATCGCGCTCTGCCCCGGAAGCACGACGCGTGCGGCGCTCCTGATCAGCCGCGGATCGTCGGTGACGACGACCGACGCGCCGGGCGCGACGTGCACGAGCGCCTTCGCCACCGAGCGCAGGTTGCCCATCCCATAGTCGACGACGGCAACGTCCGGCATCGGGCTACGGGCCGATTGCGTCCGCAACGCAGCGGTCCACGACGCTCATCGCATGCGACCGTTACAGGCTGCCCTTCGTCGACGGAATCTCGCCGCCCAGGCGCGAATCGCGCTCGCACGCCATGCGCAGCGCACGCGCGAAGGCCTTGAACACCGTCTCGGCCTGATGGTGCGCGTTGTCGCCGCGCAGGTTGTCGATGTGCAGCGTCACGAGCGCGTGATTGACGAATCCCTGGAAGAACTCGTGGATGAGGTCGACGTCGAACGTCCCGACGAGCGCCCGCGTGAACGGCACGTGGAACTCGAGGCCCGGACGTCCCGACAGGTCGAGCACGACGCGCGACAGCGCCTCGTCGAGCGGCACGTACGCATGGCCGTAGCGTCGAATGCCTTTCTTGTCGCCCATCGCCCGCCTGAACGCCTGGCCGAGCGTGATACCGATGTCCTCGACGGTGTGGTGCGCATCGATGTGCAGGTCGCCCTTGGCGCTCACGGACAGATCGAACAGCGCGTGGCGGCCGACCTGGTCAAGCATGTGGTCGAGAAACGCAATGCCGCTCGCAAGCTCGGTGCGCCCGGTGCCGTCGATTGCGAGGCGCACGGAGATGTCCGTTTCGGCCGTGCGTCGGTCGACCTGTGCGCTGCGAACGGGTTGTTCCAGTGGTGCGTTCATGCGCGTTCCTTGACGTTCGTCGCCGCGTGGGGGGATTGCTGCGCCTGGTACGCCTGCGCGAGTGTGGCCAGCAGCGCGTCGTTCTCCGCCGGTGTCCCGACGGTGATCCGCAGGCAGCCCGCAAGCAGCGGATGCCAGCCGTCGAGGTTCTTGACGAGAATCTTCGCATTGCGCAGCGTTTGATGCCATGCCGCGGCATCGGGCACGCGCGCCAGCACGAAATTCGTCTGCGTCGCGAACGTCTGCACGCCGGGCAGCGTCGCCAGCGCGCGATCGACGCGCTTGCGTTCGCTGCGGATC
>Ga0207706_10004811_pt1 | contig 12649 bp, 13 predicted proteins | sample KBSC53metaG_FD_184318 | JGI IMG/M metagenome (GOLD analysis project Ga0207706, IMG submission 184318) | Corn rhizosphere microbial communities from Kellogg Biological Station, Michigan, USA - KBS C5-3 metaG (SPAdes) (version 2) | ecosystem: Host-associated > Plants > Roots > Rhizosphere > Soil ... | reverse complement strand
GCGTCGAACTCGAGGTCGAAGGCTTCGATCGGCCCGAGCAGGCTGGCCCCGTCGACCGCGACCTGCGCCTCGAGCAGCAGCACGTCGCCGAAGCCCAGGTGCCCCAGCGCCGCGATGATCGCGTCGGGGCGGGTGCTGCCGTTGTACGACACCACGTCCACGCCGCCGACGTTCGGCACGATGCCGACGCAGCCCACGGTGTTGTCGACCGCGCATACCTCGCCGAGCACCGAGGTGCCGTGGGCGCGGGAGCTGTCGAGCAGCACGCCGTGCAGCAGCGAGGCGCCATGAGCCGCGAGGTCTTCATGGGTCAGCGTCCAGCCGCGCTCCATGTCGATGAAGCGCTGGCCCGCGCCGTCGCCGCCGGTGAACCCCCACGCGTATTCGGCGTCGATGCCTTCGGGCGCGGCATTGAGGTAGCCCTGGTTGACCTCGCGCACATCGTCGCCGGGGCTGACCAGCGGGTCGGGGACCGGCCGGTCGATGTAGGCGCTGCGCACCGAGGGCCAGCGCAGCAGCTCGCCGCGCAGCGAGGCGAGATCGACGGCCTCGTCGCTGTCGACCCAGAAGTAGCCGTTGAAATGGCCGGGCCGGTAGGTCGGGTCCATGCGCTGCGCGCGCTCGACCAGCACCTGAAGCTCCTCCGGCTTGGTCGAGCGCAGCGCCGCTTTCAGCGTGATGCCGGGAAAGCGCTCGCGCAGCTGCTTCCATGGGCCGATGTGCTGTTGCTCGACCACGGCTTCGGCGCCGTCGCGCTGCGGCAGCTCGAACTCCGGCTTGAACTGCACCATCAGGCGCGGCTTCGCGGGCCAGTGGTTCTCGGTGGGGGTGCGGGTCTTGCCGTTGTTGCGACCGTTGCTGGCCATGGTGCCTCCCTGAGGGGTGGATGAATGCCCTTCAGGATAGGCAGCATGGCCGGGGAGCGAATCCTCCCGCTTGAGGATCAGAGGTCGGTGCGCAGCTTCCAGATCTCGGGGAACAGCACCACGTCGAGCATCTTGCGCAGGTAGCCCACGCCCGAGGTGCCGCCGGTGCCGCGCTTGAAGCCGATCACGCGCTCGACGGTGGTCACATGGCGGAAGCGCCAGAGGCGGAAGGCGTCCTCGAGGTCGGTGAGCTCTTCGCCGAGTTGATAGAGGTCCCAGTGATGCTTCGGGTCGCGGTACACCACGAGCCAGGCCTGCTCGACGGCATCGCTCTCGGCATAGGGCTGCGTCCAGTCGCGCTCCACATGGCTCTGCGGCACCGGCAGCCCGCGGCGCGCGAGCAGGCGCAGCGATTCGTCATAGAGCGAGGGCGACTCGTACGCCGCCTGCACCTCGGCCAGCCGCTCGGGCTTGTGCGAATGCGGCTTGAGCATCGCCGCGTTCTTGTTGCCCAGCAGGAACTCGATGCAGCGGTACTGCCAGCTCTGGAAGCCGCTGCTGTTCGACAGATACGGCCGGATCGCCGAGTACTCCGGGGGCGTCATCGTGGCCAGCACATCCCACGCATGCACCAGCTGCTCCATGATCTTGGAGACGCGCGCCAGCATCTTGAAGGCGCTGCCCAGTTCGTCGTTCGCCACGCAGCCGATCGCGGCGCGCAGCTCGTGCAGCATCAGCTTCATCCACAGCTCGCTGGTCTGGTGCTGCACGATGAAGAGCATCTCGTTGTGCTCGGGCGAGAGCGGGTGCTGGGCGCTCAGCACCTGGTCGAGGTGCAGGTAGTCGCCGTAGCTCATGTCCTTGGAGAAGTCGAGCTGCGCCTTCTCTTCGTGGACGATCTTCTCAGTGCTCATGTCTGCCCCTCGTCCGATGGGTACATCGGCCGATCCCCCGAGGGGATGCGGGCCGGCTTGGGAGCGGCCCGGCGCGCGGCCCGTGCTGAACAGGTGTCTGCAAAGGCCTTCATGTCACCGCGGCCCGTTGGTTGAAGCGAGCCTCGCGCCATTCGCCCGATTCAAGCACCTGCTTCAGCTGCTCCACTGCATCCCACACGTCGGCAAAGCGCACATACAGCGGCGTGAAGCCGAAGCGCAGGATGTCGGGCGCGCGGAAGTCGCCGATCACGTTGCGGGCGATCAGCGCCTGCATGATCGGGTAGCCCGCCTCCGGGTGCGCGAAGCACACCTGGCTGCCGCGCAGCGCATCGTCGCGCGGCGATGCGAGGGTGAGGCCGTGGCCGGCGCAGCGCGATTCCACCAGCTCGATGAACAGCCGCGTCAGCGCCCGCGACTTGCGGCGCAGCCCGGGCATCCCCTGGCCCGGCAGCTTCTCGGCCGCGAGTACGGTGTCGACACCGCATTCGAGCGCCGCCATCGAGATCACCGCCGGCGTGCCGCACAGGTAGCGGGCGATGCCTGCCGCCGGCTTGTAGCTGGGCGTGAACTCGAACGGCGCCGCGTGCCCCATCCAGCCCGACAGCGGCTGCCAGAAGCGCTCGGCATGCCGCGGGTGGGCCCACACGAAGGCCGGTGCGCCCGGCCCGCCGTTGAGGTACTTGTAGCCGCAGCCCACCGCGAAGTCGGCGGCCTCTTCGGCAGGCCCGTTGCCCTTGAGGTTGACCGGCACCGCGCCCGCCGAATGCGCCAAGTCCCACAGCACCAGCGTGCCGGCGGCGTGGGCCTTGCGGTTCAGCGCCAACATGTTGTGCATGCGGCCGCTGCGGTAGTTCACATGCGTGAGCATCAGCACCGCGACGTTGTGCTCGGCCAGCAGCGGCTCGATCTGCTCGGGGTCGTCGCACAGCACCAGCTCGTAGCCGCGCTCGCGCGCCAGGCCCTCGGCGATGTAGAGGTCGGTCGGGAAGTTGTGCCGCTCGGAGACGATCACGCGCTTGCCCGGCGCATCGACCTCGGCGATCGCGAGCGCGGCGCTCAGCACCTTGTAGAGGTTGACGCTGGTGGAGTCGGCCACCACCAGCTCGCCTTCGCCGGCGCCGACGAGAAACGCGATCTTGTCGCCGATGCGCTGCGGCAGCGTGATCCAGCCGGCGGTGTTCCAGCTGCGGATCAGGTCGTGGCCCCATTCCTGCTGCACCACCTGCTGCACGCGCGCGGCAGTGGCCTTGGGCAGCACGCCCAGCGAGTTGCCGTCGAGGTAGATCAGGCCGGGGGGCAGCTCGAACTGCTCGCGCAGCGGTGCCAGCGGGTCTTCGGCATCGAGCGCCAGGCAATCGGCGCGGGTCGGTATGGTCATGGGTTTCCTACAGTTCCCTGAGCACGGCGCGCACCGGACTGGCATCGGCCGTGACCAGCTTCAAGGGCAGGGCGATCAGCTCGTAGTCGCCTTCGGGCACGTCGTCGAGCACCAGGTTCTCGAGCACGCGCAGGTCGCGGCGGCGGATCACCTGGTGGCTCTCGAGCGACTTGCTGTCGGCCGGGTCGATGCTCGCGGTGTCGATGCCGATCAAGGTGACGCCCAGGTCGGCCAGGCGCTCCACGGTGTCGGGCGCATAGGCTGCAAGCTCGCCATCCCAGCGGTCGACCGGCATGTGCTCGTAGGTGCGTACCAGCACACGGGGCGGAATATTTCGGAGTGCGTGCGCCAGATGCGACCAAAGCACCAGCGGACCGCATCCGATCGCGTGAATCACCCGGCACGGCCCGAGGTATGGTTCGAGGCCCAGCAGCCCCGCGCTCGTGCCTTGCGGGTCGTAGTGCAGCGGTGCGTCCGCATGCGCGCCGACATGCGGCGAGAGCGTGAGGCTGCTCACGTTGACCGGGCAGCCGGGGCTGATCGTGCAGCTCCACTGCTGCTGGTACGCCGTGTCGCCGGGAAACACCGGCGAGCCGGCATGCACCGGTGGAGAGATGTCCCAGAGACGCTTCATCGGACCATCATAGGCGCTCGCAACCCGTTCCTCGAAATAGTTGACAACTAAAGTATATCGCCCTAGATTGCCCTCATGCGCCCGCGCCGGCCGGCGCCGCACGGAGGATGCTCAATGACCCGCAGCGCCCACATCGACACCTTCGCGGCGGATCACCTGCCGCCGCGCGAGCAATGGCCGGAGCTGCTGTTCGAGCTGCCGGAGCTGCAGTTTCCCGAGCGCCTGAACTGCGCGGCCGAGCTGCTCGACCGCCGGGTCGAGCAAGGGGAGGGCGATCGCCTGTGCGTGCAGGGCGCGGGCCTGCGCTGGAGCTATGCCGAGCTGCAGGCCCAGGCCAACCGCATCGCCCGCGTGCTGGTCGAAGACATGGGCCTGGTGCCCGGCAACCGCGTGCTGCTGCGCGGCGCCAACCATCCGATGCTCGCGGCCTGCTGGTTCGGCGTGATCAAGGCCGGCGGCATCGCGGTGGGCAGCATGCCGCTGCTGCGCGCGAAGGAGCTGGCGCAGATCATCGACAAGGCGCAGGTCAGCCATGCGCTGTGCGATGCGCGCCTGGCTGCCGAGCTGCAGGCCGCGCGCGCCACCTGCCCGACGCTGCGGCAGCTGCGCTGCTTCAACACCGACGCGAGCGACGGCCTCGATGCGGCGATGCATGCCAAGCCGGCGAGCTTCGACACGGTCGATACCGCGGCCGACGACACCTGCCTGATCGCCTTCACCTCCGGCACCACCGGCGTGCCCAAGGGCACGATGCATTTCCACCGCGACGTGATGGCCGCCTGTGCCTGCTGGCCGCGCCACGTGCTGCGTGCCGACCCGGCCGACGTGTTCATCGGCAGCCCGCCGCTTGCGTTCACCTTCGGGCTCGGCGGGCTGCTGCTGTTCCCGCTGTCGATCGGCGCCTCCACCGTGCTGATCGAGAAGGCCACGCCGGATGTGCTGCTGCCGGCGATCGCGCAATACCGCGCGACCGTGTGCTTCACGGCGCCGACCTCCTATCGCGCGATGGCCGCGCAGGCCCGGCAGCACGACCTCGGCTCGCTGCGCAAATGCGTGTCGGCCGGCGAGGCGCTGCCCGCGGCGACCCGCCTGCTGTGGAAGGACGCCACCGGCCTCGAGATGATCGACGGCATCGGCTCCACCGAGATGCTGCACATCTTCATCTCGGCCGACGAGGCACATGCGCGGCCGGGCGCCACCGGCGTGCCGGTGCCGGGCTACCGCGCCTGCGTGCTCGACGACCAGGGCCGGCCGGTGCCGCAGGGCCAGGTCGGCCGCCTGGCCGTGAAGGGCCCCACCGGCTGCCGCTACCTCGCCGACGACCGCCAGCAGCAGTACGTGCAGCACGGCTGGAACTTCACCGGCGACGCGTACCGGATCGACGACGACGGCCAGTTCGTCTACCAGGCCCGCACCGACGACATGATCATCTCCGGCGGCTACAACATCGCCGGCCCCGAGGTCGAAGGCGCGCTGCTGCTGCACCCGGCCGTGGCCGAATGCGGCGTCGTCGGCGTGCCTGACGAAGAGCGCGGCCAGATCGTCAAGGCCTTCGTCGTGCTGAAGCCCGGGCATGAGCCCGGCGAGGCGCTGGCGCATGCGCTGCAGGAGTTCGTCAAGCAGAGCATCGCGCCCTACAAGTACCCGCGCGCGGTCGAGTTCCGCGCCAGCCTGCCGCGCACCGAGACCGGCAAGCTGCAGCGCTTTCGGCTGCGGCAGGAGGCGGTGGCGCGATGAGCGGCTTCGAGCGCAGCGAGACCGTCCGCTTCGCGCACTGCGATCCGGCGGGCATCGTCTTCTTTCCGCAGTACCTCGTGATGCTGAACACGCTGGTCGAAGACTGGTTCGACCGCGGGTTGAAGATCCCCTACGCGGAGGTCATCGTCGGCCGCCGGCTCGGGCTGCCGACCGTGCGGCTCGAGGTCGATTTCACCGCGATCAGCCGCCTCGGCGATGTGCTGGTGCAGCGCCTGCAGGTGGTGCACGCCGGCCGCAGCTCGCTGCAGCTATCGGTTACCTTCCACGGCGCGGGCGACGAGCTGCGCCTGCGCGCACGGCAGGTGCTGGTGTGCACCTCGCTCGAAGACCACCGGCCGCGTGCCTGGCCCGATGACCTGCGCGCCGCGATCCCCGCCTTCATGGAGAACACCGCTTGACTTCCCCCACCCACGAGATCCTGCAACCCCCCGGCTGGCCGCTGCCCAAGGGCTATGCCAACGGCGTGGCCGCGCGCGGCGTGCCGGTCTTCGTGGCCGGCCAGATCGGCTGGACGCCCGAGGGCCGCTTCGAGAGCGACGACTTCGTCGCCCAGGTCCGGCAGGCGCTGCTCAACGTGCGCGCTGTGCTGGCCGAGGCCGGCGCGCGGCCGCAGCACATCGTGCGCATGACCTGGTACGTGATCGACAAGCGCGAGTACATGGCCCGCGGCAAGGAGATCGGCGCGGTCTACCGCGAACTGGTCGGCCACTACGGCGTGGCGATGACGGCCGTGGAGGTGAAGGCGCTGATCGAAGACCGCGCCAAGGTCGAGATCGAGGTCACCGCGGTTGTGCCGGGCTGATCCCTCGCGCCAGAATCGGCTGCATGAATGCCGCCGCGCCCGCGCCGCCCACCGTCCACCAGGAAGACGGCCCGCTCGGCCGCTGGCTCTGCGCCGATTGGCAGCCGCCGGCGCTCGCGGCGTACCTCAGCCGCATCTGGTACTTCGACGGGCTGCTGACCCTGGCGCGCGAGCGCGTGTTCCCCGATGGCGCGGTGGAGCTGATCGTGCACCTGGGCCGGCGCTACCGCAGCGTGCTCGATGACCGCCATGCCGGCGGTTTCCCGGCGCTGTGCCTCGCCGGCCTCCGGCTCTCGGCCGAGGTGATCGAGGCACCGCAGGGCCAGACCACGGTGCTCGGCGTGCGCCTCACGCCGCTGGGCGCCCATGCGCTGCTGCGCGGCGCGCAGACCGAAGCCTGCGGCCAGACGCTGGACCTCGAGGATGCGCTGGGTGCGGCCGCCCGGCAGCTCGCCGACGCGGTGGACGATGTGGCCGACCCCGCCGCGCGCGTGCTCGCCGCGGGCCGCTGGGTCGCCGCCCGGCTGCGGGCCGCGCCGCCACCGGATCCGCTGGTGGCGTGGATCTGCCGCCGCATCGAGGCCACGCAGGGCCGCGCGACGATGCGCAGCCTGTGCGAGCAGGCCGGCGTGTCGCCGACGCGGCTGCCGGCGCGCTTTCGGGCGCAGGTGGGCGTCACGCCGAAGCACTTTGCGCGCATGGCGCGCTTTCGCCATGCATTGGCGCGGCTGGGCAGCGGCGATCCGCCGCCGCTGGCCGAGCTGGCGTTCGACGCCGGCTATGCCGACCAGCCGCACTTCCAGGCGGAGTTCCGCAGTTTCGCGGGCATGACGCCGGGCGACTACCTGCAGGCACGGCGCTTCCCCAACACGGTGTCGTTGGCCGAGTCGGCGTAATTTTTTCCAAGACCGGTGCGACCGCAGGGCTTACGCTGCAGGCCATCGACCACGCATGGGAGCGCCAGCGATGAACACCATCCACGAAGTCTTCGCCTACCTGACGGTGCACGACAGCGCCGCCGCGATCCGGTTCTACCAGCAGGCCTTCGGGGCCGAGGAGATCTTCCGCCTCAGCGAGCCGAGCGGCCGCGTCGGCCATGCGCAGCTGAAGCTCGGGCCCACGGTGCTGATGCTGGCCGACGAATACCCCGAATACGGCATCCAGGGTCCGCGCACGCTGGGTGGCGCCGGCTTCCGGATGCACCTGCATGTCGACGATGCCGACGCGCTGATCGATCGCGCGGTGGCGGCCGGCGCCACGCTGATCATGCCGCCGCGGGACCAGTTCTACGGTGAGCGCAGCGGCCGCGTGCGCGACCCCTTCGGCCACGAATGGCTGATCGGCCACGAGATCGAGAAGGTCTCGCACGAGGAGATGCAGCGCCGCTACGACGAGATGATGAAGAGCGGGGCGTAGGCCGCCTATTCGTCCAGCGGCGGCAGCCCGTGCCGCGCACGGGCGCGGCTGCAGGCCGCATCGCCGCGGCCCAGTGGCGCCAGCTGGCCGAACTCGCGGCACGGCGAGGGCCGCCATTCGTAGATGCCGCAGCTGGCCTTCTCGCCGACCTTGCCGACCAGCGCTGCGCAGCGCGGGCTCGCATGGTCGGTGCCGCGCATGCGGCACAGCGTGTCAGTCAGCTGCACCGCCAGGCCGGCCGGCACCGAGCCGCCTTCGCCCTCCAGCTCCTCCACTGCAAAATCGACGCGGAAACTGGCACAGCAGGCGCCGCAGCGCGTGCAGGGGTTGTCGGTGCTCATGATCGGAATCGGGAGGCGCGGGAGATGGCGGAGGCAGGCTATTCAGGCACACCATTGTGGAAGAAGCTCGGCCTGAAGCCCGGCATGCGTGTCGCTTCGCTGTGTGCGCCCGTGCCGTATGCACGCGTCGTGGCCGACCTGCCCGAGGGCATTGCGCTGGTCGACGAGGCGGACGACACGATCGACCTCGCGCACCTTTTCGTCACCGAGGCGGCGCTGCTCGGGCGCGAGCTCGAGCGCCTGCGCAAGGCGATGCGGCCCGATGCGGTGCTGTGGGTCTCGTGGCCGAAGAAGGCCGCCAAGGTGCCCACCGACGTGACCGAGGACGTGATCCGCACACTGGCGCTGCCGCTGGGCTGGGTCGACGTGAAGGTCTGCGCGGTCGATGCAGTCTGGTCGGGGCTGAAGCTGATGGTCCGGCGCAGCGAGCGCTGAGCGGTATCGCTGCCCGATACCTCGCGTCGCGCGGGGCGTCGACCTGCGGCGCGGCGCTGGCAGCGCGGGCTGTACGCCGCCAGCATCGCGCCCCATGACTTCTGCAGCCCTCTCTTCAGCCGGCCAGGACGCCGGCGTCCCATGGACCGCGCGCCGCCGCTTCCTCGGCAATGCCGCCTGCTGCGGCGTCGGCGTGGCGCTCGGCCTGTTCGAATCGCCATCCGCCGCAACCCCGCCCGCCGAGCCCTGGCCCGCCGACGTTCAGGCGCTGTGGCAATTCGCGTGGCAAGGCATCGATGCCGCGGCGGTGGCCGACATGCATGTGCACCTGCTGGGGCACACCGCGGCCGGGCCTGACGATGACGAGGGCGCCTGGATCCATCCGCGCACGCTGAACCCGCTGGCCTTCGGCGATTGGGTGCGCCGCGTCGCGATCGAGCATGCGAGCGGTGTCTCGGGTCGGCGCGCGGTGCTGTCGGCCGCGTACCTCGATCGATTGGCCACGCTGTGGGCCGCGTTTCCCGCAGGGGCGCAGCCGATGCTGCTGGCTTTCGATGCGGCGGTCGACGAGCAGGGCCGGGTCGACGAAGGCCGCACGATGTTCCGCACCGGCAACGGCTATGCGCGCGGCGCGGCTCTTCAGCGTGGCTGGGGATGGATCGCCTCCATCCATCCCGACCGACCCGATGCGATCGACCGGCTGCAGGCCGCCGCCGCGCAGGGGGCGCAGGCGGTCAAGTGGCTGCCGTCGGCGATGGGCATCGAGCCGTCGGCGCGGCGCTACCGCGGCTTCTATGCCGAGATGGCCCGGCTCGGCCTGCCGCTGCTCAGCCACGCGGGCGAAGAGAAGGCCGTGACCGGCGCCAATGCGCACGAGGCGGTCAACCCGCTGTGGCTGCGCCACCCGGCGGGCGAAGGCGTGCGCGTGATCGTGGCCCATTGCGCGACGCTGGGGCAGGCGCAGGACCTCGACCATCCGCAGCGCGGCCGCGTGCCGGCCTTCGAGCTCTTCACGCGGCTGATGGACGATGCGAGCCTGGGCTCGCGTTTCCATGGCGACATCTCGGCGATCACGCAGGTCAACCGCAGTACGGCCGATGCGAAGGCGCTGCTGCAGCGCACCGACTGGCACGCGCGGCTGCTCTACGGCTCCGACTATCCGCTACCGGGTCTTGCGTGGCTGACCTCGGTGCCTCGGCTGGCCGGTGCAGGGCTGCTGGCGGCGGCTGACGTGGCAGTTCTGAAGCGGCTGCAATCATTGAATCCGCTGGCGTTCGACTTCGTGCTGAAGCGCCGGCTTCAATGGCAGGGGCAGGGCTTCGCGCCCGGCGTGTTCGAGTCGAGGCGGCTGCTGGCGCCTCAGCCTGCCGCGCGCACGACCGTCACCGTGCAGGGGCTCTCGGCCACCACCTGCGACGAGACGCTGCCCAGGTAGCGCCGCAGCGCGGAGTTGCCGCGGGCGCCCATCACGATGTGGTCCACCTCGTTGCGCTGCGCGAACTCGATGATCGCCGCGGCCGGGTCGGGTGCCTCGAGCACATGGAAGGTCAGCCGGCCTTCGTCGAGCGGCAGCGCCTGCGTGATCGGTCGCACCCAGTGCTTCAACCCGACCAGCTGCTTCACGTGCAGGCTGCGGCCCTGCGCATCGACGAGTTCGTCCATGCCGATGCGGGCCGTCTTCAGCACGCTGACGCAGGCCAGCCGCGCGCCGGGGTCGGTGAGCAGCAGGCGCCTCACCGTGTCGCACAGCTGCTCCAGCAGCGGGGCGCTGGCGCCCTCGAGGTCGACCGCGACCATCAGGATCGGGCTGCGCGAGACCTGCGCCGCCGCGCTGGGGCCGCCGGCCGGGTCGGCCCCCAGCGCCGCGAACCAGCGCTTGAAGGCCTGGAGGCGGCCGCTGCCCTGCAGGCGCTGTGCGCGCTGCGTCAGCGGCACCTGCTCGGGATGCTGGAGGTCGAGCATCAGCTGGGCCGCACTCTGGTAGCGCCGCTCGGGCGACACCTCCAGGCAGCGCAGGATCACCTCCTGCAGCCACGGCGGGCAGTCGGCGCGCAGCGCGCGCGGCGGTGTCGGCTCCTGGTAGAGCCGCTTGCGCAAGCCGGTCACGCTGTTCGGCTGGCCGAAGGGCCGGTGGCCGGTGGCCAGGTGGTAGAGCATCACGCCGAGCGCGAAGAGATCGCTGCGCGCATCATTGCGCACGAACTGCACCTGCTCGGGCGACATGTAGGGCCCGGTGCCCATCGGCAGGGTGAACTCCTCGTCGAGCAGGTCGGGCAGGTGATCGTGGCGCGAGAGGCCGAAGTCGACCAGCACCGCATCGCCGTTCTCGCGGAAGAGGATGTTGCTCGGCTTCACGTCGAGGTGCACCACATGCTGGCGGTGCAGGTCGTGCAGCGCCGCGGCCACCGCGGCGCCGAGGCGCGCGACCTCGGCCGCCGGCAGCGGCGCCTCGTCGAGCCGCGGGCGCAGCGTGGGGCCGGGCACGTACTCCATCACGATGTAGGGCTGGCGCGTGAAGTCGCCTTTTGCGACGAAGCTCGGCACATGCCGGCCCTTGAGCATCGGCATGATCATCTGCTCGACCTCGAAGCCGACGATCGTGGCCGGGTCCTCGCCGCCCTTGATGCGAGGCACCTTCATGATCAGCGGCATCGCGTCGCCGCTGCCATCGGCGCGTGTCACGCGCCACAGGTTGGCCATGCCGCCCTGGTGCAGGTGCGTCTCGAGCCGGAAGCCGTCGATCACCTGGCCCGCCTGCAGCGGGCCGGCGAGCGGCTCGACGGCCTCGTCAGGCGCCATGGATCAGGCGGTCGGCGAACGAGGGCGGCAGCCCCGCTGCGCGGATCTTGTCGGCCGCCGTGTCGTGGTCATAGGGCACGCGGTGGAAGGTCAGCAGGGCCTTCGCCACGTCGAACATCGCATAGCAGGCGGCGGGGTTGCCGTCGCGCGGCTGGCCCGCCGAGCCCGGCAGCACCAGCCACTGGCGATGCGACGGTACCGGGATCGCGATGTCGGGCGTGGGTGTGAAGTCCAGCGTCTTGCCGGTGCCCGAGAGGTGGTAGAGCTTCGGCTCGTGTACATGGCCGCAGAAGGTGTAGCGGCAGTGGGTGGCCTGCAGGCTGCGCGCGGCATCGGCCCGGGCCACCACGTAGCCCCATTCGGCCGGCGCGTAGGCGTTGGCATGCACGTAGAGCCGGTTGTCCTCGGTCACCTGCAGCGGCAGGCCTTCGAGGAAGGCCAGTTGTTCGGGGCTGAGCCGGGTGCGCGTCCAGGCCACGGCCTCGCGCGGCTCGGGGCGCATCGAGGGCGAGGGGCCACGCACCACCGCCGCGTCGTGGTTGCCGGCGATCGCGACCGCGCCGGCCGCCACATGCTCGCGGATCAGGTCGACCACCCAGCACGGGTCGGCACCGTAACCGACGTAGTCGCCGAGGAACACGTAGCGTTCCGCGCCGCGATCGCGCGCATGCGCCAGCACCGCCTCCACCGCCTCGCGGTTGGCGTGCAGGTCGGTGATCAGCGCCAGCTTCATCAGCCGATGCGGCCCAGCAGCAGGTACTCCATCAGGGCCTTCTGCACGTGCATGCGGTTCTCGGCCTCTTCCCATACCACCGATTGCGGCCCGTCGATCACGCCTGCCTCGACTTCCTCGCCGCGATGCGCGGGCAGGCAGTGCATGAACAGCGCGTCGGGCTGGGCCGCGGCCATCATCTCGGCATCGACGCACCAGTCGGCGAAGGCCTTCTGCCGCGCCTCGTTCTCGGCCTCGTAGCCCATGCTGGTCCACACGTCGGTGGTCACCAGGTGGGCGCCGCGGCAGGCTTCCATCGGGTCCTTGAACACCTTGTAGCAGCCCGTGTCGCGCACACCGGCCACCGCGGGGTCGACCTCGTAGCCGCCGGGCGTGCTCACGTGCACCGTGAAGCCGAGGATCTCGGCCGCCTGCAGCCAGGTGTTGGCCATGTTGTTGCCGTCGCCCACCCAGGCCACCACCTTGCCGGCGATGCTGCCGCGGTGCTCGATGTAGGTGAAGACGTCGGCCAGGATCTGGCAGGGGTGGAACTCGTTGGTGAGGCCGTTGATC
>Ga0207706_10004808_pt1 | contig 12649 bp, 8 predicted proteins | sample KBSC53metaG_FD_184318 | JGI IMG/M metagenome (GOLD analysis project Ga0207706, IMG submission 184318) | Corn rhizosphere microbial communities from Kellogg Biological Station, Michigan, USA - KBS C5-3 metaG (SPAdes) (version 2) | ecosystem: Host-associated > Plants > Roots > Rhizosphere > Soil ... | reverse complement strand
AAATCCGTAACTATTCAAAAGGCAGCAATAATGGTTACATAAGCAGAGTTGATCTTTCAACACGGAAGAAGTATTTCTATACTTCTTCCCTTTTTCCCAAAAGAAACCAGCTATCAACGAGTCTTTATCCTCTAATATTACCGATTACACTCGCAAAGTTTTCATGGCATTTGAAAATATTTCTTGATACGCCAGAGCTGTGAGATCTACCAAGCAAATGCTCAATTGGCTGGCTTGCCGGTTGGGGGGACAGGAAGTTGGACGGTGACTTTTAAGATCCGGCAAGCCTTTTTTAAATTGCTCATACCTGAAATCTGAGCCGACAATTGTCTGGCTTTTTATCTCATAAATATATAAGCATGAAAAGTTTATTGCACCGATTGTCGGGTTCCATGATCATATCCGGCATGCTGAATTTAATATTTGGGGCTTTCGCTTTGATCTGGCCGCGAGTTACGCTTCTGACACTGGTTTGGATATTCGCCATCGTTATGATGATCCAGGGGTTCTACCAGCTAGGCTCGACGCTCTTGTATAGCAGGGAAAAAAAACATTCCTGGATATTCTTTTTATTGGCGTTTATCAATCTTGGGGCAGGCCTTGCTGCCTTGCTATATCCTCACGTTACTGTTCTTTTACTGATCACCCTAATGGGTTTAACATGGCTTGCTACAGGCACGTTACAGATTGTTGCTGCATTTCGATTGAGAAAAGAAATACACAACGAAGGCTGGCTGGTGATAATTGGCCTGATCTCAATACTCACGGGAACATTTGTGTTACTCAGGCCAGGCGATGGAGTTTTGGCTTTACTCTGGTTAATTGCTGCCTACGCCATTGTCTTCGGGACAGGTTTATTGATCCTGGGATTCAAAGCGAAAAAATGGATCTCTATGGATGATGTGATGATGTGGGCGGAATAATCATTTTTCTTTCAGCAAGCTACCTGTCATTGTTAACGTCTGATAAAATATTATTTTTTACCAACCAAAATTAAAGCCCGGCTGCGAACCAGCCGGGCGACCCAAAAATCAAGAAACCACCTCTATCCCCAAGAGCGGGTTTCCGATCCACTCACATTCTTTCCAGAGCCGTTAAGGCTTATATTCATTTCCAGGTAGACCAGTAACAACTAACGATCTCTAACCTTAAGCTTTTCTAAAACAACTTGTACAGTCTTCGTAGGGATATTTTTTGTCTTTGTCAGATCAAATACCAAATTTTTCCGGCGGGTGCTAACTGTTTTCGTGGATGCGTTAAAACTTCGTAGCTAATGCAAGGTAGCTTTCAGAAAAAAAGAACCAAAAAAAAATGCCTCACAATCGGCAATAGTTATAATTCCATACAAAATGTTTTGCAGATAAATATGATAATTTCGATTTTGTTGCTTGATGCAAAAAAAATTATTTAAGAATTTAGTTTTTATGGCAATGGAACTTAAGTTAAACCCCGTGAAATATGAGCCTTACTAATGCAAGAGGAAAAAATAATCTCTGATCATTATACCCATAACAACAGGGATCAATTTGTAACAAAAAATTTTTATATCATTCTGAACGAAGGCTTTTGCGTTTTTCCAATTATGGCTTATTTCGCCAATTTTTATAATACACGGCAATTGTTACTCTTGAATATTTGTATACTACGTCTCCTATTCTTTAAATTTAAATCGTACTTATCACCATAAATTGACCTTTAAAAATTTTTCATTTGTTCAAACTAGTTAAAACCCACTACATGTCGGGATAATGACTTTTTTTCATGAGTGTAGTTTAGGTACGGGAAGAGATATTTCTATATTTCTTCCCTTTTTATTTACGTACAGAAACACATAAAACTTAAAAGTTTTTTGACTCTGGATGTCTCTAAATTCTTATTAATAATTTCCAGGGTAAGGAATAAAAAAACCGGTGAATAAACATTCACCGGTAACTTTCCCCTCAACTCGCGATCGGAAATTATATCCAATCCCGTTTGTTTATCCGGAATCGATTTGATCCGGAATGAATTTTTTTGAACCAACAAGTATCATCCTGGCTACAGTCCGTAAGGAAACACAACACCAATATTAACCGTGAAAAAAGATTGGCCATCGAGATCGCTACTATTAAACGAGGCATAGTATTTCACTCCCAGCATTGCCGAAGGTCCAGCCCTGCTCTTAAAAGTAATACCGAGTTCAGGTCTTAGGCAGAATTGCCAGGCATCTGTTGATATGCGATATAATCCAAAGTCGGTTGAACGATCTGAATACATCGTGCCCAAACCCAGACCAGCATAGGGAACCAGGTTATTTTTTGATTTCAAGATCCATTTAGCCCCTGCAAGAATAGGGACTGAGTTGGTATAGCGGAATTGCTTGCCGGAAATAGAAGCTGTTCCTTCTGTATAGACCTGGTCAGGCTGTTCCTGGTAAAATACATTCCAGCCAGTTTCTATTTCGGCAATTAAATTTGGTTTTACTTCCTTCCCAAATTCAAGGTTAATACCGCGGAAACTTGTATTACTGATATAATCACTGAGGTTACCCGCAGGAAAGGCTATTGGGTAAGAAATAATGAAAATGCCATGCTCCTGGGCGAAAGCTCCCTGCATACAAAGAGCTGTGACTAATAAGAAAAATATCTTTTTCATTGATCTCGTTTTAATTAATGTTTTAGATAAGGTGACTGGGCAAAGGCTTTGTCAATTCCTGTTTGAACGCGGGGTGCTATGGAAGAAGTACCTCCTTCTGCAAGTCCATTAAGGATGCAAGTCCAAACGACCGGCACACTCTCAACACCGGCAGCAACGGCCTTGGCATCCACCATCTGTACCAACACAGAACCTGACCTGTATCCTGTTACATACGGTGGATAATATCCCGGGTAATACCAACCCCATCCGGGATAAAAACCTGGATAATACCAACCCCAATACCACCAGTCATAGTAATAATAGATGTTAGTCGTAGTTACACTTGAAACCAGAAGGATCACATCCGGGTTGGCATTTTTAGAGACCCTTTGCCACCCATAATCGAGCATATTCTGATTGATCCTGTCGAGTATAACGGCAGCGGACGATGCGCTTAAAAAGGAGGGTTTGTGATCACCATCAGGGTCATTGAAAATATCGCCCGTGATTTTTATGACGCTATCGGGAATAGCATAGGTCTGTTTACTGCTGAAGCCAAACTGATTACTGTAATTGGTGTAAACAAGATCGATGTCGTCGATAAACTCTGCACCGTTAGGGTAGCATCCACTTATTAAAACTAATGAGAGTATCACCAATAAGCGGGATAATTTAATTGCCATATGGATAGTTTTTAGTAATTGCCTTTGTTCTTTTATTTAAGGACCTGAAGTTATTAATGCCGATGGTTGAAAAGGGTTGGCGAAAAACCATATTTCTCTGACGCGAATTAAAGTTACTGTGTGAAAAACCCTGTGCCATAGATTTCAGGTCGTTTTCAGCACACATTTATAAAACTTGGCATTGATTTATATTTTCTTGCTGCTGTAAGGCACTGCATCAGAAGAGAGTGAAGCAACGACCTATTGGTTACGCTGTGTAGTGATGCCTTGTGTAATCGGAAGGTGTTTGGCCGGTAAATTTTTTAAATGCGGTGGTAAAAGAGTTCCGGTTATTAAAACCGCATTTGAAAGCAAGTTCTTTTAAGTTCGTCTTCAATGCCATATTATTTTTTATCAGGTTTTCACAGTATTTGATCCTCGATTTGTTCAGGAAGTCGTTGAAATGCACACCAATGTTGCGATTGATAAATCCAGATAATTGATAGGCCGGGATATCGAGGTCATTTGACATGTCCTTAATACTATAGCCCTGTTTGAGAAAAGGCTGTTTCTGCTCCATGAATTCCTCCAGTCTCACCTTCAATACTTCGATCTGCTGACTGCTCATGTATTCCTTACTCCCACCTTTTCTCTTCTTATCGTGCCAAAAAAACTGTAAAAAGCTAAAAAAATTTTTTTTCTTCATATTTATTGCTTCAGTTTTTTTGTTTGCAGGAAGCGCCAATGTTTATGACGCTACTAAATGGGTAGCAAGAGTTCTTACTTCACTAATAAAAAAAACGATCAGCTTTAAAAAATCGACTTTTGGGGAAAGTATGGGGAATCAATTATATGGTTCCAATTAAAATTACTATCCTGCTACAGGCTTACAATGATTTTAAAGACAGTCTTTGCCAAATCTTTTAATATTGGGCAGAAATAAACTCCTGCTTCCAGGCCTCCATACAAAAATGACCTGCGATATTGGGTATAAGGACTTTCAAACTAAAAATTTAAAGTGCCGATCATTGTTTGACAAACATTATGATGGTTAGCAGGTTTAAGTTTACATAATTGGAGAAGGCTCGTTCCATATTTTACCTTTGATTTTTAAATTCTTAACCCGCGTTCTGCTCATGACCCTCCCTCGTTCCGATCTGGTCAACTATGGAAAACATTTGTACCTGTCTGCTTCGCTTCTGTTGATATCCCTGGCTGTTACTGCCCAAAAGGATGATGTTATTCGTATCCAGCCATGCAGTGATTCACTGATCATGCACGAGGTTGATAGCCTGAAAAATTTTTACTCGAAAAATGGTTTTTCATTATTGAAAGAAGCAACCATTAGCATGCAAAGCCAATTCGAATTGCCGGTGATCGTACCATTGAACGAGGGTAGTTGGTACCAATTTATTTTTATTGGTGACTATACTTCACAGCTTTACGAAGTGCGTATGTATGACTGGGACGAAAAAATGGTGGTATATCAAAAAAAACAGTGGGGCGATGTTGATGGCAATATCATCTCCTACAGTTATATTCCTAAATTTTCCGAGTATCACATGATGAAACCTGTACAGGTCAATAAGCACAAGAAAAATTTGTGCGGCTGCGTAATGCTTTTTGTAAAAAAAGGGCCCCGATAGTTATCAGGCCCTTTTCATGTTTCTCAAAAAATCTGAAGGATTCATTCCCGTAACGCGTTTGAATGCTGAAGTAAAGGTATTTCGGTTGTTAAATCCCGACTCACCTGCAATGGCCTCGAGCTTTTTATGCTTGCATTCACCGTTCAAAAGTTTCTCCTTGCAATATGCAACCCGGTATTCATTAATAAAATCATTAAAATTCATTTTGTAATGTTTATTGATGAACGCTGACAAATGATGTAAAGGAATACGCGTTTCATCTGAAAGTTGCCTGAGGGAGTAACCGTGTTGCAGAAAGGGTTTTCTTTCTTCAAAGTGCCTTTTGATCGCTTCATCAATTTCGGCCATTCTTGTTTCAGTAAGAAAGAAGGAAACGGTATGTTTTTCTTCTTCCGTATTTCGGTCAATAATAACCCCGCTTCCAATACCGATATACGATCTCATCTGCAGATCGTATTCCCTTGCCTTGAAAACTTCACCATATTTCTTCTTAAGCATTACCAGTATGAGATAGAGGTAAATGCCGGTAAGAAGATAGATGAAAAAGAGATAGCAGGATAATAAGACATTTTCATTTGAAGAAACCGGCAACTTACTGGCCGGGGTATTTATTTTAAAAAAATAAAGATTGCCATTCATAAAATACACCGTCACACAGGCAATACAGAAAATAGAAACGGGTGCAAAGTGAACAATGTCTGATTGTTTGTTTTCACCTTTATAAAGTTGATTGCGTATATACAAATAGGATACAGGAAAAAAAAGGAAAAAAGAAACATTGTAGCTCACACCAAGCAGGGGATGAAGATCACCGGAAATTGATTTTGATATAATGTCAACTGTCCAGGAGTATATAAGAAAGAAAAAAAGCCATTTTAAATAATTGTTATTTAAAATTTCTCTAAAGGATTTCAGGAGAATGAGACATCCTAAAACAAAAAGCATATAAAGTTGTACAGGGCTTTGCATAATCTTGATTTTTGGGGTTGTTATTGAATAAGGTTCCAGGTATTAGCTATCCATAGTCAAATTTTTTAAGGCTACAACCTGGAACCTGGCAATTCGTAAGTGTTTGAATCCCAGACTTTATACTAACGGGGAATGCTTTAAAAAAGGAAAATAAAGAGACACCGGGGGCAGCAGTACTCTGGTATTTACGGGTCATGACCATGTCTCTCAATTTAGAAATCATCCTTAGGTGATTAACTCGGATAGCGTGCTTGAATATTTTGAAGCTATACTTTGTTTACAAGGCTGGGGTTAGGATGAATTATTTTTGACAAATAATTTCAAACTGGTCGGTGAAATTATCTTACCCGGCATATAGGCAACAAATCTTTCGTGCTAAGATTCACACTGAAACGGGCTGAGCGATTCTTTACTTTATATTTTTGAGCATTCACGCCGAAGGAAATCGTTGATAATTTGGCCTTTACAACTTTGTAAAGAAAATTTATTTTATCACTTGATGGCTGATTCTTCACAAATGCGGAGTAGACGGATCAGAAACGAGGGCAGTGAACGGCATTTAGGCTGGAGTTTTCACGATTTAGAAAGCCGATATACGTTAGGGACAGCTCGGCGCCACCCCGTCCATAACTGGTATTTTTCAGTTGTGAGATATTAACGTCATAGCTAAATGCCACAGAAAATGGATGATAATCAATTTTTATCACTGGAATAATGGCGTCATTCCAGCGAAGAAATGCGCCACCTTCAATAGAATAATCCGGATCATCAAAAAGGGAACCCACTTTAAGGCCATAAAGCATTCCACCAATTATCTCCCTGTAAGTACCTTGTTTTGAATAATCTGAGTGAAATATCAACCATGAGTTTTCGGTTACTCCCACTTTAAAGTCTCCCGAAAAAACCCACTTAGGATCAAGTAATACATTTGCGTTTTCATAAAAAGAATTTTTGGGCTTATTAAAATGATTGTAAGCCACACCGATCAATATGTTGTTTGCAGGATTGTTACCAAGCTCTGAATTAAAACTTATCCCGGTACTTCCATCCCAATATGAGTACTGTGACTTGTCAAGGCTTTCACCATCGCCGCCACCGTCGTACTGAGTGTTCGTAGTTATTCTTGAACGATCAAATCTCCTGGCAACAATTCCTCCCATAAATGCTGCGGACAGGTACATATTCTTTTCATTGCTGAGAGATTTGTGATAATTGATCACAGGGGTAAATATCGTGGTACTAAGATCGGCTGAACCAGCACGATCGTAAAATGCTTCAAAGCCGCTGGTAATAAAATCCTCGCCTTTACCCACCGGCATTTTATATTCTGCATTTAATGAACCTGTTTTGTACGCGTTCACAAAGCTGTTCCATTGAGAACGAAAGACAGCCTGGACTCTTATGTCCCCGTTCACAATTCCTGCAAATGCCGGATTACGGTACAACGGCGTTTCATAAAATTGCGAAAAATGAATATCCTGCGCGCATGCAGAATTAACAATAATAAAATGTACAAATCCGAGCAATTTTTTTTGATATTCTTTCATGATCTTTTTTTATCATTGTAATAATGTTACATCACCTTTATAGCTGAGTAATTGATTGTTTTCGCAAACAATTTCACACACGTATACAAATACATCAGGAGACAACTGCTTGCCCTTATATTTCCCATCCCATCCTGCGCTGGCATCGTTGGGATTAAAATTCAATCTTTCAAATACCATTTCACCCCACCGGTTAAATACGCGAAGCGATTTGATCATGAACACTCCTTTTCCTCTCGGGTAAAACCGATCATTCATTCCGTCACCATTTGGCGAGAACGTATTTGGTATGAACAGAGCCCCTTGATTACATATCACATAAATGGTCAAATTATCTTTGGCTACACATTCACCTTCATTCTTTACTTCTACCGTGTATTGAGTTGTTTGTTTTGGCGCAGCATTTGGATCGGGACAATCGATACAACTGAGACCGGGTGAAGGTGACCATTTCCATAAAACGACGTCGGGCGAACCAATAGCATGAAGCTGCACGCCTGTTGATCCTACTTCAATGGTCTGATCTGGTCCCGCTTCGACGGTTGGTATAGGAAATACTTTAATGAAAACACTCGCAGTGTCAACAAAACAGTTTGCACTGTCCGTAGCCGTAACCGAATACAAAGTGCTGCTTAGCGGGCTAGCCTGCGGAGAAGCACTATTAGGATCATTCAATCCTGCTGAGGGCTGCCATGAGTATCGCTGACTGCCCGATGCAAATAAGCGCACTGATTCCCCGAGGCAAATAGTATCGCCTGGATTTACCTGGAGTGGAAGTCGCCGCTGCACTTTAACTAGTATCGAATCTTTACTTGTACATCCGTATTGATTCGTACCGGTAACAGTATAAATTGTATTCTCGACAGGAGAAGCAAGGGGATTGTCGCAAGCCGTGCAGGTTAGCCCTGGCGAGGCATTCCAGGAATAAGTATTGGCTCCGGTTACGTTCAACTGAATGGAACTTCCAAAACATATTATTGAATCTGGTTTTGCATCGGTATTTGGAAGTGGGTAAATATTTATTGTTCTTGTTACACTATCTCTGCATTCGTGTTCATCCGTAACTAAAGATGTGACTAAATAAGAACCGGCGGAAGTGTATGCTTGCGGCGGAGGATCCTTGCCCTGGAAACTACTTCCATTACCGAAATTCCATTGCCAGCTTAGCAGACCTGCGTTTCCGCTGATCACCCGGGCTTCTATATCCAATTGGGAAGAAACGCATGCGGCAGTGTCGCCAACAATATCAATAACAGGACCTTTAAAAACTTTCACACTGTCCTTTAACGTTGTTGAATCTTTACAACCGGTTTCTGTTGTTACAATAAGTCTAACGTCATATGTACCTGGTGATCTGTATTGATAAGAAGGATTCTGAACGCTACTGGTTCCACCATCTCCAAAATCCCAATGCCAACTGGTAATAAGATCGTTACTGACTGTAGAATCGTAAAAATTGACAGAAGCCGAATCGCAAAACATAGATTGAATCAAAGAAAAGTTTGCAGAAACTTCCCTGACTCTTATAGTGTCTGTTCCAACAATTGGAACTGTGCATCCCGTTATATCGCGCAATATCATTTTTGGCACATAGTCACCTGCTGACGTATAAGTATGAGAAACAATCGAGTCGTTTGTAGCGATTGTGGTGCCATCACTAAAGTCCCACGTAAATGAAATACGATCAAGAGTGGTTGCAATAAATTTTACGTTGTAAGGGTTGCATCCTTGTAAGGGTACATAACTAAAACTTCCCCGCGGACCACGCACATTGATCCTTTGCCTTGTGCTGTCTACACAGCCACCGGGACCAGTAACAATTAATTTTGCAAAATAGATCCCAGGTAATGTATAGTAGTGAGAAGGGTTTTCCAGTGTGGAACTATTACCATCTCCAAAATCCCATTTCACACTCCGATAATTTGAAGACGAGTCAGTAAATTTTACCAGCAGCGGAGGACAGGTACTGAAAGAATCAGAAACAAAGAACATGGCCCTGGGTATACTGATGTCAATGTATGTATTCTTTGAAACAGAATCTTTACATCCATATTGGTCGATGGCAAGCAATCTGACAATGTAAGTACCTGTTTTTTCATAGGGATGTACCGGGTCTTTGTCTGCTGAGTGCACGCTATCCCCAAAACTCCAGAGATATTGCAGATCGTTACCGGAAGACGTGTTGATGAATCTTACCGGCTTGTCAATACAGGTAGCTGTGTCTGGAGAATAAAAATCAGCGATCGGATCTGAAATAACTACAGATGCATATTTGATAATAGAATCCCTGCAGCCATAATTATCAGCAACCGTTAAGGAAACATCATAACTACCGGCAGCCCTATATTGATGAGTATACGGTGCAGGTGTTGTAGAATCAATCGTTCCATCTCCATAATTCCATATCCTTTTTACCAGTGAATGGGTGCCATCTGTTGCAGACGAATCGGCAAATGAAATCGGACCATTGTCGTAAAGACAAATAGCGGGCACAGAAGGAAAAAATTGCGCCGTTGGGCCAAATACACTGATATCGCGTTTACTTGTATCCGAACAACCTAATACGTCGGTAATAATTAATGAAACGGTGTATATGCCCGTAACATCATATTCATGGGATGCCGTTACTGCAGTTGTCGAGAAATGACCGTCTCCGAAATCCCATTGCCAGCTCGCTATTAATGCTGCATTTATATTTACTCCTGTAAAATTCACGGTGTTTCCTTTACACACTGTGGAGTTATCCGGAACAAAATCTGCACTCTCATGAATGACCTGGATCGCCTGCGTTGTCATGTGATTACACGTTCCATTTGTAACAGTCAGCGTTACTTCATAGTTACCGGTAGTGCTATAAACATGTGAAGGGTTTTGTTGAGTTGAGGTTGCTCCATCACCAAAATCCCAGGACCATGATGTTGCACCAATGGAAAGGTTGAGAAAATCAATTCTGAACTTATCACCGCAACTCCTGTTGACAGTAAATGCCGCAATCGGGGGTTTTATGTGTACGATATCATTAACCCTGATGGTATCCGGACATGTATTGCTCCATACAATAAGAGTAGCAGAAAAGTACCCTGTATCCTGGTACTGATATGATGGGTTTTGTGAGGTTGAAGTTCCCCCGTCACCAAATTGCCATAACCACTGATCTACATTACCTGTGCTGTTATCTGTGAATTGAACAGGTTGGAAAGCACAAACATCGTTTGGAGTTGCGGTAAAGGATGCATGAGGTTTACTGCCTGCCTTCACCGCTTCAGGCATTGTTAGTGTGTCTGTACATCCGCTTGTAGTTGTTATGACCAGCGAAACGGCGTAAGTGCCAGGTGTCGAATAAGTATGCGCCGGATTTTTAGCCATACTCGTAGTGCCATCACCAAAATCCCATAAATAGTTTGTTACCGGCTCACTTGCTGTTATTGCTGAGGAAGGAGAGATTGTCAATGGAACGCAACCCATTTGTGGTAAATCACTGATAGTGATAACAGGTTTTACAATTTGTATATATTGCAGCTTTACAATTGTATCGACACATCCGTTGTTGCTTGCGGCAATGAGTGTTACGGTATAACTGCCGGTGTCCGTGTAAGTATGTATGGGATTTATATCTGTAGAATTTGCACCATCCCCAAATTCCCATATATAAGTATTGTTACCCGGGGTGAGATTGGTGAACTGCACTGTAAAGGGAGTCTTGCAAGATTGAGTATTATTTGATGTGAAGTCAGAGCGTGGTGCTTCTTTTACAAAAATTGGGCGACTTACTGAATCAATGCAACCGCTGAAATGATTTACCAGCTTTATAATGTATATTCCCGCTGAAGTATATTTTTTTACGGGGCTGATCTCGGTAGAGGTGGTCCCATCGCCGAAGTCCCATGATGAATTAGCGGGAGGTGGAGCAGTAGTGTTGACAAAATTATATTCCTGGTTCTTGCAAACACTATCGGGAATACTAAATTGTGAAGTAATAGTTCCAATAGTAATGAGATTCACTTTTTCAATCGTATCGCTACACCCTTCGGAACTGGTCGTTATCAAAGTCACAGAATAAGAGCCAGGAACAGAATACGTATGCACGGGGTCAGCTGCATCACTGTTTGTACCATCACCAAAATTCCATGTATAAGCCAGTGATGCGGGGCCGGTAGAAGTATTAGCAAAATTTACGGTAACAGGAGCTATGCATCGCCGTGGGTTGGTATTTGTAAAATCAGCTGTTACGCCTGCTGGTATTTTTATGTACCTGGTCTTACTGAATGTCCTTGTGCAACCATAATTATTAGTCACCTTCAGAGTTACTGAAAAATTACCGGCTGAAGTATACGTATGCAAAGGGTTGGGCAATGATGAAGTATCCCCGTCACCAAAATCCCAGCTATGATTAGTAATAGAACCCGTTTCCGAAACGCTCAGATCAGAAAATTGAACTGGAAAAGGAAAACACCCCGTTGTATCTGGGGCAGTAAAGTCAACAACAGGATTTGGATAGACAGTGATAAATTGATTTTCTACAATCGAGTCGGCTCCGCTGGAATTTCGAACTACCAATTTTACGTTATATGTTCCCGCATTAAAATAAGTTGTTGAGGGGTTTTGCAAAAAAGAAATGACTCCATTACCAAGATCCCATTTCCATTGTAAAGGATTTCCGCTGGATTGATCTGTGAATTGAACAACGATAGGTGAACAACCCAAGACCGGCGTGGCCGTAAAAGCAGCCGAAGGTTGAGAAAATGATCGACTTTCCGATAGCAGAACGATGAATAAAATTGTTATCCCGCGGCAACCAGCAGTGCACATACTCATAGGAACCTGATTCAGATGGAAAATTGAATAGGGGCCTCTTATGCAAATTGATTTTCAATAAACGGGAAACAAAATTAAAGTTACATTGAATTGACAATATTTATAACTCTGCGCCTCTTAGTTCAACATTTGAAAGTCGATTTGGGGATATTAGCAATTTTGTCGGTTTCCCTTTTTTGTTCGACCGCCTCCGGTAAGTTTACATAGAATAAATACGAAGCACTTGTAAGAATTTGACTGATTTTTGGTTGTTTTTTGCTTTTATCAAATCCCCGTCAAATACATGCTTGCCAAATCAAAAGAGTTTTAGTAACTTTTAATTGGCGCAAAGCAGTAAAATCAAAAAGACCTCTGATTAGTTTTTTAACCAACCTTCCTAGTTACAAGCTGTCGA
>Ga0207706_10004805_pt1 | contig 12652 bp, 9 predicted proteins | sample KBSC53metaG_FD_184318 | JGI IMG/M metagenome (GOLD analysis project Ga0207706, IMG submission 184318) | Corn rhizosphere microbial communities from Kellogg Biological Station, Michigan, USA - KBS C5-3 metaG (SPAdes) (version 2) | ecosystem: Host-associated > Plants > Roots > Rhizosphere > Soil ... | reverse complement strand
CTTCCGGAGCTTCCGGACGACAAGCGCAAGCGCTTCGAGAGCCTTGGAATCACGCCTTATAATGCGAGCGTCCTGACTGCCGAGGTCGAGACTGCCCGCTGGTTCGATGCGTTGCTCGATGCCGGGGCAGAGCCGAAACAGGCCGCGAACTGGGTCGTGGCCGAGCTGTTTGGAGCGCTCAATCGGCGCGGCGGTAGCATCGACGACGCCCCGGTCTCGCCCGGCGGAGCCGCCGAGCTGCTGAAGCTCGTCGCCGACGGAACGATCAGCGGGACGATTGCCAAACAAGTCTTCGAGATCATGCTGGAGACAGGCGAGGCTCCTTCGAAGATCGTCGAAGAGCGCGGGCTCAAGCAGACCAGCGATACGGGCGCGATCGATGCCGAGATCGACAAGGTGCTCGCCGCCAACGCGGACAAGGTCGCCGAATACAAAGCGGGCAAGCAGCAGCTGTTCGGATTCTTCGTTGGCCAGACGATGAAGGCGATGGCTGGCAAGGCCAATCCGCAGCTCGTCAATGAGCGGCTTCGGGCGAAATTGTCATGATTGCGTCATTGCGAGGAGCGTAGCGACGCGGCAATCCAGAGTCTGGCGATGCACCTGGATTGCTTCGCTTCGCTCGCAATGACGGGAGTCCTACTTGCGTAAGTTTATCTTGGCAGCTTCTGCTGCGTTCCTCGCCACGCAATCGGCCGCGCAGGCTCCAGGTCCACCGAAGCTTCTTGTCGTCATCTCGATCGACCAGTTCTCGGCAAATTTGTTCGACGAATATCGTCCCCAATTTACTGCGGGGCTCGGCCGGCTTGCGTCCGGAACCGTCTTCCACAACGGCTATCAGAGCCATGCCACGACCGAGACATGCCCCGGGCATTCGACAATTCTGACCGGAGACCATCCGTCGCGGACGGGCATCATGGGCAATACCTGGACCGACCAATCGGTTAGCCGCTCCGACGTCACGGTCTATTGTGCAGAGGATGAATCCCAGCCGGGCACCAGCTCGATCTCCTACAAGGTGTCGCCGAAGCATTTGATGGTGCCGACACTGGGAGAGCTGATGAAGGTCAAATGGCCGAGCAGCCGCAATGTCGCGGTGTCGGGCAAGGACCGGGCGGCGGTCATGATGACCGGCCACAAGGTGGACCAGCGCTGGTATTGGACCGGGGCGAAATATGACACCGACCTAGCCGGCGTCGCAGTTCCGACGGTCGTCACCAAAGTGAACGCGCTGGCCGCGACGGGTCTCGCGACCGCCCGCGAACCGTTGGAAGCGACTCCTTTCTGCCAGGCCAAGGCGAGGGAGATCGCGATCGGGGGCGGCGGAAAGCCCGTCGGAACGGGCCGCTTCGCGCGCAAGGCCGGCGACCAGGCAGGGTTCCGGGCGTCACCAGAGTTCGACGGGAACACCCTCGCGCTCGCAGCGGCGCTGGTGGACGAAATGCAGCTTGGCCGGCGCACCGATCCGGACCTTCTCGCGATCAGCCTGTCTGCGACGGACTACGTCGGGCACACCTACGGCACGGAAGGCGAGGAAATGTGTCTCCAGCTGACCGAGCTCGATCGTGAGATCGGGGATTTCCTGAAGGTGCTCGACAGCCGCGGACTGAATTATTCGGTGACTCTGACCGCCGATCATGGCGGCAAGGACATCCCTGAGCGTGAACGCGTGGCCGGAGTGGCGGACGCGGCGCGCGTCGATCCGGCACTGAGCGCAAGCGCGATGGGGAAGGCATTGGTCGCGCGGCTTGGCCTGCCGGCGAGCCCCGGACTTCTCGGTGAGGGCAGCTTTGGCGACATCTATATCGACCGCCGCCTTCGCGCGCCCGAACGGGACAGGCTGCTCAAGGCCGCCGTGGCGGCTTATCGTGCGCACCCGCAGGTCGAAGCGGTATTCACGGCCCGGCAAATCGCCGGCACGCCGGTCGCAACGACCCCTCCTGAGACATGGACGCTGATCCAAAAGGTTCGCGCCAGTTACTACCCCGGCCGATCAGGCGATTTCTTCGTCGTCCTGAAGCGCGATATCACGCCCATTGCCGACACGACCCGCTACGTCGCAACTCACGGATCGCCCTGGGATTATGACCGGCGCGTGCCGATCCTCTTCTGGCGGTCCGCAATGAACGGCGCCACGATCGAGCGGACCGCTGAAACGACCGATATCCTGCCTACCTTGGCCGCGATGATCGGGCTCGACGTCGCGCCCGGTTCGATCGACGGCCATTGCCTGAGGGATGTCCCCGGAGCGAACTGTCCAATCCGCTAAGCATCTCAAAACACGCGACTTTTCTTTCATCAATCATTCAGGCATGAAAGGGCAGTAGAAGCGTGGGGAGGGCGCGTTTGCGCCTTCGAGAGAGGGTAGGCGATGTTTCAACGGGGTATCGCAGCAGCGCTGGCAGCCAGCCTTGCGCTCAGTGGCTGCGTCCAGACGCGCCAGTTCGCAGACGTGGAGTTCACTCCGCCGCAGGGCGATTACAAATTGCTCGTGCTTCGGCCCGACGTCACGGTCGGTTCGCTGACGACAGGCGGAATGGTCGAACCGCGCGCCGACTGGACTGACCAGGCACGTTCTAACATTGTCCAGGCGCTAAAGGCGCAGCAGGCGGCGCGGGGCGGCAACGTCACGATCATCGAGCACAGGAACTCGATTGCGGGTGTTTCGGACCAGGAACTGGCAAACGTCGAGCGCCTTAACTTCGTCGTCGACCAGTCGATCGTCCTTCATAAATATCTCGGCGATTATCTGCCGACCAAGCGCGGCAAGGGCCTCGACTGGTCGCTTGGCCAGGACGCCGTCAGATTGGGCCAGAAGACAGGCTATGATTATGCCCTGTTCCTGCATGCCGAGGACGCCCAGGCGTCCGGCGGACGGATCGCGCTCGGAGTGCTCGGGCTCGCAGGCTGCTTCATCGGCTTCTGCGCGCCTAACATCGGCGGGCAGCAGCAGCTCGATTATGCGTCGCTCGTCGACCTCAAGACCGGCGAGGTGGTCTGGTTCAACGTCGTGCAGGCAGGCAGCGAGATTCCCGGCATCAAGTTCGGCGATCTCCGCACGCCCGAGGGCGCCGCTCAGATGATCGATCGGCTGCTTGGCCGCATGAAGCCCGGCAAGGACGCCGGAAAGGGCCATGTCATGACTCCGCAGGGGCCGGGGCAGCCGCCGGAGCAGCGCTGATGTGCTTGCGCTGCTTTGAGGTCAGCCGGCGGTCACTCCTGATCGGTGGAGGCGCGGCGGCCGCGTCTTTGTCGACAGGCATTGCCGAAGCGCGCGTCCTTCCGAAGGACATGGTCCCCCTCGTCGGACCCGGATACCGGCCGACGGAACGAGACGAAATGGGCCTGTGGAAGGAGATGGACCGGGTCGAGGAGGAAATCGCCGGGTCCAACCTTCTCATCACCGATCCGCACATCACCGGCTATTTGCGTGACCTCATCGGCACGGTCGGCGGTCCGGCCGCGAAGGATTTCCGGATCTACCTGGCACGGATTCCCGAGTTCAACGCGATGATGTTCCCGACCGGCTTTGCGGTCGTATTCTCGGGCTTGCTGCTGCGGATGCGGAACGAGGCTCAACTCGCGGGTGTGATTGCTCACGAATCGGGCCACTTCCTGCGGCGCCACATGATCCGTTCGTGGCGGGACCAGCGCAGGAAGACGGACATCCTGTCGATCGCTGCGATGGTCGCGGGCGTTGGGGGTGCCGGTGCCGGGGTCTATCTCGGTGATTACGTCCAGCTCGCGCAGCTCGGGACGATCCTGTCGCTGTTCCAGTACAGCCGGGCGATGGAGGCCGAAGCCGATGCGATGGGCGCGAAGCTCATCGCCGAGACCGGCTATCCGCCGATGGAGATGGCGAACATCTGGGAGCAGCTGATCGGCGAGGAGAATTCGAGCGCCCGCTATCGCGGGAAGCATCGTCGGCGGGGCTCGATCTTTGATACCCACCCGTCGGAGGGCTCGCGGATGGTCGACCTCCGCACCGATGCGGCGGAGATCACCATTCCGGGCAAGGCCTATGATAATCACCGCGCGCGTTATCTCGCAACGATCGGTCCGATCCGGCCGATGTTGCTCGACGACCAGGTGAAGCTCAATGATCCGGGAGCGAGCGAATATCTTATTGAGACCTTGGCGCAGGACGGATGGGACGGCCTGCTGCGCTTCTACGAAGGCGAGATCTGGCGCTTGAGGAACCGGCCGGGCGACGATGTCCGCGCGGACCAGAGCTACGCCGCGGCGGTGGCCTATCCTGACGCTCCTGCGGACGCGTGGCGATGGCATGGCATTTCCCTGATGAAGGCTGGCCGGACGGGCGAGGCAAAGGCGGCGCTGGCCCGCTATCTGAGGATGAAGCCCGACGCGCCGGACGCGGCATGGGTCCGGCAAATGGTCGGATAAAGGAAAGACGAGTGAACAGGACAAAGCTTTTAGCGGTACTGACGGCGGCGGCTGCCTTGGCTGCCTGCAGCACGACCGGGGACGACGGATATGGTCTCAGCGATTATTCGTTGGTCCGGGTTCAAAGGGTCCGCGTCGGCGACGGAAGCATGACGGTCGCTCCGGTCCGGCCATGGAACCGGCATCATGCGATCATGTTCGAGGACATCAGGGACGTCGAAGACTGGACCTTGAACGGACCGCTGCTCGACGGGATGAGCTTCGTCACCGGCCTCAGGAACGGGAAGAGCCTCATCCGGCAACGCCGGACCAATAGCCAGCAGGTGCCGATCTTCCGGTCGAACATGACTCCGCCAGAAATCGCTGCAATGCTGGAAAGCCTCTATCGGGTGCGTGGCGGAGCAGTCGATTTCCGAACGCTGTCGATTCAGCCGCGGACGTTCCTCGGAACCTCGGGATTCCAGTTCGACTATGAACATCTCGACGGCGACGAATTGTGGCGCCGGGGCCGGGCAGTCGGCACCGTCGTCAACGGCGAGCTTTACCTTGTCCTGCTCGATGCGGCCAAGCTGCACTATTATGAAATGACGCTGCCTGATTTCGAGGCAGTGGTCACGTCGGCGCAGCTACATACCTCAGCCTAGCCGACCGGCGAGACCGGACCCGTCGGCTGGGTCCCAGGCGAGGGCACGTCGATGTTGGGCGTTCTGGTTGGCGTTTCGGGCGGCACCGGGCTGGGCTGTCCGGGCTGCGAGGGCTGCGGCATGTCGGGTTGCGGTTCCCCTGGAACGTTCGGTTGCTGTTGCATGGATCGACTCTCCTTTTCCTGGAAAACGTCGGTCCGAAGGTAGAGTTGCCGGTCGCCGCGGCTTGCCCAAGCTCTTATCCTTGCTATAGGCGCCCGGCAGCGCTCGCCCTGTCCCCAGTGGGGATGCGGTTACGCGCTGCAATCTTGGGCCGCGCGCGTGGCGGAACTGGTAGACGCGCTGGATTTAGGTTCCAGTATCGAAAGATGTGGGGGTTCGACTCCCTCCGCGCGCACCATGTCCACGTGCAGGCAGGTTCGAAGAAGCTGCCGAGCATGGGCATCGCGCAGCCCTTAAAGCGATAGAATTCAGGATACGGAAACGTGAGCATCAAGACTGTCGAGACTGAGAACGAGGGCCTCAAGCGCGCCTTCATGCTGACCATCCCGGCCGCGGACATCGAGGCGCGGGTGGAGCAGGAAGTGAAGCGCATTGCGCCCCAGATCCGCATGCCCGGCTTCCGCCCCGGCAAGGTTCCGCCGAACCTTATCCGCAAGATGCACGGCGAATCCCTTCGCGGTGATGCGCTCCAGGGCGCGGTCCAGGAAGGCGTCCAGCAGCTCCTGACCGAGCAGAAGATTCGTCCGGCCCTCCAGCCGCAGGTCGAGCTCAACGAAGGCTATGAGCCCGGTAAGGACGCAGAAGTGCGTGTCAGCCTCGAAGCGCTGCCCGAAGTAGGGACGCCTTCGATCGAAAAGATCGAGCTTGAGCGCCTGACGGTCGAGCCGGACGAGAGCGCCGTCGATGAGCAAATCCAGCAGCTCGCCAGTCAGAGCAAGCGCTGGGAAGACGCTCCCAAGAAGCATGCCGCTGCGATGGGTGACCTCGTCACCATGGATTTCGAGGGGAAGGTCGATGGGACCCCGTTCGAAGGCGGCAAGGGAGAGGACATGGCGATCGAGCTTGGCTCCGGTCGTCTTATACCCGGCTTCGAAGAGCAGCTCATTGGTGCCAAGGCTGGCGACAGCCGCGAGGTGAATGTGACCTTCCCGGCAGATTATCCGGTCGAGGACCTCAAGAACAAGGACGCGGTATTCGCCGTCACGGTGAAGGGCGTGAAGACCTCGGGCGAGACAAAGGTCGACGATGAGTTCGCCAAGACCCTTGGCCTCACCGACCTCGACCAGCTGAAGGGCCTGATCCGCGACCAGCAGGCGCAGGAGCTGAACGGTCTGACCCGTACCCACATGAAGCGCCAGCTGCTCGACCAGCTCGCCGCCAGGCACGATTTCCCAGTTCCGGAATCGATGCTCGAGGCGGAATATCAGAACATCCTCGCCCAGCTTCGCCACGAAGCGAGCCACGAAGCGGATCCCGAGGCGGCGATCAAGGAAATCGAGGCCGACGCCGACGAATATCGCAAGATCGCCGAGCGCCGCGTTCGCCTCGGACTGCTCCTTTCGGAAATCGGTGCCGATAACGGCGTCGATGTGACCGAACAGGAAATGAGCCGCCTGATCATGCAGGCCGCATCGCAATATCAGGGCAAGGATCGCGAGAATTTCATTCGCTACATCCAGCAGGAGCCGATGGCCGCAGCGCAGCTTCGCGCCCCGCTTTACGAGGATAAGGTCGTCGACTTCCTGTTCGCCCGAGCCGCGATCACCGACCGCAAGGCAACGCGCGCCCAGCTAGAGGCTGATCTCGAATCCGAGGAAGGCCATGTCCACGGTCCGGGCTGCGGCCATGACCATGATCATGGCGCCAAATCGAAGAAGTCTGCGGCGAAGCCCAAGGCCAAGGCTGCTGCGAAGTCCGACGACAAGCTGGTAGCCGACAAGCCGGCCAAGGGCGCTGTCGAGAAGACTTCGACTAAGCCCAAGCCGGCGAAGCCGCTGAAGGACGCGCCGGCCGCCAAGGCTCCTACGGCCAAAGCGGAGGCCAAGCCGGCAGCGAAGAAGGCTGCGGCGAAGAAGGCGCCGGCCAAGAAAGCTTGAGCGAGCGGCAAATCGTCTGCGAGGATTTAAGCCTCGCGATCGACGACCTGCGGCGCGACGGCTTTCGACTCGATTCCATCTACCCGGCTGACGATCCGCGGAGGGCAACGCTCAGCCGGGCAGGGGAATCCGTGCTTCTCACGACGCCAGATGCCGTAGCGCTTCCCGAACAGCTGCCGTCGTTCGAATCCGAGTTCGTGCTGACGCGCGCGGGCGGCACGGCGGGCGAGGGGCGGGCCGGCATGATGTACCGTGACCTGATCCCCAGCCGGCTCGGCGGCCGCTACATCGCCTCCCACGTCACGATCCCGGACGGCGGGCCGGTCGCGGACTGGGTTCATTTCCATCGCCTTGCTTTCCAGATGATCCTCGTCCGGCGCGGCTGGGTGAGGGTCGTTTATCAGGACCAGGGTGAGCCGTTCGTCATGAACGAAGGCGATTTCGTGCTTCAGCCGCCGGAGATCCGTCACCGCGTGCTTGAAAGCTCGCCCGGGCTCGAGGTCGTCGAGATCAGTGCTCCCGCGCTTCACGAGACTCTCGCCGATCACGAACTTTCCCTGCCCAATCGCGCGCAACCCGGCGGGATTTTCGCCGGACAGTATTTCCTGCACCACATTGCAGCGGCGACTCCGTGGTCCGAGTTCAACGGCGCAGAGGCGCAGGATACTGCGATGGACAAGGCGTCCTCTGGCATCGCGGACTTGCGCGTCATCCGGCCCGGATGCGCCGCGAAGATCGACTTTGCGGCGCATGATGGCGAACTGGTCTTTGGCTTCGTCCTCGATGGCCGTGCACGCCTCGATTATCGTGGCGGCTTCGATCTTGGCCCGGCCGACGCATTCGCCATCCCTCCCGGCGAGGCTTTTTCGCTCGAGCAAATGAGCGACGATTTTCGGTTGCTTTCCCTGTTGACCGCGCGGCTCGACGCCGGCGCCTGATCCCTTCTATAGCTGGCGCATCATTGGCGAGGGGGTTGGGTTGAACGAGGTTGCGTCGCCGAAGATCGCGGTGATCCTGCCGTGCTACAATGAAGAAGCCGCGATCGGCGCAACCGTCAGCGGTTTTCGCGCGGCTCTCCCGAACGCGACCATCTACGTCTACGACAACAACAGCAGCGATCGCACGGTCGCGGTTGCGACAAAGGCCGGCGCCATCGTCCGGACCGAACGGCAGCAGGGGAAGGGCCACGTCGTCCGCCGCATGTTCGCCGACATCGATGCAGACATCTATGTGATGGCCGACGGCGATCTCACCTACGATCCCAAGGCCGCTCCGGCGATGGTCGACCTGCTCCTGGCAGAACAGCTCGACATGGTTGTTGGAACTCGGCGACATGAGGAAAAGGAAGCGTACCGAGGCGGGCATGTCCTCGGGAACAAGTTGTTCACCGGGCTCCTGTCAGGACTGTTCGGCCGAAGCTTCAGCGACATCTTCTCCGGATACAGGGTCTTTTCGCGGCGGTTCGTGAAGAGCTTCCCGGTGCTTTCGTCGGGCTTCGAGATCGAAACGGAGATGAGCGTCCACGCGCTCGAGCTTCGAATGCCGGTCGGCGAAGTTGAGACCGCCTACGGCGCCCGGCCGGAAGGGTCGCAATCCAAGCTCTCGACCTATTCGGATGGCTGGCGGATCCTGAAGACCATCGTCACGCTATACCGGATCGAACGTCCGGTCCTGTTTTACGGATCGATTGGCGCGCTGCTTCTTTTGCTTGCTATCCTGCTCTCGGTCCCGCTGGTCGTCACCTACGTGAACACGGGCCTTGTGCCGCGCGTTCCGACCGCGATCCTCGTTACGGGCATGAGCATTATCGCGGTACTTTGCTTCTTCGCGGGCTTGATCCTCGACACCGTTACGAGAGGCCGAAGGGAAGTTCGACGACTATATTATCTTTCGTTAGCGGCTCCACAGTAACTGTCGTTCTTTTACATCAGCCGTGAGTAATTTGTGTCGGGATCGTTACACTCCCTTCCTCGGATTCCTGACCTGAGTTAGCCTTCCTCCGCTCTTAAAAGATGCGCCGCCTCGGCGGAACGCGACAACAGGGGGGAATTATGAAGCGGATTGATACGATCCTTCGCACAGGTGTGGCATTCGTTGCCTTGAGTGCCGGAAGCGGCGTCGCCTGGGCCCAGGGAGCCGCGGGATCGCCCCAGCCTGCTGCAGGGACTCCCGCCTCCGAGATCGTGATCACCGGATCGCGCATCCGGCACAATGCACTTGATCAGGACGCTCCGCGCGTCTTCGTCGATCAGGAGGACATCAAGAAGACCGGCCTCAACTCGGTCAACGACGTGCTGCAGCGCCTTCCGAGCGCCGGCGGCGGTATCAATGGGCGGTTCAACAGCTCGGGCAACCTCGGCAACCCGCCGAGCGGCGCCGGTGTCGGTGCGGGCGCAGCCGAGATTGATCTTCGTCACCTTGGATCGGTCCGGACCCTGGTGCTGGTCGATGGGCTCAGATACCTGAATGGATCGTCGGCCAGCGGCGTGCCGGGCTCGGTCGACCTTAACTCAATTCCGGAGAGCATGATCGAGCGCGTCGAGGTGCTCCAGGACGGTGCCTCGACCATCTACGGATCGGATGCGATCGCAGGGGTGGTGAACATCATCACCAAGGCGGGACAGCAAGGCTTTGCCGCCTCCGCGCAGCTCGGCGATTATCTCGACGAGGGAGACGGATTCACCCAGAATTACCAGCTGAGCTGGGGCAATGGCACGTCCGGATCTACTCGGATTGTTGTCGGCGGCAATTTCGTGAAGGCCAATGGAGTCTCGAATGCGGATCGGGCAATCTCCGCATTTCCGAATCCCTACCAGACAGCCTGCGACGCGAACTGCTCTAGCTTCCCGCTGACCGGCCGCTTCAGGGGACCTGTTTTTGGGGCTCCGCAGACGCTTGCGCATCCGATCACGACGCGGCCCAGCTTCCCGGCTGATTTCCGCGCATTTACCGACGCGGATCGCTTCAATTTCGCGCCGTACAATTATCTGGAAATCCCGCTGAAGCGTTATGGGGTATTCGGTAATTTGGATCAGGAGATCGGTTCGACAACGCACTTCCGCTTGAAGGCCCTCTGGAACCGGCGTGAATCGGTCAACCAGGCGGCGCCGATCCCGCTCGGCGTCGGGCCGAGCGTCGGCAACGGCAATCTGCTCGACACGATCACGATTTCGGGGAGCAATCCGTTTAACCCGTTCGGTTTCGACCTGATCCCCAACGGCTCGCCGGGAGGCAATTACGACGACGTCCGTCGTCGCGTGATCGAGGCCGGCCCGCGTCACTTCGAACAGACGGTGAAGACCTATTACGGCACTGCGACGCTGGACGGTCAGTTCTCGCCGGATTGGTTCTGGGACGTCAACGGGATCTGGGGCAAGAACAAGGCCAGCCAGATCATGCATGGCAACCTCAACGCGCAGAAGATCCAGCAGGCGTTGGGGCCGGCTGCGGCCTGTGCCGCAATCGCAGGTTGTGTTCCGCTCGACCTGTTCGGAACGCCTGGCGCTATCACTCCGCAGATGCTCGGCTTCATCGGCTTCGACCAGCACGACACGAGTCAGCAGCAGCTCTGGGGCACGTCAGGCAACATTTCAGGCAAGTGGTTCGATGTCGGTGCCGGTCCGCTTGGGGTCGCGATCGGCGCGGAATATCGTCGCCAGAAGGGCCGTTTCGACCCCGATCCGGTCGTCCAGGCCGGCTTCAGCTCCGACATTCCGGCGCAGGCTTCGCGAGGCGGCTACAAGATCGCCGAAGTCTATGGCGAGTTTGACGCACCCTTCATCAGGAACAGGCCGGGCGCCGAGCTGCTCGAGATGGACGGTTCGGTCCGTCATTCGCACTACAAGACGGATTCCGATCACACTTTCTCGCACACCGTCTTCAAGACCAGTCTGAACTGGAAGCCGGTCAACGCAATCCGCTTGCGGGCGTCCTACGCGGAAGGGTTCCGTGCGCCTTCGATTGGTGAGCTTGAGGGCTCGCCTTCGCGCTTCGACTCACAGATCGACGATCCATGCTCGATCCAGAGCCTGCAGCCGCGGCGTTTCAACAATGATGCCACCGTTCGCAACAACTGCCTTGGGCAGGGCGTACCGGCAACCGGGGCGTCAAGCGGGCCGAGAGACCAGCTTTCGGTGATCACGGGCGGCAACGAAGCGCTGACCCCTGAAACGTCGAAGAGCTACATCATGGGCGTCGTCGTGAACCCGATCCGCGGCTTCACGGCCGAGATGAATTGGTACAACATCAAGGTCAAAGACGCGATCCAGTCGGTGAGCGCCATCGACACGCTTAATCGCTGCGTCTTGCAGAACGACCCGCTCTCCTGCGCGAATGTGAGCCGGGCTCCGGGCTCCGGGAACGTCACCCAGATCCGTGGACTCCTGCAGAATGTCGCCGGAATCCGGACCAACGGTATCGACCTCAACCTGGCCTACCGTACGCGGCTGCCCAATATGGGCGATCTCGGCCTCACCTGGAACAACACGTTCCTGACGCGGTTCGACGTGACCACTCCGACGTCGTCCGGCAACGTGGTTGCGCATGACAAAGGCATCGAACTCGGATCTCCGACGAATGGCTTCCCCAAGTGGAAATCCATCGGCGTTGCCGACTGGAATGGTTTCGGGTTCGGCGCGACGCTCACCGGCCGCTACATTTCACACCTCACGGAAATCAATAATGGTAACAGCAAGCTGAAGTCAGTCTTCTACACGGATGCGCAGCTCCGCTGGGATCCTAACTTCCGCTTCATGGATTATGGCGTGGAGCTGGCGATCGGCGTGAACAACTTGTTCAACATCCATACGCCGGGTTGCGTCAGTTGCGACGTCAGCGCCAATTTCGATCCGAACATCTACGACACGCCCGGTCGTTATTATTACGCGCGGATCAGCGTGAAGATGGGCAGCCCGCGTGCGGCTCCCGCGGCCTACACGCCGCCGCCGGCTCCGCCACCTCCTCCGGCAGCTGAGCCTGCACCTCCGCCTCCACCACCGCCGCCGCCGCCGCCGGCACCGGCGCCAGAACGCGGCAAGTAACGAAACAGACTTGGAATGAGGGGAAGGGTGGTTCGGGTTTCCGGGCCGCCCTTTTTCTTTCTCCGTCTCGGATCGGCGCCGGCACGAATGCCCCGGGCGTTCGATCCCGCTCTTTTCGGCATGCCCCAACGCACGAAGCGCTTCGATCCTTGAACCTTTCCGCTTTCGCGCCGATGTAGGCGGGACAACAAAAGAGGATCTGTTTCCCGTGATTGATCATCAGGACATCGTCTCGCAGCTCGTCCCCATCGTCATCGAGCAATCGAACCGGGGTGAGCGCAGCTTCGACATCTATTCCCGACTGCTGCGCGAGCGGATCGTCTTCATCACGGGCGCGATCGAGGATCACATGGCTTCGCTGATCACCGCGCAGCTGCTCTTCCTCGAGTCCGAGAACCCGAAGAAGGACATCTTCATGTACATCAACTCGCCGGGCGGCGTGGTGACGGCCGGCCTCGCGATCCACGAC
>Ga0207706_10004804_pt1 | contig 12656 bp, 7 predicted proteins | sample KBSC53metaG_FD_184318 | JGI IMG/M metagenome (GOLD analysis project Ga0207706, IMG submission 184318) | Corn rhizosphere microbial communities from Kellogg Biological Station, Michigan, USA - KBS C5-3 metaG (SPAdes) (version 2) | ecosystem: Host-associated > Plants > Roots > Rhizosphere > Soil ... | reverse complement strand
AGGGTAAACATCGTGCAATCGCTGTGATAATGGGAGCCACCGCCACTCGCCTGGGCATTGATATCAAAGTGCATCACCATCCCGTCACTCCCCCATTTGTTGCGGGTAATTAGCAGGCCTCGCGTAGGGTCCCAAAAGCTGAGAGGGAGTTTGAGATTCTGTATTCCCGCAACGGGATCGGGGTAGTCAACCGGCTTTGCCACCTCATCGATTCCCCACTGTGTTTGTGGTATTTTTCCCGGATAGACGGGCCAGCCCAGCGGATCAGATGGAAAGAAAAGGGCCGATTGCCAGTCTGAAAAGTAAGTCAGCCCGCGGTAGCCTACCTGGACCCGATTCCTCCACACCATATCGATGACGGGGTCATTCGGCCAGACCCATTTCATAATCACGTAGTTAGTGGCGAGGCCACCTTCATCCTGGGGAGTGTCCTGATGCATCGAGAACGCATCCCCGAATGGTTCCATCGACGCGATCAGCCAATTCCCCAAAGCTCGGTAGTGCGGATCCGCAAAAAGGTTATCGCCATGCCTGGCGAAGGCCACCATTGCCAGGGAGCCAAACTGCATTCCAAAATGGAGATAGTGCATTTCTTCAAGGCCGCTCCCAGTTTGAGTAATGCCATATTGTAGAAACTCCTTCATGACTTTAAGGCTAGCCGGATAGATAGACGGGTCGTAGCCCTTTTCGCCCTCGATAGCCAATGCCGATAGAAGGAGAGCCGTTCCACGAGGCATCCAATTGTAGTTAGCCCAATCGGGAGGCAAATCAGATCCGTAGGGCTTCCTTCCGGCGATCCCCGTGGCGATCGTCTGTCTTACGAGGTTCCTTTGCTCGTCCGTCATATATGAATAGGCGAAGTCATAGCCGAAGGCTAGAGCTACAAGATCAGAATCGTTGCTCAACCAATTCCGCGGAATCGAAGCAAGCGTCGCTAAGGCTACAGCTGCTCGCCTTCCCCTCCCTTGATCTTGTCCGAGCATGACGTCATAACATTCCATCGAAACTGCAAAAGGAACCATGCTTCGCCACCAGTCGTTCTTTGCGTAGGCCAGCGAATTCTTATCTCCTTTAACTAAGCCTTCATACACTGCGGTGAGTTCTTTTCCCGGCCCTCGGAGAGCATAGAGAAAAGATTCCAACCGGGCGAGAACGATCTTGCCAGTCACAGGGTTATTGACAAGCGACCGGAGGGAGGTCAATTCCTTTGGACCAAAGAGGATCCTGGGGTGAACTCCCGCGGGCGGCACCATACCAAAACGCGCTACCAGAGAGGGGCCTGGATCGTCGAGTAAACGAATCTGAGCAGCGGGGGCGGTTTCTATCGCCAAATTTACCAAAGATGACAGGACAAAAATGAGGACTCGATCGGTGGACTTATTCAAAGCGGCACCTCAATTTTGATATTAGTGGTACCTTAACAAGTCGATTCAACAAATCACTATTGATTGCGTCGACGAAACGAGGACGGGTTTCCGCTCATATCTGGAAGGTACGCAAAGCGCGGAACCTCACAGCGGAGGAGTTCCACGCTCTGCTAAGAGTTGCAAGAGCCGTTTGCAACGGTGGCCTTGTTGTCGGTTTGCTTGGGCCTCCGCATCAGCGAGGCTCGTGCTCTTCGATGGGCTGACGTGGATTGGCTGGGATCACGGCTGGGCGTACGGCGCGGCATTGTGAACCAAATCATTGGAGATGTGAAGACGGAAGGTTCCGCAAAGACCTTCTTTCTGGCAGGGGAATTGCTGGAGCGTCTGAAGTCGTGGAAACAGATCTCCGAGTTTTCGGAAGTGGAGGATTGGATCTTTGCTAGCCCGTTCAAACTTGGCAGACTGCCCTACTCCTACACGGGAATAAGGCAAGAACTAGATCGGGCCTCCAGAGCTGCCGGAATCGGACACATCACTTCCCACGCATTCCGGCACACATACCGCTCATGGTTGGACGCCGTAAAGCGCCGATTGCCGTACAACAGAAAATGATGCGGCACACAGACATCCGCACGACGATGAACATTTACGGTGATATTGTCACGGATGAAATGAGTACGGCGGGCTTGAGGGTAGCTGAGCTCGCGTTCCAGAGCAACGGAGCGCAAGCAGAGCGCGAATCTAACTAAGATGTTGATTCGATGGTGGACGCGGTAGGAATCGAACCTACAACCTGTCGGTTAAGAGCCGAATGCTCTGCCAGTTGAGCTACGCGTCCAAGTGTTCTGGATGAACTGCGCGGTGGAAGATCAACGCACAGTCTGGGGGTTGAGATTCACTCCAACCCTTGAAAAATATAACACAGCGGGAGAGGTATTCCAAAGGCGCCAGACACACACTCGCTACCGAGCGACTCGCCTTTGCTGTGCTTCGTTGCAATGACAAAAGAATGCTACGTGCCTGTGCTGAGGCTAGAAGGTGAAGGCGTGCGGGAGCTAGAAGGTGAAGGTGCTGAGGCTAGAAGGTAAAGGCGACGCCGCCGCCGAAGCTGCGCTGATCCTGAGCAAACACAAGCATGGATCCATCGCTTAAAGGGTATGGCTGGTATCCCTGGGCGAGCAGGTTTCTCACATCGAGCAGCGCCTCGACGCCGACGCCTTCATGCCGCGTATGGAACGGCTGGCGCAGGTGGATATTCAGGTAGGGTTCCACCGACGCCTGTGCATAGGGCGCCACAGCCGTCACCGTATCGGCCGGCTGCCACCGATAGCTTGCGTGCCACCGGGTGCCCGTTCCGTCGAGCGTACCCGAGAGAGAAATCGAGTAAGTTTGCGTGCGTCGAGGACGAGCGGCATTGAATACCTGTGCGAGTCCGGTCGGATGCACGGATGCGGGCGGAACAACCAGAGCATCTCCATTGGCATATCGCAGCCGCATATGGTTGCCACCGGGCAGCCGATGCTCAACGGTCGCCACAACTCCTGCTCCGGAGAAATTCGGCCCCGCGCCGCGCATCAGACGGCTGGTGCGGTCGTACAGCACCGGGATGGCACTGGAGAATTGCCCGCTGGCTTCGATGACCGGATTCTCATATCGATCCGCGTACACAAGGAACGACATTCCGGAGGCATCCGTCTGCCTTTCCCAGCCAATCTCCTGGTGCAGGCCGCGTTCCAGCATCAGTTCGCCATTGCGAGTTGAGAGGCGAGGCGACCAGAATCCCGGCTCAGATTCGTTATGTCTCGACGAGGGAGCACCCGCGCTGCTCATGCGATAACTTATCGCCGAGTTACCCGTGCGCCACTCCACTGAAGCAAACGGCAGGGCAGCCATCACAACATTCGGAGAATTCTGGCTAAACCGCGCCAGCACCTGTTGGGCGCCCGCTTCAATCGCCATCATGTCGCCCATGTGGATCGTTTGCCAACTACGCAGGACAGCCTCTTCAATCCCGTCGCCAGTCGGCCCCTCGATCTCCGGGTGGATTGAGACAGCCGCCATCGACTGCACAGATCCGGCAAAGCCCAGGTCCTGACGGAAACCGAGCATGGATTCGATGCCCGCATCTGTATTCGGAGCAAAATCGACGCGTGCCAAAAGCTCGCGACTGTTCGACGGAGTAACTTCAACGCTGGCGGTGAAGCGTTCCCCGCTCTCTCCGAAGGTCCCTTCCTGTCCTGTCGCCATCAGGCGAGCTTTGAGCTTCGGCTTTCCCGAACGATCCGAAACCACCACAAGCGGTCCATCTTCGAGCCAGCGCAACAAGGGCCGGTTGGCTGCGGAGCGAAGTGTCCACTCCCAATCATCTTTTGAAGCCTTGACCGAGCGTGGCTCAGACGGCAGCCATTGCATCACTTCGTAGAGAGTGTTCAGCGTGAGGTTGACAACTGAGTTTGAGCGGACCTTGACGTTTTCTCTCAAAGATGGAAGGAACGATGTGCCCATCGCCTTCACGGCATAGCGCCCGGGCTCGACATTCGAAAAAGTGTAGCCACCCTTGCTGCTCGTATAAACAGCCGTGATTACGCTCAAGTCTGGACGCAGCAATTGGACGATGGCGCCAATCTGCGGGATTCCGGCTGAATCACGCACAACGCCGGACACAGACGGCGGTGCAGCTCCGAATACCGGGGCGGCCGCGACGACAAACAGCGCGATCAGGGAAACGAAATGGAGCCTGCGCATCATCACTCTCAAAGGTGACCTGGCGGCGTCCTGGCTAAAATCCTGGAAATCATCTCCCCGCGGGCCTCCCGATCTACTGCCGGATAACCGAATATGCGGGGCGCTATCTCTATTCCACGACAAAGGGCGCCGATTGCGCAATCTCTTGTTTTGAGATTGTGTCATTTATTTTGATCGTCACCTTGTACTTGCCCGGTTGCAAACCAGCAACGGGAAGCGTCTTTTCCACCGTCAACTGGTCGCTGTGTTCTCCAAAGTCTTTGGAATCTAGCTCTTTCTCAAAGACCACCGTGTTCGTTGCGAAATCTACGATCTGGTAGGTAACCTTGGCTTCGTTACTCTTGGTCGTGTCGTTGATGCTGAGGTTATAGACCTGCATCCAGAAATTCAGCTGCTGGTTGCGCTTGAAGTTAACCGGCGTAGCAGGATTCGGGCTCACTCGGGGGCAGATATGGGTGTTGCCGATCACGCAGCTACCAGCGCCAATCTCACGCGAACTCACCGCATACATCTGGTCAGCGAGAATCAGCGATGAGGTAGCCAGTTTCTCGTCGTGATAAGTGGGAACGTCGAGTCCCTTTCCGTAGATGCCGATGTGATCGGGATTGCTCACATCCTTAATGGCTATGTCGAGACGATATAGCCCAGGCAGCAGCGGGATAGCCTTCCAATAGATCGACTTGCGGTCCAGCGACTTCGCCAGCAGCTCTGCCGGCTGTTGGATCTCAACCGTATCCTCAAAGGTCTGCACTGTCTTGTGCGTCAACGTCGTGACCTTACCCAAAATGTTTACAACCCCTTTGGATACACCGTCTTTTGTCACAAACGTTACGTCGCGATTCTTGATTTGCACGGTGATCGGCACAAGGACGGTGCTCGATGTGACTCTTACAAAGTCCGTGCGGACATCGAAAGGAAAGATCGGACCGCTGATCAGCTTGTGTTCGCTGATAAAGCTCTCAAGATCTTTGAATTTGATCGGTGGCGGTGCAAAAATCTTGGCAGCCAGTTCGATGCGATCAAACTGCTTCGCCTGCTGAGACGACGCCAACGGACCCGTTCCGAGTGTTTCGAAGCCGCCCGAGAAGCGATCTGCCTTCTTGGCCTGCCCCATCTGCTCCCACTGAGTCGCGCCCATGCCCGGCACGTGCGCCAGGGCGTCCTTTTCGCCGCGATCGATGGTGAAGTGGTAATCGCCGCACTGGCAGGTATCTACAAACTCGAGATCGATATTGTCGCCAACGCCCTGGATATAACGGTAGTGCCAGATTTCAAAGGGGAAGGTTGCCGTCTCACCGCCTCCCTCATCCAGCGGGCGTTGATAGGCGCCGCCTGACGGGTGAGAATCGATCGAATCTGCCGCACCGAAGGCAATGTAGACGTGGCCGCGGTCGGTCTTCCACCCGGGTTTTCCCGCAGCGTAGTGGTCGTTGGCGTATTGGATGCGCCGATAGTGCTCTTCGCGGAATTCGTTGTCGGGGGAGTCTGGGTTCGGATTGCGGCGCAACCAGAAATTCTCGATGAAGGATTCCCGTTCTTCATCGTTGCTGAGGCTCTTGAAAGACTTCCGCTCTTCGTCAGAGATGATGTAGGCCACGTCCTGCTCGAGCCAGGTCTTGTAGGCGCCCTTCAACTCCTGCCTAACGGCCTTTTGAGCTTTTCTGAGGTCTTCGTCGCTGCGCTGGCGCTTGAGAGGATCGGGTTCCTGGTCCTGCCCGGAAGATCCTGCTTGAGGGGACGGATTAGCGGACTGTTGGGCTCTGAGGCCGGTTGCGGGAAGAAATGTGAGGCCGCAACCCAGTGCGACTAAAAGGAACTTACGTCCGGTCAAGATCATTGCGCTGAAAAACTCCTACGATGCCTTATTCTACGGGTCCCGAAGAGGCTGGGCAAGGCAACGAACGCACTTCTCTGCCCTTTGGACGAATAGGTGCTCCAGAGGTAACCCAAAACCGGCCTCTAGTCCCAAAAATTGACAAAAACCGAGTTGAGACCTTGGAGTCCAGTCGAACGTCAAAAATAGCAGGCGCAATCACTCTTCACCACGGTTCCTGGTCTGCATTCAGGTCAGGCGGGCCGTCAGGGCTTTATGCGGATGTCGCACAGCCCTGCAGTTATGGTGGCACGGGGAACAGACCTCGGGAGTTTCGCCTCACTCAGTTTTCATGACTTTGGGAACTGTTCGAACTGGAATTGCGTAAAATAACGGGAGACATCTGGGAGTTCGTACTGCTCATGAAAAAGATTCTGCTCATTGTTCTCGCTGTAGTTGTGGCTTCTGGACTCGTTGCCTTCTTTGTTTACAAACAACAGTCGGGCTACACGAAGGTTTTGACCGCTAAAATCGTGCGCCAGGACCTGGCCACCATCGTGAGCGGGACGGGCCAGATCAAGCCAACGACGTATGTCAACCTGGGAGCGACCGCGATGGGCCGCGTCACCCACCTCTACGTAAAAGAGGGCGACCGGGTGAAAAAGGGCCAGATTGTGGCCAGCATCGAAAACGTCCAGCAGGAATCGTCTGTTGCCGGCCAGCAGGCTGCTATTGCCGCGGCCAATACAGACATCGCGTCATATATCGCTGCAGAAAAGACCGCTGAAGCCAATGTCGAGCATGCCAAAGCGGATCTCGAACAGAAGAAGTTGGATTATGAGCGGGCTGAGAGTCTCTACAAGGCTGGAATCATGGCCAAGCAGGATTACGATGCGAAGCGCGCGGCTTATAACACCGATGTCGCGACGCTCGCGCAGGCTGTGGCCAGCGTCAACCAGGCTCGCGCCAATACCGCTTCTGCCGGTGGGCACTTGAAGACCCAGGAAGCAACGCTGCGTGCCAACCAGGACTTGCTCAACCGCACCATCGCGGTCGCGCCCTTCGATGGCGTCGTGACCAACCAGCCCATCCGCGAGGGTGAGACAGTTGTCATGGGAATTCAAAACGCCGAAGGCTCGACGCTGATGACCCTGGCTGATTTGACCAACATTACCGCTGAAGTAAAAGTGGATGAAACCGACATCGTTAACGTGAGGATCGGACAGCAAGCCGAAGTGACTGTAGACGCGCTGCCCGGCAAATCATTCAAGGGCCACGTAACGCTGGTCGGCGATCAGGCGCTGTTGCGCTCCACCGGCGTTGCCACGTCCCAGTCGACCACCGGCACTGAAGAGGCAAAGGACTTCAAGGTCGTCGTCACACTGGATGAGTCCTCCGTCGAGTTGCGCCCTGGCCTCTCAACGACGGCGAAGATCACCACCGCACAAAAACCGAATGTGCTATCGCTGCCCATTCAGGCTTTGACCATGTACACGCCGCCGCCGCCCACCAACAATGGCAAGGTGGAAGCAGCATCTGTGTCCACCGCGGCCCCTAAGGTCAAGCCTGTTCAGGGTGTCTACGTCATCGAAAAAGACAAGGGCGGCAAGCAGCGGGCGAAGTTCATCCCCGTCACTACCGGCATCACCGGCGCGACTGACATCGAAGTTCTCTCGGGTCTAGCGGAGGGACAGGAAATCGTGATTGGTCCCTACAAGACACTGCGCACACTGAAGAATGGCGCGCTACTGAAACGAGACACGGCGAAGCCCGTTACACCGCCAGGTGGTGGACCCAGCTAGGAACAGGAAGCAAGGTTCGCATCAGGCAGGTTCGGCAGTCGGGCAACGGACACAGCAGCACGCAAAGGATGAGATTCGGATGGCTCTGAACAGTACCACTACCGAAGTCGAGACCGAAGTATTCGCGCCCCCAGCGAGTGGCGACATGATCGTCGTCGAAGATCTCTGGCGCACCTACGATATGGGCTCCGAGCAGCAGGTACACGCCTTGCGCGGCGTCTCGCTCCGCATCAAGCAGAACGAATACGTCGCGATCATGGGACCATCCGGGTCGGGCAAATCAACGCTGATGAATCTCATCGGCTGTCTTGATACACCATCGAAAGGCCGCTACTGGCTCAACGGCCAATTGGTCAGCGAACTCGATGATGATCAGCTCGCGCGCATTCGTAACAAGGAAATCGGATTTGTCTTCCAGACATTCAATCTGCTTTCCCGGGCCACCTCCCTCCACAATGTGGAGTTGCCTTTGATTTACAACGGTACGTCGGCGGCCGACCGCATCGAGCGCGCGAAACAATCTCTGATCAATGTCGGCCTCGAATCGCGCATGAATCACAAACCCAACGAACTCTCCGGTGGCCAGAGGCAACGTGTCGCAATTGCCCGCGCCCTGGTGAACAGTCCGTCGATCATCCTCGCCGACGAGCCCACGGGAAACCTGGACTCTAAAACGGGAATTGAAATCATGGCTCTCTTCGATACGTTGCAGGCCAAGGGCAACACCATCGTTCTGGTCACGCACGAGCCCGACATCGCCGAATACGCGCACCGGGTGGTGCATATTCGCGACGGCCAGATCTACTCCGACGAGCCCTCGAAACGGTTCCGCAACGCCTAAGGCCAACCTTTACAAGCCTCTTTCATGCTGACCCGGAGACCATATCTCTCCGGGTCAAGTTTTTTGCGCAAACTCCGATAAAAACACTGTTAGCCCCACTACTGCCATTCGGGACGACAGAGGCGAGGCATGTTGGTTTCCACTTCGAGCGCCACTCAATTTCAAACATCGCCGCCCACCTCCGCTTTAAATAGTTCGGAGCAGGATTCGGATTCGCAGGCTCGCCGAACGTCACAAATCGAAAACCTCAACCTCGACAAGGTCGTCCGGCAACACATCCATTACGTGCTCGGCCTCAACCACGGCAATAAGCTGCGAACCGCTCGCCATCTCGGCATAAGCCGCTCCACCCTCTACCGCATTCTCGAGGACAGCAGGCGTTAAACCGCTGACATCTCTTCCGGCTGCACGCCCCTTGCTCTAAACTCGACGGGAAGGCATTTCGCTGCCAATCTTATCCCGAGGTCCCGTCGCGTTGAGAAGATATCCTCTCCCCATACTGACTGCCTTGTTGCTTCTGTCTGCCCCCATTTCCGCTCTGTACGCGCAAGCGCCCCCTGCCGCTCCGGCAGCACCAGTAGCCGAGCGCAGTAAATCTCTCAATGCTCTCTTTCATAATTATTGGGAAGAGTATCTGAAGACATCGCCGGAATTCGCCTCTTCGATTGGCGACAAGCGATACGACGATCAGCTAACCGACTACTCCGTGAAGGCCATCAACCAATGGCTCGCCGCGGAGCAAAATTTCCTTTTGCAGTTGGCCGCGATTGATCCCGATGGATTGAGTGACCAGGAAAAAACCAGCCGCGAGATGCTCATGCGCCGCCTTGCGGATGATCAGGAAGCGTCCGAATTCAAGGCCTGGGAGATGCCCGTAAATCAGATGGGCGGCATTTACTCCGAATACCCTCAACTGGTCGTGCAACTGACTTTCACCACGGTCAAGGATTACGACGACTGGATCGCTCGGCTGCGCGCCATTCCCAACGCCTTCGATCAAGTAACGACCAACATGTCGATAGGCGTCGAAGACAAGCGGGTTCCGCCGAAATATCTTCTCGAAAAAACCCTCGAGCAAGTCAAGCAGTTAGCCACACAAAAACCCGAAGACTCGCCCTTCGCCTTGCCATTAAAGAAGCTTCCCGCATCCGTCTCCGCTGCGGAACAGGAACGCATCAAGCAGGAGATGCTCGCCGCCATCACGAAGCAGGTGCTGCCGGCCTACTCGCGATTCGCGCGCTTTCTTGAGATGACCTACATCCCCGCCGGGCGCGAGCAGCCAGGTATCTCCGCGCTGCCGGACGGAGAGAAGTACTACAAGTTTCTCATTCGCCACGCGACAACCACCGATCTCACCGCGGATAAAATTCACCAGATCGGCCTCGATGAAGTGAAGAAGGACGAAGCCGAAATGCTTGTCATCGCGCAGAAGCTCGGCTTCAAAGACCTGAAAAGCTTTCAGGCAAGCCTCAAAACAGACCCCAAGCAGCGACCAGCTTCGGCCGAAGCCCTTCTCGACGCTTATCGCAAATTCCTGACCCCGATGAAGAGCAAACTACCGCAGCTCTTTGGCAATCTCCCCAAAGCGCCCTTCGAAGTTCTGCCGGTGCCCCCCTACCTCGAAAAGAATTCGGCGACCGCCTACTATATGCGCGGCACGCCAGATGGGAGCCGTCCGGGGCGCCTGTTCATCGACACCTACAACGCGACCGATCGCAACCTCGACGATGTCGAAGCGATCGCGTATCACGAAGGCCTGCCCGGTCATCACCTCCAGATCTCCATCGCGCAGGAGTTGCAGGGTCTTCCGGACTTCCGCAAATACAGCGGATACACCGCCTACTCCGAAGGGTGGGGACTCTACGCGGAACGACTGGGCAAGGATGTGGGCTTTTATCAGGACCCCTACTCGGACTACGGCCGCCTCGAAGGAGACATCTGGCGGGCCATTCGCCTGGTGGTAGACACAGGCGTTCACTCCAAACACTGGACACGCGAGCAGATGGTCCAGTTCTTTCACGACCACTCCGCCATCGGCGAAACCGATGTTCAATCTGAGGTGGACCGCTACATCGCGTGGCCCAGCCAGGCTCTGGCTTACAAAATCGGCCAGTTGAAGATTCTCGAACTCCGCGACCGAGCCAAGACCGCGCTCGGCGACAAATTCGATATACGTGCATTCCACGACCAGGTACTCGACGCCGGAGCGATGCCGCTCGATGTCCTCGACGAACGGATCACAGCCTGGATCACAAGCCAGAAGCCGCCGGGTCAGTGAACGCATGCAGTGCCGCGGCGCACAAGGGCCTGACGCCTTTTTGTGGTAATCTTTCCAGTTCCAAAAGAGCCCTCGGCCCGCGAATACGCTGGCGAGACGGGCCGCCTTCGCAGAGGAAATATTCCAGTGAAACACCTCCTGACACTTGGCTTGATTTGTGCTTTTTCGGCATGCGTTCACGCGCAGGCTGTCGATGCAACGGTTTGTGACATTCTCAAAAATCCCGCTTCCTTCAATGGAAAAATCGTCCGCATAAAGGGAACCGTCTCAGCCGGCTTCGACCAGTTCATCGTCAAGGGCGCCGACTGCGGCCAGAAGGTAGACGGCATCTGGCTTTCCTATCCTGAAGGGTCGAAGGCGAAGTCGGGTCCTGAAGCCATTCTGCAACTCCAGCCCGCGCAGAGCTTCGGCGGAACGGTTGCCGCACCGGAGCGCACTCCGGTTGTTCTCGACAAGAGCAAGGACTTCAAACAATTCGATTCCCTGCTCTCGACGCCTTTCAAGAGCAGCGGCATGTGCCTTGGATGTACGAAGTATGAGGTCAGCGCCACGCTTGTCGGCCGCCTCGATGGCGCTGTGGCAGGGCTCACCCGCGACAAGACGGGCAAGATTGTCGGCATCAGCGGGTTTGGAAATCTCAATGCATATAGCGCGCGTCTCGTACTGCAATCGGTTTCTGAAGTTACGCCACAGGAGATCGATTACTCTAAAGTCGCCTCCATCATCAAGGCCGATCCAACGCTCGATTCGGGCGGCAGCAACCCGGTTGCAGAGGCTCACAAAGCGGCCACCGCGTTTGGGCCCGGCAATCCTCTCGGCAACCAAATCGAGCGCGCTGCCAATGCATTTGGGAAAGAAGGCGACAACAACGGCGTCGAGATTGCATTTGGCGGCGTAAATGAAGCTAGCGCACGATCGGAGCAAAAAGGCGAACGCAACTCTCCCGACGGGATCTTGTTCAACTGCATCTTCGATTCGTCACGCCTCAAGGGCGACGCACTCAGCCGGGCCATCGTTCACATGGGCCAGCATGTTGCCGATCTCCGCAGCCCTGCAGCCGGAGCTGAGAACGCTCACCTCTATGAATTGGAGTTTCAGGCCTGGGGCACCACAACCTTCAGCGCAATAGGAGGCCGGCAGAAGACCTTTACTTTGCCAGGGGGATACCTGGTGTGGAATGCCGATTGGCCGAAGGAAAGCATGGACACAACCATGACCAACACTCTCCACGAGTTCCTCGCAAAGCAGGCATTGCTCAGCCGCTGAACACTTTCCTGCACCAAACACGGGCTGGGTGTGATGCGCGCCCAGCCCCAATCTTTCCCCAATTCTGTCCCAAATCCTCGCCCCGGTGTTTGCATGGCACCGCCGTGCCGATACGAGTATCCTGATATCTGAACCACCACTCTCACTGAAAACAAGGAACATCATGGCGGAGATAGCCGTTGAGGCCACAGCAGTACCTGCGCAACTTCCCCACCTTCGTGTGGCTGTCCTCGGCGCGGGCAAGATGGGCGGCATCCTGCTGCAGGCCTTCCTGAAGCAGAATCTTTTTGCTCCCGACCAGATCTTCGGCACGGTTGGTCACGCCGAGCGCGCCATCGCCCTTAGCACCCAATGGGGCGTCGACGTCAGCACCGACAACCTTGAAGCTGCCAAGCAGGCCGACCTGATTCTCATCGGCGTAAAGCCCTTTCAAGTACCGGACCTGATCGCCGAGATTCGCCCCGCGCTGACCAAGGACAAGACCCTGATCTCGTTCGCTGCATCGGTGAAAACGCGTTCCATCGAAGATGCGGCAGGTCTCGAC
>Ga0207706_10004803_pt1 | contig 12656 bp, 15 predicted proteins | sample KBSC53metaG_FD_184318 | JGI IMG/M metagenome (GOLD analysis project Ga0207706, IMG submission 184318) | Corn rhizosphere microbial communities from Kellogg Biological Station, Michigan, USA - KBS C5-3 metaG (SPAdes) (version 2) | ecosystem: Host-associated > Plants > Roots > Rhizosphere > Soil ... | reverse complement strand
CCGAGAGCAAGAGAGCTGTTGGATAGAACCTCGCTCTTCTGTCATCGAATTCGATCAAGTACCCGTCTGGCGTTCTGTCTGCGGTCACGACACGAATAGACGGTTCTCTTTCCATGCCGAAGTTCTAATGAAAACTGGAACTGCCGTCAGCCCGATGCCGCACAATGCATCTTCGGAATTCACTGATCTTTTTTCCTGTTGTGTTCTGTTTTGACCAGCATGGCCAATGCGGGAGGGCCTAGGCTTCAGAAAGAGAACCCTTCAGCATTTGAGAACGAGGTACCACAACACCATGACCGACCACAGCAATAGACAAAACAACCAGCAGCAGGTAGATTCTCGCTCGAACCTGTTTTACCTTCTCGAAAGGCTGTCCGGACTAATGGAAGCCAAGGACCGCGAGCCCGGTGAGGAATCTTCGATCTCGCACGACCAGACTCAGACGCACCGGAGGCACGACCCGAATGCGTTGTAACGAGCGTTTTCACCCCAATCGATAGCTGCTGCCTCCAACTCAACGATTGCACGTCCGATTGCGATCTTGAGGTCGCGCAGTGTTGGACCATCCTTGTGCATGTTGGTGTAGAGCGACACCATCCAGAGAATGGAGCGAAGAGCATTGGCAAGTGAGCGCGGTGCAGAGAGATTCATGTTACCTTCAGGATCTTCAAAGTTCTCGCGATCACCGTGCTGCGAGGTCTGTCAAAGAGGAGGGCCCTCGGCCGTCATCCCACACGCCTGACCTAATTCAAGTGCAGGGGCTGTCCCGCGCCGAAGTTCTTCTATACGGCGAAGGGCAGCCTCCAGCACGGTGAGGCGGTGCAGGAGAAGCCGACTTAGATCATGCTGGTCCTTCTCCGTAATCGACGCTTCGTCCCGAACATCGCCGATGAGGGCGACCCGGAGGGTCAGGACGGCGGCGATCGAACAAGAATTCCGCATGGTGTGGTGATACTGCTCCCTAGTTGCAGCTATAGATGTGTTGGCTGTCACTGCAAGTCGAAACGGCGCGTATGCAGCGCCGGCTCGACCTGCTGTGATCGAGGAGATAGCTCCGTATCGCGTATGCGCCACCGTATGTTTGGCAACACCTAGTAGTACGTCTCTGTTGCGCATCTAGAAATTCTGCGATATTTTTGAAATTGTCCTGGCGACCCCGGTTAGCTTTTCGCGGAGTCATCGCGATGAATCGTCCATCTTCTACCAATCTTGCCAACGTCCTACAGAGCACTCTGTCGTTGGTGGATTACTACGGCGATACCGACAAGCACGGTCCGGCGCTGCGCGAACTCAAGCTCGCAATCACGCGCCTCCTGGCGGACCTGGAAGCCGAATCCGCTCACGTGCCTCTCAAACAATTCGACGGCTCGGACGTTCCCTCAGATGTGCAGGAGGTTCAAGTCAGCCGTTCATGACCTGCTCCCCACCGCCTGCCAACACCTAGCCGACATTCTCGACCGCCTGGACCTCCTTTGAGTACCTTGCCGCATCTAGGTATACGGGGAATACGTTAGCAATACGCTTTTGCTGCGTTTGGAATAGGGGTCTCGTGGGGTTCGAAACCAAGCTGCGTGTGCTGGTGGTCGACGACGCTCGAACCATAGCGGACACCCTTGCACAGATCCTGAACCTGAATGGTTTTCAGGCTGTCGCAGCTTACAGTGGCGAGCACGCGTTACAGCTTGCTGGGGTGCACCACTTTGACCACTTGGTCAGCGACGTGGTCATGGACGGCATGAACGGAATTGAAGCGGCGATCGCCATTTGCAGCCTCCTGCCCAAGTGCACAGTCCTGCTGATGTCCGGGAATAACGACACGGCCCGAATACTTAGCGAAGCCGAGGGGCACGGCCACAGTTTCGATATTCTCGCCAAGCCATTTCACCCACTCTTAGTCATCGACAAGCTACGCGATTCGTCCAGACCCGGCGCCGGCGCCTGGCCAACATCCCTGACTGCCTAGATCTGGCCCTTTCACAAAACTGGTGGTTTTTGTGACATTGCGGCATGACTGAAGTCGTGCTGTTTCACAAAACCGCTCCTCATAACACAACCAATAACCTTGTCACGGCAACCTGCGTGCGAGCGCATTGCTTACTTTCGAGTGGCCCATCAGATACGGTCGCGCGGCCCCTTTGTTAGGTATCGGGCTGACACTGATTCAGTTTCTCCTTAAGGATGTTGCATGGAAACTCGACCGCGCCCATTTGTCGTGTCCGCTGAGCGATCGCAAGACGGGGTCCTCATTGAATTCGACGATGGCCGCGCAGCCTTGTATCCGACCGCTCTCCTAATTGAAGTGTTTAGCCAGGCGGCCCAACTGGAAGACCTGGGCCCGGACGACGCAGAATAGAAGCAAAACTCGCGAGGGTCTTCAGCGCCTGTGCAGTTACGACCAATACGACGAACCGATATAAACGCCGATTGTCAGATCAAGCTTAAGTCCCTGTTGTGAGTCTTATATACTGGCTCTGGTTGCTATGGCTAAAGAAAGAAAGCAATTGGACCGCCGGTTGGTGTGGTTTGGCGTGGCGGTCATTCTGGTCGCAGTCTTTTTCTCAGTTCGCGCTCTCACGCGTGACAGCTTGCCGGTCCGCGTCGCGCAGGTCTCTCATCAGCGATTGGAAAGCACCATCAGCACGAACGGGCGTGTTGAACCGGAGAACAATTACGAGATTCACAGTCCGATCGCGGCCATAGTGAAGGCCGCTTATGTGCAACCCGGTGACGAGGTTCCGGCGGGAAAGCTGCTTCTCGAACTGGACGACATGCAGGCGCGGGCGAGGCTTGCCGCGGCGGAAAGCGGACTCAAGTCGGCCCAAGCAGCCCTGGAGTCAATTTCGCAAAATGGGACTTTGGAACAGCGGCAGGCTGCTGCATCCGACGTGACGAGGAACCGGATCGAGCGAGACCAGGCGGAGCGGGATCTGGCCGCCCTCACGAGGCTGAGTTCAACAGGTGCGGCCTCGCCGAGCGAAGTGACTGCGGCGCGTGAGCGATTGACGACAGCCGAAGCAAACCTCCACGCCAGCGAGCAAAATGTTCGCAGCCGCTATACTCCCGCGGATGTTGCACGGGCAAAGGCCGCAGTTGCCGAGGCGGAGGCCAATCGTCAAGCCGCACAACAAGTTCTGGCGCGAACTTCCGTCCGCGCTCCGATTGCCGGGACTGTTTACAGCCTGAACACCAAGAGGACCGAATTCGCTGAAGAGGGAAAGCTGCTGCTTCAGATGGCCGACCTGCAGCACGAACGTGTTCGTGCTTATTTTGACGAGCCTGAAATCGGTCGTCTCGCAGTCGGGCAGAAGGTTCAGATCAAGTGGGACGCAAAGCCGACGGCGCTCTGGCATGGCCACATTGAACGTACGCCGATTACCGTCATCACGTATGGAACCCGGACGGTGGGCGAAGTGATCATCCACGTAGATGACGTTGATAACCATCTTTTGCCGGACACAAATGTCACCGTCACCGTAACCACTTCGACCGAGTCAAACGCGATGAGCGTACCGCGTGAAGCTCTCCACACGGAAAACGGAAAGCCTTATGTCTACAAGGTTGTCGGCGACGAGTTGCAACGGACTTCCGTGATCATTGGAACAATTAACCTGACTCAAGTTGCCATTCTCTCCGGACTCAACGACGGAGACTGGGTTGCCATTGGAACCACTACCGGTGAGCCTCTGCAGGAAGGCGTCGCCATTAAGAGAGTTCGGTGAGGAGAGTGCTTGAGTCGGGCCTGTTTGTGTTGGCCCTATCCGTTGCGGCAGCGCAGGCTCCCAATGATGGGCTTGCCCAGGCGAACTCCGCTCTGCAGGCTGGCGAGGCCGACAAGGCTCTCTCGTTGATCAGTTCCCTTCCGGTGTCGGCGGAATCGCGGAATCTCAGGTGCCGTGTACTGTTCACGATTGAGCATTGGGATGAAGCAGTCTACGAATGCGAACAGGCGGTCAGATTGGACGGCCAAAGCTCCACGAATCATATGTGGTACGGACGCGCACTCGGCGAAAAGGCAGATCGAGCGACTTTTCTAACGGCTTATTCGCTGGCCAAGCGGGTGAAGGCTGAGTTTGAAGAAGCCACAAGATTGAATCCGCGAAATGCCGAGGCGCTGGCCGACCTCTCTGAGTTCTACATTTCTGCTCCGGGCGTTGTTGGAGGCGGAATCGACAAAGCAGAGTCTGTCGCGGCGCAAATGGAGAAGCTGGATGCTGCGCGCGGGCACGAATTGCGCGGAGCTATCGCCCAGAGCCGGAAGGACTATGGGACTGCCGAGCGAGAATTCAAGCAGGCTGTCGCGGTGAGCGAGCGTCCCTCATTCCAGTGGATGAGACTGGGCAGTTTTTATCGGAAGCGAGAACGCTGGGACGACATGGAAGCCGCCGTGCAAAGTGGATACAAAGCTGCGCAAAAGGACAAGCACTCCGGTGTTGCGCTCTATAACGGCTCGTCGGTGCTGAGCAAAGGTAAAAGAAATCTGACGCTCGCCGCCAAAATGCTGGAAGAGTATCTTGGAGGTTCCTCAAGAACAGAAGAAGGCCCGGCAGTTGAAGCCTATACGCAACTTGCACGCCTCAAAGCGCAGCTTGGAGATGTGGATGGCGCACGGAAAGACCGCGCCCATGCACTCGAGCTTGCCCACGACTATAAACCAGCCCTGGAATTGAAGTTTTGACGACCGGAATAACACACTTGACGATCGCAAAAAAGCTGCTGCCGTTTGGATATCGCCTGGTCATTGGAGCGGCCCTCGCTGTGGCATCTACAGTAGCTTCAGCGCAGGTGTCGCTATCCACTGTCGTGGACCTCGCGCGCCGCAACAGCAATGCCGTAAAGCTGGCCGAGTCGGACGTCAACAAGGCAAATGCGGTGCTGTCGCAGACCAAGGACGTCATCATTCCAACCGTGCTTTTCAGCACCGGAGTTCCCGTATTCCCACAGGTGGGCTTCACGGGAAATCCGCCGTCGATCTGGACTGCGACCGTACAGTCGCTGATATTTGGCGTTCCGCAGAAGAGATACATCGATGCCGCGCGATTTGGATTGCAGGCTGCTTCTTCAAAATTGCTCGACGCACGCGAGCAGGTTGCGCTCGAAGCCTCAACCGCTTATATCGAACTCGACACAATCGAACGAGAACTCGCGGCAGCCCATCAACAGGAGGGTTTTGCGGACAGGCTGGTTGCGATCGAGCAGGAGCGTGCAGAAGCGGGAGTTGACCCGCTGAGCGACCTGCTGCATGCGCGGCTAACAGCGGCTGAACTCAAGCTCAGGCGGCAGCACCTGGAAACGCGCCAAAAAACGCTGTCAACGCAACTTGCTGCGCTGACAGGATTGCCGGTGGGCTCGATAACGCCCGACCACGCAAGCATCCCCGAGATCCCGCGCCTCAAAGGGAATGAGCCGCCACACAATCTCGCCGGCGTTCACGCAGCACAGTTGATCGCACGCTCCAGGATGCTTTCGGCGAAAGGCGATCGAGAGATCAATTACATGCCGCAGCTAAGCTTTGGGGCGCAGTACAACCGGAACACTACGCTTCTGAATAACGTCGATTTTTACTTTGCTAACCCATTGCCGGCCAACAACTTCAGCTCTGGTATCGCGATTGAGGTACCGGTCTTTGATATGGGACGACGCGCGAAGGCCAGAGAGTCGGCTGCGGATGCTTTGCGGGCAAAAATCGAGGCGGAGCAGGCCGAGAGGCAAAATGACTTGCAGATTGAAGAACTTAGCGACTCCATCCGGGAATTGGATACGCAAGCTGAGATCGCGAGTCTCAAGCAACAGATCGCCGGAGATCAGCTTAAGAGCGTATTGGCAGAATTGGAGTTAGGCAACGGTTCCGGCGTAGGGCCCAATGCAACCCCGCAACAGTCCCCGAAGTCAGAACAGTTGGCCCGGATCGAGGAACGACAGAAGCTTCAGGATGCCATGGACGCCGAATTCGAACTAGCGAAGGCTCGATTGGGGTTATTGAGAGCATTGGGCCACATGGAAGACTGGCTCCACGAGCTTCACACAAAGTGAACCGGGAACCTGCCTGACAACCATCTAAAATCGGCAAACTGTTAGAATAGAAGGGATGCCTATGCCCCTGAAAACGCTCTTCCTGAACCCTCCGTCATTTGAGAACTTTGACGGTGGAGCGAGCTCGCGCTGGCCGGCGACGCGCGAGATTGAATCCTACTGGTATCCCGTCTGGCTTACCTACCCTGCCGGCTTGCTGGAGGGCTCACGCCTTCTCGACGCACCACCCCACCATGTCTCGGCGGACGAAACCATCAAGATCTGCAAAGACTACGAGTTCCTTGTGCTGTTCACCTCGACGGTGGGCTGGGAGGGCGATCAGCGCCTCGCAGAAGCCATCAAGGCGGCCAATCCTTCGATCCGGATTGCGTTCGTGGGGCCGCCCGTAACTACCGCGCCTGACAAGGCTCTCAACGAGTGCTCTGTGCTGGATTTCATCTGCCGCCGCGAGTTCGATTACTCAGTTGTCGAGTTTGCCCAGGGCAAGCCGCTGAATGAAATTCTCGGAATCAGCTACAAAGAAAATGGCAAGGTGGTGCATAACCCCGATCGTCCGCAGGTTGAAGATCTGGACGCGATGCCGTGGGCCACAAAGATTTACAAGCGCGACATGGATGTAACGCGCTACAACGTTCCCTTCCTGCTGCATCCGTACATTGCGCTTTACTCGACACGTGGCTGCCCGGCCCAGTGCACCTTCTGTCTATGGCCGCAGACGCTGAGCGGACATGCATGGCGGAAGCGCTCGACCGATGATGTGGCTGCGGAGTTGGCTTGGGCGAAGCAGAATTTTCCAGACGTCAAGGAGTTCTTCTTCGACGACGACACATTCAATATTCAAAAAGCACGCACCATCGAGCTTTGCGAGAAGTTGAAGCCGCTCAACCTGACATGGAGTTGCACATCGCGGGTCACGACGGATTACGACACTCTCAAGGCGATGAAAGAGGCAGGGTGCCGTCTATTGATCGTTGGCTTCGAGTCAGGCGATCCGCAGATCCTCAAGAACATCAAGAAGGGTGCAACCGTTGAGCGTGCACGCGCGTTCGCGAAGGACTGCCACGATCTCGGCCTCACCATTCACGGCGACTTCATTCTCGGCTTGCCTGGTGAGACTAAGGAATCAATTCGGAATACGATCAACTTTGCAAAGACGCTCGATGTCGAGACCATTCAGGTGTCGATAGCCCATGCATATCCCGGCACAGAGTTTTACGACTACGCCAAGGCCAACGGGTTCATCGTCAACACTGCAGCGATGAGCGACGAGGGCGGGCACCAGATGGCGCACATCGAGTACCCGGGTCTGCCCACCGATTATGTGCTGGAGATGGTTCACCGCTTCTATGACGAGTATTACTTCCGGCCCAAGGCGGCGTTCCGTGTGATCTGGAAAGCGGTCGTTAACCGCGATGTTCCTCGACTTTACGTTGAGGCCAAGGCCTTCCTTAAGCTTCGGGCGCAGCGTAACAAGATGGTGAAGGATTCGCGAAGTCAGAAGGTTGACCCACCAGCTACTGTGGGCGCGGGCGCGTAATTTTGGCCGCGTATTTTTCATCAAGGGCGGCGCTTAGCGTCCGCCCTTCTCTTCGTTCCGCCTCTTGGCAAGGACGAGCTAGAAACTGATGTCGCATATAAGGCCCACCCCGCGGCAATATTTGATCCTGGGCTTGGTCGCGGTGTCCGCTCCCCTGGGCGACACATGTCTGTCGCGCGGAATGACGGAGCTCCCGTCAATCTCCCTCGCTCATCCGCTCTCGCTCATTTCTGCCGTTTTCACGCCGTGGATAGCTGCCGGAATTGCGCTGCTCATCGGGTTCTTCGCCAGCTATCTAACTGCCCTCTCATGGGCGGATCTCACGTATGTGTTGCCGGCAACTGCATTTGGAAATGTCATCGTCGCGTTGCTTTCCCGGTTCTGGCTGCACGAGCCGATTTCGTTCCAGCGCTGGTTCGGGATTGTGCTCATCACCATCGGCGTCGGCTTTGTAGCACACGGGCCTTCGCTGACTGAGCGAACCAGCGTTGAACCATCTGGGCCCGCAGAGCCGGTAAGCGAAATCGCAGAGGAGCGGGTGCCATGATGATCCTGGCCGCTGCTCCCTTCTCAGGCCCCTGGGCCGCCGCGGCGATGATAGCGGCGATCGTGCTCTGCTCAACCACGGGCGAGGTGCTCACGGCGTCAGCGATGAAGTCGATCGGCGACCTTGACGATATTCGAGCTCACTCAGGATTGAAGGGGGCAATTCTTGCAGTCGTCACTTGTCCCCGATTTTATGCAGGAGTTGGATTTCTCGCGCTCGCATTCTTCTCGCTCTTATTTGCACTGAACCACCTCGACCTCAGCCTGGTAGCACCGGCATCGGCCTCGCTTACGCTGGTGACAAACGCTATCGCCGCGCGATTCTTTCTGAAAGAGAACGTGGATCATCGCCGCTGGACCGCGGCAGTGCTTGTTTGTATTGGTGTGTATTTTCTGGCGCACTGATGAGCCGCCCCATGGCAACAGAGAAGCCAAGTGTCTAGCCGAAGAAACGCATCAACCCCTGAGGTTTGAGGTCCGGATCCAGGAACGTGCACGAAAGTCCTGCGCTTTGGCAGACGGCGTCTGCAGCCATGTGTCCCGAACGAGATGCGCTTTCCATCGTTGAAGGCCAATCGGTAGCGATCCAATCTCCGGCCATAAAGCAGTTTGGCCATGGAGAAAGCACGAACGGCCTGTAAGCATCGATGCCCGGCGGCACTCCGAACGTAGCGCGAACTTCCTTAACGAGTGCTGCCTTCTCCAGTTTCGCCGAGCCAACCTCAGGAAAAAACTCCCCAAGTTCCCTCACCGACTGCTCGATGGCTTGCTCGCGCGTGAGCGAAGCAAAACTGCGGGACGCACTCACGACAAGCTCCAGATAGCTGCCCTTAGTCTTGCGCAAAGGCTGCATCTGGCCCTTGTTGTACATCCAATGGACCTCGCGATCCAGCAGAACAGCGTGATCGAGATCTGTGATCTTACGGTCAAACCAGAGGTGCACGCTGCAAATGGGCCAGTGCTCGAAACGCTCTATCTTTTGCGCCAGTGTATCCGCGTGATCAACGGGTGGAAGATTCGGCAGCAGCTTCTGCATCGCTTCAAACGGCAACGCAATGATGAGAAACTCAGAAACCAGATTGCCGGTGCGAGTCGTGACCGACCACTGTGAAGCCTCCTCGTCCCACTCCGCTGACTCGACGCTGGTATTGAGGTGGACGCTTGAGCCTCGGGTTCGCAGAAAATCGATCGAACTAGCATAGAGTTCGCTCAACGGGACTGTGCTCATTCCCATGCTGCCAGCTTGTGCCGAGTTCATAAAAAGCTCGCGAATGACCTTCGCTGCATAGGGCAATGCGATCACATCCAAATCTGCATTCAGCGCGCTGGCAATCACGAGACGCCAAAAGCGATCGATGGCCCCGTCTGTTTGCCCGTTGCGCTTGAGCCATTCAGCAAGGCTTTCGTTGGAGTCACTCGGCACCGGCCGCATCAGTGTACGAAAGGCGCGAGCGAGGGCCATTTTGTCGGCGAAAGAAAAAGCGCGTGCGCTGAGCAATTTCGGCAATCCATGCATTGGAGCGGGCAAAATCGAAGGTCCCAGCACTGAGCGCCTGCCGCCGGGCTCGATCATCGTCATCTCGCTGGTCCAATGAATTCGATCTGCGACGCCGATGCGCCGATAGAAGCCAATCAGATTCGTACAACAACCGAACAGCACGTGCTGGCAGTTATCGATAACTTCGTTGACGCCCGGGTGCAGATAAGACGATGCGCGTCCGCCAAGATAGCTTCGACGCTCGACCAGCTGCACGCGGTAACCGGCCTCGGCCAGCGCGCAAGCCGCACTCATGCCGGCGACGCCGCCACCGACGATAGTGACGGTGCGCGGGGCGTCTTCCGGATTGTCTGGCTTGACGTTCAACCGCACCTCTAGAAAAGAGAATGATTGCGCTCCTGCAAGAATAACGAGATCGCGTATGCAGACCTAACCCGACAATCTCTCCAGCAGCAGCCGCGACATTCCTAAAGCGAGTATGCCTACCTTTTGCGCGATTGGCACGCTGGCTCGATGCGAAAAGACATCGTAGTCCGCAGAGCGAATCCGCTTGAGCAGTGCGTGATAGATCGAGACCAATATCCACAGGGCTGGCCTGCTCTCACGATCGATCATCGGAAGAAGGGCCTGTGCAGACTGGTAATAAGCCTCTGCCCTGCTTCCGATTTCTGCGAGAAGGGCCCGCTGATTCGGTGTCGGCGGCTCACCCTTGGGCCGATGAAAGAGCGAATCGAGAGTGACATCGTGCGCAGCAAGGTCTTCAAGCGGGAGATAGACACGGCTGCGGTCGGCATCTTCTGCTACATCGCGCAGGATGTTTGTAAGCTGAAACGCTACGCCCGTTTCCTCTGCCAGCCTTTCCGCCGCGGGATTGGAATAGCCGAAGATCCGAATGCAAACGAGGCCAACCACCGAAGCTACCAAATAGCAGTACTGATACAGGTCCGCAAACGTGGCATACGTATCGGGCGCATCTCCCGCGGGGGATTTCAAGTCCATGGTGGTGCCGGCAATCAATTCGTCAAGCAAACTATGCGGAATCGTGAACCGCTTTGTCGCGTCGCTTACGGCAAGAAAGACAGGGTCGTCTGTTTCTCCACCTTCAGAGACCTGGCGCCACTCGTCCTGCCACTGCACGAGGCGCCGACGGCGTTCGTCTCGAGACAGGTTCTCGTCATCCGACAGATCATCTGCCTGCCGCATGAAAGCGTAGATCGCACATATTGCATTGCGGCGCGGCACGGGGAGAGCCACGAATGCATAATAGAAATTCTTCGCTTCGCGCTTCGCGATTGCCCTGCACTCTGCGTAGGCTTCGTCCAATGTGATTGTCTGCGTCAAGCCGCCTTACCTTTGATTCCCGCCCCGAGACGGAGAAACGGGAGAAACTTTCCGCTGACGGCGCGCAGCGCGAGTTGCAGTTTGGTGCGCTTTGAAATTGCCGGCCGGGAACTCAGCACGTCGTAATTCTGCCGTTCAATCGCGTGGAGTATTTCAAGTCCCCCGCGGCTGAAGAGGTCGAGGTCGAGTGCGAGGTCGCGGCTGACCATGCCGATCAGCGGCAGGCCTTCTTCGAACAGCCCACGCGCAAATTCTACTTCGTGGCGCAGGAGAGCCCGGAACTGAGGGGTCGCGATTTCACCGGCAATCGTGTCATCGCTTACACCAAAGCTCTGCATGTCTTTCTGAGGTAGATAGACGCGGTCTTTGGTGAAGTCCACGCGCACGTCCTGCCAGAAATTCGCGAGTTGCAGTGCGGAACAGGTTGCATCCGAGAGTCTGAACCGCTCTTCATCTGCATAACCGCATGCATACAAGACGAGCCTGCCTACAGGATTTGCAGAATAGCGGCAGTAACCTAGAACGTCCTGCATCGTTTCATATCGCGTCACAACCTGATCCTGCCGAAAGGCGGTAAGCAAATCAGCGAAGGGCTCCTTCGGAATGGAACATGCGCGGATCGTCTCTGCTAACGCTACAAATACGGGATGACGCGCACGGCCTTCATAGCACGCATCCAATTCGCGTCCCCAGAGGTCCAAAAGAGCCAGGGATTGTGCTGTGTCGCCGACCTCATCTCCGAGGTCGTCGGAGATGCGGCAATAGGCATAGATCGCGTGGAAGTGCGGTCGCAACGCCTCGGGCAAGAACCATGAAGCAACATGGAAATTTTCGTAATGCGACTCAGCCAATTGCTTGCACCATGCACGAGCCTCGGCAAGCGAAGGCGGATTGGCCGGCATGCGATAGCTGGCTGGAAGCGCGGCCCAGCCGCGGGCAATCAATTGCTCGCGTGCCACTTCATTATTGTCCGGATGCAGGCTTGCCGTGGTCATTCTCGCCTCACGGCACGATCGCGGTCTTGATTTCGCTGCTCCGCTTCATCAGCTTCTCGAAGACACGGTTCAATTCGTAGAGGTGAGCGTGGCCGGTGATGAATGCGCCGGCCTGAAATCGACCACTCGCGATCAGGTCAAGTGCCTTGCGGCAAATGGCTGGAGTGTGATGGAAAGTGGCTCTGAGCGTAATGTCGCTATAGTGAATGCGATTGGTATCGAGCGTTACGTGCGTGCCGACGGCGCATCCACCAAAGAAATTCACGGTTCCGCCCTTGCGAACCATCTCTACAGCTTCTTCCCAAGCTTCAGGCACACCGACGGCTTCGATTGCGATGTCGACGCCGCGGTTCTTGGGTGTGAGTGCACGTGTCTCGCGGATCGCCTTGCGTATGCTGGTGGTCTGTACAACGTGAGCCGCGCCGAGTTGACGTGCCGCTTCCACCTGGCCATCGTGCTTAACGATTGCGATCACTTCACAACCAGCCAGCGCCGCGACGTGCAGAATCATCAGCCCCAACGGTCCTCCACCGATGATTGCGACAGTGGCTCCCGGATATGGGCGGGAGTCCTCAAACCCGTGCACCGCGCAGGCGAGCGGCTCGGTCAGCGCCGCATGTTCGAGCGGAACGTGATCGGGAATGTGCAGGGTGTTCTTGGCGACAATACGAGCGGGGATGCGGATGAATTCCGCGTATGCGCCATTGTT